>ODAI011644223.1_pt1 | contig 23157 bp, 19 predicted proteins | sample 1539321 | NCBI WGS metagenome assembly ODAI01 (sample SAMN02144231, study PRJEB22623) | gut metagenome | biome: sheep rumen | host: Ovis aries | place: New Zealand | reverse complement strand
GCTTTTTCGTAAGCGATTGTCCTGCTTTTCCTGAACTTCCTATTCCCTGTTCAGAAGAAATGTGCTATAATAGCCGGGAAAAAATCCAAAGGAGGATACGCATGAAAAAGATTCTGTCTGTTGTACTGGCGCTGTGCCTGGCGCTGGGCTGCGCGCCAGGCCTGGCGGAAGCGCTGACTGAAAAAGCCGCGTCCGCGCCAAAGGCGGGGGACGTGGTGTACGGCTTTGAAGCCAAGGAAACCCGGCCCTACGACCTGGTGGGCGCGGAAGTAACGCTGTTTGAGCACCAGAAAACCGGCGCTCAGCTGCTGTACGTGGCCAATAACGATACCAACCGGGTGTTCCAGATCAGCTTCCGCACCCGGCCCATCGATGAAACCGGCCTGCCCCACGTGTTTGAGCATTCCACGCTGAACGGCTGCGACAAATATCCCTCCGGCAGCCTGTTCATGAACCTGATGTATCAAACCTACAACACCCACATGAACGCCTACACCACCGACGCCATGACCTACTATCCCGTGGCGTCCCTGAGCGAAGCGCAGCTGCTCAAGTATGCCGATTTCTATACCGACAGCTGCCTGCATCCCAGCATCATGAAGGATGAAAGCATCTACCGCACCGAAGCCTGGCGCTATCATATGGCGGACATGGAAGACGAACTGACCTACGAAGGCACCGTGTACACCGAAATGCTGGGCGCCTCCACCATCACTTCCGTGGCCTCCTCCAACGCCTACAAGGATATTTATCCCGGCTCCGTCATGGGCTATGAGTACGGCGGCAACCCCGATTATATCCCGGACATGACTTGGGAATCCCTCAAGGATTACCACGACAAATTCTATCATCCCTCCAACGCCCTGGTGATCCTCTATGGCCAGTTTGACGATTACACCGCCTTCCTGCGCCTGCTGGACGAAGCCTTCGCGGGCTATGAAAAGACGGATTTCCATTTCGTGGACAGCAATTATACCCCCATCACCGGCCCGGTGGTGAATAAGGTGCCCTTCCCGGTGGCCGCCGACGCTTCCACCGAAAACCAGGCCCAGATCTATTACTACATCCTGCTGCCCGGCATGAAGGACAATATTGAAGCCCGCCGCCAGATCGACATCATGGGCGATCTTATGTCCGCCGCTTCCTCCCCGCTGATCCAGAACCTGAAAAAGGCGCTGCCCACCGGCACCTTCGGCGCGGGCCGCGAGCTGGCAGGCCCCGAGGACAGCTATGTGTTCGTTGCTTCCAATGTGAATGAAAACGACGCAGAGCTCTTCAAGGCCACCGTGGACAGCACCCTGCGGAGCCTTGCGGAAACGGGCTTCTCCCAGGAAATGGTGGACACGGTGATGGCCTCCCTGAGCCTGAGCAAAAAGCTGGCCCCCGAATCCGGCGAGCCGGTGAACAACGTGACCCAGAGTCTGGCCTATTACTATTCCTGCTCCGGCAATCCTTTTGAAGCCATCGAGGCCACCGACGCTCTGGATTCCATGGACGATTGGAACAGCGACGGCACCTTCCAGCGCGTGATCACCGATTGGCTGCTGGACAAGGACCTCTACTCCCTGACCACCACCTATCCCGTGGCCGGCTTGAAGGAAGAAAAGGACGCCGCCCTCAAGGAAAAGATGGCGGGAATCAAGGCCGCCATGAGCGATGAGGAAAAGCAGGCCATTATCGACGCCACCAACGCCCAGATCCAGCCCGACGACGCCTCCGCCCTGGTGGCGCAGCTCCAGGCGGTGGACGTGGAAACCCTGCCCGAGGAATACCGCCAGTATGAATACACCGATGAAACCGGCGAAGACGGCGTGCGCCGCATCGACGTGACCGCCGCCGTGGATGACATCGGCACCACGGAAATCTACCTGGACGCCCAGACCCTGCCCCAGGAAGATATACACTATATGCGCCTGTACACCCATCTGCTGGGTGAATTGGACACCGACGCCCATACCGCGGAAGAACTGGCCGTGCTGATGAACCGGTATCTGTACAACAGCGTGTTCGGCGTATCCGTCAACGGAAAGAAGAACGATTATCATCCTTACCTGGTGTTTGAATGGACCGCTGCCAGCGAAGACCTGAAAGCGGGCTATGACCTGGTGGAGGAAATCGCCTTCCACACCCAGTTTACCGACGCCGCGAAGCTCCTTGAAAAGGTTCAGGCCCGAAAGACCGCCAAGCGCACCGAGCTGAACCGCAACCCCTACCAGGTGAGCCTGTACCGCGCCTTTGCCGTGGATCAGGAAATGTGGCGCTACTATGTGTATCTGAACCAGCTGGATTATTACGCTTTCCTGGAAAACGTGGAAGCCCAGCTCCAGGAGAACCCCGAAGAAGTGATGACGAAGCTGCAAAGCGTCCAGCGTTTCTTTGAAAACCGCCGCGGCGCCGTGACCCTGTTCGCGGGCGACGCAAACAGCATCCAGGTGAACCGTCCCCTGGCCGATCAGTTCCTGGCCAAACTGAACGACGAAGAGCGCGAGCCCGTAACCTACGATCTGCCCGTGCCCGCCAAGCGCGAGGCCGTGATCATGGACACCAATATCCAGTTCAACTGCGTCATCGCCTCTGAGGAGGCCATGGGCATGGACGCTTATGACGCGGGATTGCAGGTGGTGAATACTCTGGTGACGGACGACTACCTGACCCCCGAACTGCGGGACAAGCGCGGCGTGTACACCCCCTGGAACGGCACCATGGAGGACGCGGGCATGTACCTGATCACCTACCGCGATCCCAAGATCAAGGAAACCTTTGATGTGTACGCCACCGTGCCCGGCTACATTGCCAATCTGGACGTAACCCAGGACGTGCTCAACGGCTACATCCTGAATAACTATTCCACGCTGGCCAAGGGCGAAGGCGAACTGGCCGGAGCCGTGGCCGCAGCGGAAAACCTGGTGGCCGGCAAGCCCCTGGACAGAACGCTGACCCTGATGAAACAGCTCAAGGCCGTGACCCCCGAAACCGTGAAGGCCGCTGCCGCTTACTATCAGGCCGCATGGGACAACGGTGTGCACTCCACCGCTGGCAGCGCCGCCATGATCAATGAAAACGCCGATCTGTACGACGTGATCCTCAATCCCTTCGGCGCGGTGGACACCTCCGCCCAGGAATTCGCCGACGCGGCGGAAGGCAGCGAATACTATGAGGCTGTGCGCTTCGTGTTTGAAAACGGCCTGATGCTCCCTGCTGGCGACACCGAATTCGGCACGGAAGCCCCTGCCACGGCCAGCGACCTGTACGCCGCGCTGTACGTGCTGGTGGGCGGCCCCCTGAACCCCGAAGAAGCCTTCGCCTTTATGGCCCAGAACGGCCTGGTGCCCGAAGGCCTGGAGGCCGATACCCAAATGAACAACGCGGAGGGCGCGGGGCTCTTTGGCACGCTGACCACCGCTCTGGGCGCTCCCTTCACTCCTGAAGTGGCGGAAGACGCTGTGGAAGCGCCCCTGACCCGCGGCGGCCTGGCCCAGATGATCCAGTCCTTCGTGAGCCTGCTGCAATAATCCGTTCACTCCCGCCCGTCCGGCTTTATCGCCGGGCGGGTTCAGAGCATCGACAAAATTGATACAGGAAGCAAATTTCATTTGCTCCTCGGCGGCGCACATGTCGCCGCCTGCGGATTACAATCGAAGAGGCTACGGCCCCTTCGATGCATCCCATGGGTTTGTTGACGGTCTGGCCCGTCCGGCTTTATCGCCGGGCGGGCTTTTTCTGTTTGCCCAAGTCTGCGCTCTTCATGGCACGAAAAAAGCAGGGCGTTCACCCTGCTATGCCGCTGTGCACTTTACGGTCCACGCTATAAACAATCAACCTTTACTTTATAACATAACTGCTTCAGGGAGCAGCGTTCCCAGGCCCCTGTTCTGTCAGCCCGGCGATGCGCAGCATTTCGCCCCGCAGATAATCGCACAGCCGTTCTTTTTCCTCATTGGGCGGCAGGTCGGGGTTATAGCGGGTAGGCACGCCGAAGGTGATGGTGCGCCTGCGCTTATCGGCGTACAGGGGCACGAACAGGGGGCAGTTGCCTGTTTTATTGCAGTACAGCTGACCGATCATGGTAAACCCGGTAAAAAATTCGCTCACGCCCTCCCGCACGTAGCGATGGTCGGCGGAGGTATCGGCGTTTTCCGGGAACAGGAGGATATTGTCTCCAGCCTGCATGGCGGCGATGGTTTCCCGGAAGGTCTGCATCAGCTTGCGGGGGTTGTCGTGATACACCGGGATGCAGTCCACGGACTTCATCACCCAGCTTAAAAAAGGAGCGCCCACATGCCGCATGAACCAGCGCAGAAATTTCCGCTTGATGCCATGGCTGCTTTGGAAGGTGCCGTTCATGGTGCGCTCCACGATGGCTTCTTTGTCCGTCATTTCATAGGCCACCCAGGGCCGGAAGGAAAAGGGCACATACAGGGTGGACACCACCGGGCCGTAGATTTCCCCATGGTTGCACACGAACACGCAGGGTACGTCCTTGTCCAGCTGCACCCTTTCCCGGCCGATGATTTTATGGTAATACAGGGGCCGCAGCACCACCAGGATCACCTTGATGCCGTAGCGCTTGAGGCTTTTGCGCACCACCACGGCCTCCAGTTGGGCGCGCAGGGCGGGATTGTCCTCCCCGTCCTTTTGCAGCTCCATATATTTTTTCAGCTTGCCCAGATGCTGCCGGGTGAGGGGAAAGCCCAGGGCGAACAGGATCGCAACCGCCACCAGCGCCAGGGCGGGCAGGGTCAGAAGGGGCGAAAAAGAGCGGAAGGCGATGTCCCAGTCGTTGGGAAAATCGGTGGCGGTATAAATGCAGATCAGGGTCAGCCCCGCCAGGGCCACCATCTGGCCTGCCAGAGAGGAGATTTCGATGCGCACCTGCTGCAGCCTGTCCATGGCGCGGCCGGGCGTGTGCCCGGTGGCAAAAGCCGCCACCCGGCGCATATCCGATTCCATGTTGACCAGCACCCGCACGCACATCGTGGCCCCGGCGGTGCACAGCATCAGGGCGATATAGCCGAATACGCCCATTTTTTCCAAAGAGCGGACGAACAGCACAAGCCCGTACAGCCACAGCACCAGCCCCGCCATCAGCACCAGATTGGGGTCGGATTCCTTAGCCTTATGCCGCCGCATCAGCCAATCGGTGGCCATGGAAGCCGCGTAGGTGTACAGCAGCGCGATGGCCATGCACACGATCAGCGCGTCCGCCGTGACGGCAAAATAAGTATAGATCATCACCTGGGTCACCTGCACCCCGGCGGCCACCACCAGCATGATGCGCTGGAACATTTTATAGGCGTGAACCCCCCGCAGGGCTTCAATTTCGGCTTTATCCTCTTCGGTAAAAGGCACCAGGCGCTGGCCCATCCGGTCCAGGGGGAAGGATTCCAGGATGCCGCTGAGCACATAGCCGCCCAGCAGCGCCCACACCGTATAGCGGGACAGGGGGCTGAGCAGCAGCATCAAAAGCAAAAAAGGCAGGAATAAAAACTGCACCCCGCAGATGCGCCAGAAGATCCGGCTGTGCTTCTTTCCTTCGATCAGCGATTTTTCCAGCACATATCTGGTGATGGCGGGCCGCACCACCATGCACAGCACAATGCCCGCCAGCCGCCAAAAATCGGCGTTTTCCAGGCGGATGGGATACACTGTCATCAGCGCCAGCGCCAGCACAAAAAAAACGATCATGATCGCCGTGGCGATGCGGCGGGTGCGTTTGTCCAGCATTCCCAGGCGGTTGGGCTCTCGGAGGGAGCTGAGCAGCAGCACGATCTCCCCGGCCAGATACATGGCTCCCCCCAGAATCGGCAGGCTGAGCATCACGTTGGACGCCAGCATACAATATAAATATGAATATAATGTGCCAATGGTCATGAAACTGCCAACAGCATTGGTTTCCTGTTCCCTTTGCCTGTCCATTCGCAGCCCCCTTTCCTCTGTGTTCGTTTCATTGTAGCGCTTTTTGTCAAAATTAGCAAGGGAGGAAAAAAGAAAAGCCAGGGCACCCGCTTAAGAAAAGGCATAGAGAACGAGCGTTCAGATTGCAGTGGTTCCAAGTCTGGATTCGTTTCTTGTGTCAGTCTATGTTCTCTGCACTCTATTGCTATTGCCTATTGTCTTTTCCCGTCCAAGGCGTATCCAATCAGCGCGCCGCCGGGGGCGTAGATCAGCTTCAGGGAAAAGCAATCCTGCCGGGAAATAAGCAGGGGCAGGAACACCCGGTCCCCCTCCCACAGGTTGAGGCTCATCACCTCATCCACGGGCACCCACTGGAGCACCCCCTCCCGGCATTCCGGCAGCTTCGCGGCGTCCGTTTCGGCGGTGTAGAGGAAGGTCAGCTCGTTGCCCCAGTCCGGCAGGATGAAGGTGAGAATGCCCCGGAGGCGCAGGTTTTTCAACTCCATCCCCGCCTCCTCCCGGGCCTCCCGCAGCATGCATTCCTCCGGGCTTTCGTTCTCCTCCAGGTGCCCGCCAATGCCGATCCATTTTCCGGCGTTTTCGTCCTGGTTCTTTTTGGTCCGGTGCAGCATCAGATAGCACCCGTCCCGCTCCACATAGCAAAGGGTCGTTAACCGCATGGCCTGTCCTCCCCATCTGTTTCAGATTCATGTGCTTTTATTATACGCGATGTTTTTTTCCGGAGCAACCTTTGCTTTGGCCCACAATCAAAATCCGTGGGTCCGGGGGCGGCGGAGCAGGGGAGATATTTCCGGGGGATTTATCATGCTTTTTGCGCGAATGGGATGAATTTTTCCATATCCTCCATATGTACAGAAAAAATACACTTTTCAGCTTCTATGGAAATGTGATATAATAATGGGAAACCAAAGGGGGAAGGAAGCGGCCTTATGCGCAGCATGACGGGGTATGGACGGCGGCAGGTGAGCCGGGACGGACGGGAAATGACGGTGGAAGTGAAAACGGTGAACCACCGGTTTTTGGATCTGGCCTGCCGGATGCCCCGGGCCCTGACCTTCGCGGAGGACGCGGTGAGAAAGCAGATCGGCGCGTGCCTGCGGCGGGGCCACGCGGACGTGAACGTCACCTATGTGAACACGCGGCAGGACGCCCGGGAAGTCAGGCTGGATGAAGGGCTGGCCCTGCAATATAAAGAGGCCCTGCTGTCCGCCCGGCTGCTCACCCGGAAGGAACGCTCCTCCTTCACCGACCAGGACGTGGCCTGGATCGTGGCCCAGCCCGACGTGGTGCAGGTGACGGTGAAGGAAGAGGATCAGGAAGCGGTGCTTTCCCTGCTCCTGGAAACGCTGGCGGAGGCCCTTTCCGACGTTGCCGCCATGCGGGAGCGGGAAGGGAAAGCGCTTAAGGAGGATCTGACCCTGCATTTAAACGAGGTGGCCCGGCTGCGGGACGAAATCGCCCTGCTGGCGCCCGAGGTGCCTTTGACTTATCAGGAAAAAATGCAGGCCCGGGTCCGGGAACTGGGGGTCAAGGAAATCGACCCTCAGCGCCTGGCCCAGGAAGTGGCCTTGATGGCGGACCGATGCGCCATCGACGAGGAATTGTCCCGGCTGATTTCCCATATCGCCCAGATGCGTCAGGCCATTGCCCAGGAGGGCGAAACGGGCCGCCGCCTGGATTTTCTCACCCAGGAATTGAACCGGGAAGCCAACACCATCGGCTCCAAGGCCTCCGACGCGGAGATCACCAAGCTGGTGGTGGCCATGAAGAGCGAAATCGAAAAGCTGCGCGAGCAGGTGCAGAATGTGGAGTAAAGCAATGAAGCTGTTGAACGTGGGGTTTGGCAATATGGTGTCCGCCGGGCGGATCGTGGCGGTGATCGCGCCGGATTCCGCGCCGGTGAAGCGCATGATCCAGGAGGCCCGGGACCGGGGCCGCCTGATCGACGCCACCGCAGGCCGCCGCACCCGGGCGGTGCTGATGATGGACACGGATCATGTGGTGCTGTCCGCCGTGCAGCCGGAAACCATCGCCGGCCGGCTTCAGCCGGAGGAAGCGTGATTTGATACTTCAAAAGAAGAGGGGATGCGGCTTATGAAGGAAGAAAGAAAGAGCATGCTCATTGTGATCTCCGGGCCGTCCGGCGTGGGGAAGGGCACCATTTACAACCGCCTCTTGGACAGCGACCCCAGCCTGACCTTTTCCGTCAGCGTCACCACCCGGGCCCCCCGCCACGGGGAAACGGACGGGGTGGATTATTTCTTCATTACCGATCAGCAATATCAGGAATTGGTTGCTCAGGACGCGTTCCTGGAGCACGCCGACGTGCACGGCCATTCCTACGGCACCCTCAAAAGCCAGATTCAGGAAAAGCTGGAAAAGGGCCTGAACGTGGTGCTGGATATCGACCCCCAGGGGGCCAGACAGGTCATGGCCCAATGGGCGAACTGCGTGTCCATCTTCCTGCTGCCGCCCTCTTATCAAAAGCTGCGGGAGCGGCTCTATGGCCGCAATACCGATGACCCAAAGGAAATCGAACGCCGATTGAACAATGCCCGGGGCGAAATCGCCCAGGTGGGCATGTATCAATATACGGTGGTGAATGATGATCTGGAGCTGGCCTTCGACCAGGTGTCCGCCATCATCGCCGCCGAAAAACAGCGCACCAGCCGGTATTTCCCGGTGGTGGAATAATCAATATTGCAATCCAAGCAAGGGAGGAAACAAACATGCCTGTGAATAAACCCGCAATTGACGAACTGGACCAGAAGGTGGACTGCCGCTATACCCTGGTGGTGGAAAGCGCCAAGCGCGCCCGGGAGCTGGTGGGCGGCTCTCAGCCCCTCATCGACCCCAAGGATAAAAAGCCCGTGTCCATCGCCGTGGATGAAATCAACCGGGGCTTGCTGACCTATCACCGCAACCTGGAAGACGAAGAGGAATAACCGCGCCATGTCTTTGGAAGGAAAAAACGTGGTGCTGGGGGTGACGGGAGGCATCGCGGCCTATAAGGCCTGCGAGCTCACCTCCCGGCTGCGCAAGGCCGGGGCCCAGGTGTACGTGATCATGACGAAGAACGCCACGGAATTTGTGGGCCCCCTCACCTTTGAAACCCTCAGCAGCCATCCCGCTGTGACGGATACCTTCGCCCGGCCCGATACCTGGGAAGTGGAGCATATCGCCCTGGCCAAGCGGGCGGATGTGTTCGTAATCGCCCCCGCCACCGCCAATATCCTGGCGAAAATGGCCCACGGCATCGCCGACGATATGCTGTCCACCACCGTGCTGGCCACCCGCGCTCCCGTGCTGGCGGCCCCGGCCATGAATACCGGCATGTGGGAAAACATCGCCACCCGGGAAAACGTGGCGCTGCTTAAAAAACGGGGCGTGCGCTTCGTGGGGCCCGAAGGGGGCTTCCTGGCCTGCGGCGACAGCGGCGTGGGCCGGATGAGCGAGCCCAAGGAAATCTTTGATGAAATCGAAAGCATCCTGAACCCCAAGCGGGATATGGAGGGCCTGCGCGTACTGGTAACGGCGGGGCCCACCCAGGAAAAGATCGACCCTGTGCGGTATATTTCCAACCGCTCCAGCGGCAAAATGGGCTACGCCATCGCGGAGGCGGCGGCGGAAAGAGGGGCCAAGGTGACGCTGGTCACGGGCCCCACCCGCCTGGAAATCCCCCGGGGAGTGACCGGTGTGCCCATTACATCCACCCAGGATCTGTTCGATGAAATGACCGCCCGGTGCCAGGAAGCGGATATCGTGATCCAGGCCGCCGCCCCGGCGGATTTTACCCCTGCCCATGTGGCGGAGCAAAAAATCAAAAAGCACGGGGACGGGGATATGACGCTTCTGCTGCGCCAGACCCCCGACGTGGCCGCCCAGGTGGGCCGATTGAAGCACGAAGGCCAGGTGCTGGTGGGCTTTGCCGCCGAAACCAACGACGTGCTGGAAAACGCCCAGGGCAAGCTGAAAAAGAAAAACCTGGATATGATCGTGGCCAACGATGTGACCTCTCCCGGCGCGGGGTTCGACGTAGATACCAATATCGTCACCTTCGTGACGGCGGCGGGCATGGAAACCCTGCCCTGCCTGCCCAAAAAACAAGGGGCCCAGGAGCTGCTGGACCGGGCCATGAAAATCCTGACGGGGAAACGTTAAAACAGCCCCGGCGCTTCCCGCTTCATGGGAACACAAGCGGGAAGAAAGCAGAAGATATTTTCCCATATGGCTTTCTTGGAAAGGGGTGTGGGGGAAACCATTCTTTGGCCTCCAAAGAATGGTTTCCCCCACAAAAAGGAGGAACCAGGGTTGTACGCGGAGATCATCGTGGATATTGCGTCCGAGGAGGTGGACCGCGTATTTACCTACCGGGCGCCGGACACGCTGAACATTCAGCCCGGCATGCGGGTGCGGGTGCCCTTCGGCCCCCGGGAAAAGGAAGGATTCGTGATTCGCTTAAAGGAAACGGCGGATTACGACGAAAGCAAAATCAAGCCTATCCTGGCGGCGCTGGAAAACTACCCCGCTCTGCTGCCGGAGCTGATGGCCCTGGCCTGGGAAATCCGGGACAGGTGCCATTGTCCTTTGTGCGAAGCGCTGCGGCTGATGCTGCCCGCGGAAATGCGGGGTGGCCGGGTCAAGGTGAAAACCCGGGAAATGGCCCGGCTGAAAATCCCTCCGGAAAGGATCGAGGAAGCCATCGCCGCCCATAAGCGCTCCAAGAAAAAGCAGATGCTCATCCGCCTGCTTTCGGACGGCGAACCCCATCCCGTGGACGAGCTGAAAGAAATGGTGTCCAACCTCCGGGAACCGCTGAATGATCTGGCGGAAAGGGAGCTGGTGGAGCTCTTTGAGGAGGAAGCCCTCCGCGCCCCTTACTATGGCCGGGTGGACGCGCCGCCGGACCCCCAGCTGACCCCGGAGCAGGAGGAGGCCCTGTCTGAGCTCCTTCCCGCTTTGCGGGGAAAGAGCAAACCTTTTCTGCTGCAAGGGGTCACCGGGTCGGGGAAAACGGAAGTGTATATCCGCCTGGTGCGGCAGGCGCTGAAAATGGGCAAGGGCGCTATTATCCTGGTGCCCGAAATCGTGCTGACCCCCCAAATGATCAATTGGTTCCGCTCCCGGTTCGGGGATGCCATGGCCGTGCTCCATTCCCGGCTCAGCGCCGGGGAGCGGTTCGACGAATGGCGCAGGATTCGCCGGGGGGACGCCCGCATCGTGATCGGGGCCCGGTCCGCTGTGTTCGCGCCGGGGGAAGGGCTGGGCGTGATCATCGTGGATGAGGAGCACGAACAGACCTACCTGTCCGACCGCTTCCCCCAGTATGACGCAAGGGAGATCGCCGCGTCCCGGGGCAAAAGGGAAGGGGCCGCGGTGCTTTTGGCCAGCGCCACCCCCAGCATCTATTCTTACGCCATGTGCCGCCGGGGGGACTATACCCTGATCGAAATGCCCCACCGGGTGCTGAACCGGCCGCTGCCCAGGATCCATTTGGTGGATATGCGCCAGGAGCTGCGCATGGGCAACCACGGCATGTTCTCCGGCCTGCTCCAGGAAAAGCTGGAACAGTGCATCGCCCAGGGCCACCAGGCCATGCTGTTCATCAACCGCCGGGGCTATGCCAGCTCCGTCAACTGCCGCAAGTGCGGGGAAACCATCAAGTGCTCCCGGTGCGACGTGTCCATGACCTACCATAGCGTGGATCAAACCCTGCGCTGCCATTACTGCGGGGAAATCCGCCCCATGCCCAAAGCGTGCCCCGCCTGCGGCAGCCCGTATATCAAGCCTATGGGCATCGGCACCCAGAAGGTGGAGGAAGAGCTGAATAAACGCTTCCCCGGGGCCGGGGTCATCCGCATGGACGTGGACACCACCGCCGAAAAAAACGCCCACTTTGAACTGGTGGACAGGTTCCGGGCGGGCCAGGCCAAAATCCTGCTGGGCACCCAGATGATCGCCAAAGGGCTGGATTTTCCCCAGGTGACCCTGGTGGGCGCGGTGATGGCGGATTTGACCTTGAACTTTCCCGACTACCGCTCCGCTGAAAGGACCTATCAGCTGCTGGTGCAGGTGGCAGGAAGGGCGGGCCGGGGAGAGGACCCCGGCGAAGTGGTGATCCAGACCTACCAGCCGGATCACTACGCCATCCAGTACGCCGCCATGCAGGATTACCGGGCCTACTTTAACCGGGAATTTGAGCGCAGGAAAAGCGATTTGTATCCGCCCTTCACCATGATGGCCCGCTTTCTGTGCGAGGCCAGGGAAATGCCGGTGGCCATGGCCGCGGCGGAAAGCATCAAAAACAGGATCGTGGAGGAGTTTTCCTTAACGCCCCTGTTCCGGCGCATCTTTTTTATCCGGGCCGACGAAGCGCCCATTACCCGCATCCAGGACAGGGCCCGGGCCCAGGTGCTGATGAAGCTGCTGAACCACCCGGATACCGACGCGCTGCTTCGGCGCTTTCAGGAAATGGCGGGGGGGGAATACGCCGCGAAGGTGACCCTGGAAATCAATCCGGCGTCGCTGGCATGAGAGATGAAGTTCAAAGTTCTAAGTTCTAAGCGGATCGTGTCCGCGTCCTGCTTTTCAATCGCAAAACTATTTTGGGCTTGGAACATGGAACTTAAAATTCAGAACTGAAAAAACATTTTCGCTGCAAAAAGGAGACTGCACAATATGGTTCGCAAGATTTTGGAGCTGGGGGACGAAAGCCTGCGGAAGGTTTGCAAGCCCATGAAAACCTACGACCTGCGCCTGTGGCTGCTGCTGCGGGACATGGCCGAAACCATGTACAAAGCCGACGGCGTGGGCCTGGCCGCGCCCCAGGTGGGCATTCTGCGCCGGGTGGTGGTGATCGACGTGGGGGACGACCATGGGCTGATCGAGCTGGTGAACCCCGAAATCATCGCTGCCGAGGGGGAGCAGGCAGGCAGCGAGGGGTGCCTGAGCGTGCCGGGCAGACGGGGCTATGTGGTGCGGCCCAATAAAGTCACCGTCCGGGCCCAGGACCGGAAGGGCAAGCATTTTGAAATCACCGGGGAAGGGCTCCTGGCCCGGGCTCTGTGCCACGAGATCGACCATCTGGACGGCATCATCTACGTGGATAAAATGGATCATGAAATCTTTGACGACGATGAAGAAGAAGCCCAGGAGGAGAAGTAAATGCGCGTGGTGTTTCTGGGCACGCCGGAGTTTGGCGTGCCGTCCCTGCAGGCGCTGGTCAAGGCGGGCTATGATGTGGTGGGCGTGTTCACCCAGCCCGATAAGCCCAAGGGCCGGGGCAATAAAATGCTGCCCAGCCCGGTAAAAACCTGCGCGCTGGAACAGGGCATCCCCGTGTATCAGCCGGTGAAAATCCGGGTGGACGGGGTGGAGGATTTAAAAGCGCTGCGCCCCGACCTGTGCGTCACCGCGGCCTTCGGACAGATTTTGTCCCAGGAAATATTGGATATTCCCGCCATCGGCACGGTGAACGTGCATTCCTCCCTGCTGCCCCAATACCGCGGCTCCGCGCCCATCAACTGGGCCATTATGGAAGGGGAGACCGTCACCGGCGTAACCACCATGATGACGGATAAGGGATTGGACACCGGCGATATTTTGCTGCAAAAAGAAATCCAGATCCTGCCCGGGGAAACCGCCGAGGAGCTGACAGCCCGCATGGCCCCCATCGGGGCGGAACTGCTCATCGAAACCATCCGGGGCCTGGAAGCCGGCACGGTCCAGCGCAGGAAACAGGAAGAAGAAAAGTCCAGCTATTTCCCCATGCTGAAAAAGGAAATGGGGGAGATCGACTGGCGGTTGCCCGCTCATAAAATCGTGTGCCTCATCCGGGGCCTGACCCCCTGGCCGGGCTGCTCCTTTGTCTGGGGGGACCATGAAACCGTCAAGGTCTGGCAGGCCGAGGAAGCGGAGAACCCCGGCAAAGCCCCGGGGCAGATCATTTGCGCCGACGCAAAAGGCGGCCTGGTCATCGCCGCGGGGGAAGGGGCCGTGCGCGTTCTGGAAATGCAGGCCCCCGGTGGAAAGCGAATGAACCCGAAAGATTACCTGCGGGGCCATCCCGTACACTATACCCAATGCAGCGTGACGGAGGAAGCACATGGATAAAGACAATCGTCCCGGCGGCAAAAAGCCCTATTCCCCCAAGCCCCGCGGCACAGACGGCAGAAAGCCTTCCGGCAAGCCGGGGGACAGAAAGCCCTATGGAAAACCGGCAAATAAGGCGACGGGCCAGCGGTTCGGCCGTCCGGCGGGGAAGCCTTATGGCCGCCCGGCGAATCCGGCGAAAAAAACGGCTCCTGATCCCAACGCTCCTTCCAGCCTGAGCAGGAAGGTGGCGCTGCAGATTTTCCAGGACGTGGTAAGAAAGGACGCTTATGCCGCCCTGTCCCTGGACGACCGGATGAAGGACGTGAACCTTTCCCAACTGGACAAGCGCTTCTGCGCCTCCATCGTGTACCGCACCCTGGAAAACCTGATCCGCATCGACTATGTGCTGGGCTTTTTCCTCTCTGACGCGGATAACCTGGAGCCCACCGTGCGGGATATCCTGCGCATCAGCGTGTGCCAGCTTTTGTTCCACGACCGGATTCCCGAAAACGCCATCGTGGACGAGGCGGTGAAGCTGACCCGGGGCGCCGGGCTGGAGGGCCTGACGGGGCTGACCAACGCGGTGCTGCGGTCGGTGATCCGGGGCAAGGACGAAATCAAATGGCCCGCCAAAGAAGAAGGCGCCAAATATCTTTCCATCATGTATTCCGTGCCCCTGTGGCTGGCGGAAAGGCTCATGGAAGCCTATGGCCCAGAAACCGCGGAGCAGATTTGCTCCTTCCGCAGCGATTCTCACTATACCACCATCCGGCCCAACCTTTCCCGCTTGGACGACGCCGCCTTTGAAAAGCTGCTGGAAAAAAAGGTGTGGGAAGTGGAAAAGGGCAAGGCGGCCCACGCCTGGCGGGTGAAGCTGGCCTCTGAAATCGCCCGGGACGCGGACTATCTGGCGGGCAATTTCTCCATCCAGGGGGAAAGCAGCATGATGGCCGCTCAGGCGGTAGGTGTAAAAATGGGCATGCAGGTGCTGGACTGCTGCGCCGCTCCCGGCGGGAAAACGGCGTATCTGGCGGAGACCATGAACGGCACGGGCCGGGTATACGCCTGGGACGTGCATGAGCATCGGGTGACGCTGATCCGTGCCATGGCCCGGCGGCTGCGGCTGGAAAACGTGCGGCCTGTGATGCGGGACGCGGCGGCGCTGAAAGAGGATCTGGTTTCCACCATGGACGCGGTGCTTTTGGACGCGCCCTGCTCCGGCCTGGGGGTCATGGACAATAAACCGGATATCAAATACCGGGCCACCCCCGAATCCGTGAAGGAACTGACGGCGCTGCAGGCCCGGCTGCTGGACACCTGCTGCCGGTATGTGAAGCGCAACGGCGTCCTGGTGTATTCCACCTGCTCGGTGCTGCCGGAGGAAAACGGGGAGCAGATTCAGCGGTTCCTTTCCGCCCATCCGGAATTTGCATTATCGCCCCTGCCGGAGACCATCGGGGAGGAATTCCGAAACCACTATACCGAAACGGGCCTGCAATTGCTGCCCCATCGGGATCATGTGGAGGGCTTCTTCATTGCGCGGCTGAAGCGGGTCAAGTAAATGGAAAATATGAAAACAGAGTGGATGGGCCTGTATCCGGAGGAACTGAAGCAGGCGCTGAGCGATATGGGAGAAAAGCCCTTCCGGGCGGGCCAGATTTTTTCCTGGCTCCATAAGGGGGCCAGGTTTGAGGAAATGACCAACCTGCCCCTGTCCCTGCGCCAGCGGCTTTCGGAGGCGGGCATCGATCAGCCCGTGACTGTGCTGGAAACCCGGGTGTCCAAGATAGACGGCACGGAGAAATTCCTCTTTTCCCTGCCGGATAACAACTGCGTGGAAGGCGTGCTGATGCGCTACCACTACGGGGCCACGCTGTGCGTTTCCACCCAGGTGGGATGCAAAATGGGCTGCCGCTTCTGCGCCAGCACCCTGGACGGGTGCGTGCGGAACCTGACCGCCGCGGAAATGCTGGGCCAGGTGCAGTGCGCCAACCAGGCGCTGAACGGCGAACGGGTGCACAATATCGTGCTCATGGGCAGCGGCGAACCCATGGACAACTACGACCAGGTGGTGCGCTTCCTGCGGCTGGTGTCCCACCCCGAGGGGCTGAACGTGGGCCTGCGCCATATTTCCGTCAGCACCTGCGGGCTGGTGCCCCAGATGAAAAAATTCGCGGAGGAAGGGCTGCCGGTGACGCTGTCCCTGTCCCTTCACGCGCCCAATGACCAGATTCGGCGGCAGCTGATGCCCATCGCCCAGCGCTACACCATCCGGGAACCCCTGGACGCCTGCCGGTATTATATTGAAAAAACAGGGCGGCGGGTGGTGCTGGAATACGCGCTGATCGACCATGTGAATGCCAGCCCCGACTGCGCCAGGGAACTGGCGGGCATCCTGCGGGGCATGCAGTGCCATGTGAACCTGATCCCCCTGAACACGGTGAAGGAAAGAAACCTGTTCGGGGTCACGGAGGAGCAGGTGCGCGCTTTCCTCAGCGAGCTGGAAAAATGCCATATTTCCGCCACGCGGCGGCGGGAAATGGGCGATGATATCGAAGGCGCCTGCGGACAGCTTCGGAAGAAATATTTACGGGAGGATCCTACATGATTTCGGCAGCCAGGACCCATATTGGCAAGGTGCGCGCCTCCAACCAGGACGCGCTGCTGGTGCTGCCCGGCGCCTTCGGCGTGTTCGGGGTGGCGGATGGCATGGGCGGCCATAAGGCCGGGGACGTGGCCAGCAAAATGGCCGTCAGCGTGGTGGAGCGGGCGCTCCGGGACGCGCGCCCGTCCCAGGATTTGCTCATGGCCGCCATTGAAGAAGCCAACCTGCTGATTTGGGAAGAGCAATTGGACAACCCCGATTACAGCGGCATGGGCACCACCATGACCCTGATCTGGGAGGACAGGGATCGGGTGCTGCTGGGCCACGTGGGCGACAGCCGGGCTTACCGGGTGCGTCAGGGCCAGATCGTCCAGATCAGCCAGGATCATTCCATGGTGGCGGAATTGGTGCGCCAGGGCATGATCACCCAGGAGGAAGCGGCGGTGCACCCCTACCGGAACATCATCACCCGGGCTCTTGGCACGGCGGACTCCATCGAGGTGGACGTGGCCGAGTTCGATAAGCGGCCCGGCGACCTGTTTTTGATCTGCTCCGATGGCCTTTCTGAATACGTGAAGCCTGCCCGGATGCTGGATATCCTGCGCCGGGATTCCCTGGAAAAGGCGGCGGACATCCTGCTGAGCCTGGCCCTGGACGGCGGCGGACGGGACAACATTTCCCTGGTGCTGGCGGAGGTGGCCCCATGATCGGCAAGGTGCTGGACAACCGCTATGAGCTGGTGGAGTTTATCGGCAAGGGCGGCATGGCGCTGGTGTACCGGGCCATCGACAAGCGCACGGGCCATTCGGTGGCAGTGAAGATCCTGCGGCCGGAGTTTAACCAGGACGCGGAGTTTTCCGCCCGCTTCCAGCGGGAGGCCCTGGCCGCCAGCCGCATGAGCCATCACAACATCGTGAATTTATTGGACGTGGGCCAGGCGGACGATATGCGCTACCTGGTCATGGAATACGTGCAGGGCAGGACCCTCAAGGACGTGATCAGGCAGAAAGGCGCGCTGCCCCCTACGGTGGCCGCCCAGATCGGCATCCGCATCCTGTCCGCCCTGCAGCACGCCCACAAAAACGGCATCATCCATCGGGATATCAAGCCCCAGAACGTGCTGGTGCATAAGGACGGCCTGATCAAGGTGGCGGACTTCGGCATCGCCCGGGTGGCGGGCAGGGATACCCTGAGCACGGAAGACAGCGTGATGGGCTCGGTGCATTATTTTTCGCCGGAGCAGGCCCAGGGCAAGCCCGTCACCGCGGCCAGCGATTTATACAGCGTGGGCGTGGTGCTCTATGAAATGCTCACCGGCCAGCCGCCCTTTGACGGCGACACCCCCGTGGCGGTGGCCATGCAGCACATCGGCAGCAAGCCCCGGCCTATCAGCGAGCTGAACCCCGCCGTGCCCCCCGCCATGGAGCAGGTGGTGGAAAAGGCCATGGAAAAGCGGCCGGAGAAACGGTATCAGAGCGCCCTGGAAATGGCCAAGGATCTGCAATGGGCCCTGCAGGAGCCCGACGCGACCTGGCTGGGCCGCCTGCCCGACCAGCCCATTTCTTCCCTGGTTTATCACACCGGCACCACCGGCAAGCAAAAGCCGGTGCGGAGCTGGAAATCCATCGCCGTGCAGGCCGGGGCCATCGCCATGGTCGTGGTGGTCATCGTGGGCGTCATGGCGGGGGGACTGCTGATTTACGATCAGGTGGTCAACCTGACCGAAGCGCCTTACTGCCTGGATGAAACGGAGGCCGACGCCTCCCGCCTGGTGTTCCGCTCCGGGCTGATGCCTGAAATCACCCGGGTCAGCGACCCCGTCAAGCCCGTGGGCACGGTGATCATGCAGTCGCCCCAATTCGGCACTTCCATGCGCAAAGGGGAAACGGTGCTGCTTACCGTGTCCACCGGCCCCCAGCAGCAGGAAATCCCCACCCTGATCGGCCAGAATGTGGAAAGCGCCCGGAACGAACTGGACCGCCTGGGCCTGACCCTGCTGGCCCTGCCCACCCGCCAATTGTCCACCTATCCCTGGGACACGGTGCTCACCCAAAGCCCTGCCGCCGGGGAAATGGCGCCCAGCGGCACGGTGGTGCAGGTGAGCCTGAGCGGCGGCAGCGTGACGCTGCCGGACTTTGTGGGCATGACACGGCAGGAGGCCATGTTTCAGATCCAGCAGCTGAATTTGCAGCTGGTGGAATTCCGGGATGTGCAGGTGGCCGACGCCACCCAGTTTGAGCATGTGGCGGCCCAGTCCTTTTTTGACAGCGAATCCAACACCTATCAGCCGGGGGACCAGGTGATGCAGCAGACCCAGGTGATGCTGGCGGTGTACGTGTCCAACCAGCCCACGGCAGGCGTGGAGCCCGCGCCAACCGACGCCCTGTATCCCTCCGAAACGGAGGAGCCGCAATGAACGAAGGAACCATTGTGCGCGGCCGGGGCGGGTTTTATACCGTCCGGGATCAAAGCGGCAGCGAATTCGTGCTGCGGGCCAAGAAAAAATTCCGCAGGCAGCATATATCCCCGCTGGTGGGGGACCGGGTGCTGTTCACCCCCGGCCAGGGCAAGGAAGAAGGCAAGGAGGAGGACGGCTGGGTAGAGGAAATCCTGCCCCGGGTCAGCGTGTGCCTGCGTCCGCCGGTGGCCAATGTGACGGTGCTGTGCATCGTGGCTGCCCCTGCCCCCGCGCCGGACTGGCTGCTGGTGGATAAGCTGATGATTTTTTCCCGCAAGCAGGGGATGAAGCCGCTGCTGATCCTGAATAAAAGCGACCTGCCCGGCGCGGAGGAAACCTTCCGCCTGGCAAAAGAGATGTATGCCGGGGCCGAGATGGAGGTCGTATCCGTCAGCGCCCAAAGCGGGGAACAGGCGGAGGAAGTGCGAAGCAGGCTCCGGGGCGGCGTATGCTGCTTTTCGGGGCAGTCCGGCGTGGGGAAATCCACGCTGCTCAATGCGCTGTTCGGCCTGAACCAGGAAACGGGGGATATCAGCCGCAAGATCCAGCGGGGAAAAAATACCACCCGCCACGCGGAGCTGTTCACCTTCGGGGATGTCCAGGTGATCGACACGCCGGGATTCAGCCTGCTGGAAATGGACGAGGTGTTTGACCCGGTGCTGCTGCGGGATTATTACCCGGAGTTTGCCCCTTACCAGGATCAGTGCCGCTTTTCCCCCTGCTATCACGGAAGCGAACCGGGCTGCGCGGTGCTGCGGGCCGCCCGGGACGGGGCCATTCATCCCGCCCGGCTGGAAAGATACCATACGCTGCTGGCGGACTGCCGCCAGGCTTGGAGAGATAGATATGATTAAGCTGACGCCTTCCCTGCTGGCCGCCGACCTGATGAACCTGGGCGGCGAAATCGAAGCGATGATGAAGTGCGGCGTGGATCAATTGCACTTTGACGTAATGGACGCCCATTTCGTGCCCAACCTTTCCTTTGGCCCCTCCTTCTGCCGGGCCATCCACCGGCGCTTTCCGGAACTGAAAATCGACGCCCATCTGATGATGGACAACGCCCTGGATTACTTGGATGCGTTTGTGGGCTATGGGGCGTCCAGCGTGACGGTGCATGAAGAAGCGTTTGCCGACCCCGGCGCGGCGCTCAGGGCCATTCACGAAAAGGGCGTTCAGGCGGGCCTGTCGGTAAAGCCCGGCACCCCGGCGGAGGCGCTGCTGCCCTATCTTGACCAGGCCGATATCATTCTGATCATGACGGTGGAGCCGGGCTTCGGCGGGCAAAAGTTCATGCCGGATCAGGTGGAAAAAATCCGCTTCCTGCGCCGGGCGGGATACCGGGGCGTGATCGCCGTGGACGGCGGCGTGTGCCCGGATAACGCGGCCTTGCTTCAGCAGGCCGGAGCCAACTGGCTGGTGATGGGCACCGCGTTTTTCCGTTCCCCCGATCCCCAGGCCGTGGCCCGGGCAGTCGAGGAATTGAATGAGAAGGAAGGAAATAGGCAATAGGCAACAGGCAATAGATGAAAGTACACGTAATGATTTTCTTGGCGGATGACCCGAACCTGCAAATTTTCCTGCCAGCAATCGTATCAATATTTTTATTCGTCTGTATGGATCAGCGTTTGTCTAATTCCTAATGCCTATTGCCTAATGCCTAATGCCAATTGCCTTTTTCCCCCATCCCTCCCAAAGGAGCTGAATCCATGAAGCAGTCCTACCGGCACGGGAAAAACCATCCTCCCAAAGCCGAATTTCATCACAAGCGCAGCCTGGGCCAGAATTTCCTGACAGACGACGCGCTCTTTGACCAATTGGTGTCCCTGTCCGGGGTGGGGCCGGAGGACAGTGTGCTGGAAATCGGCGCGGGAGCGGGGGGCATGACCAAGGCCCTGAGCGCCAAGTGCCGCCAGGTGACAGCCATCGAGGTGGATGAAACGCTGCTGCCCATTCTGCGGGTGAGCCTGGAAAGGTGCAAGAATGTGCAATTGGTGCATGGGGACGTGCTGCGGCTGAACCTGCCGGAGCTGACAAAGCCCCTGGGTACTTTCCACATCGTGGCCAATATTCCCTACTATCTCACCACCGAGCTGATGACCCTGCTGCTGGACAGCGATATGCCCATCCGCTCCATCAATCTGATGGTGCAGAAGGAGGCCGCCCAGCGCATGGTGGCAAAGCCGGGGGAGGAGGGTTACGGACTGCTGGCGGTGAAGGCCCAGTATTTTTATGATCCCCAGGTGGTGCTGGACGTGCCCGCCTGTATGTTCACGCCGCCGCCCAAGGTGGACAGCGCCTTTGTGGTGATGCCCAGGCGGGAAAAGCTGCCGGTGGAGGCGCGGGACGAGGCTATGCTTTTCCGTGTGGCCGCCGCTGCCTTTGCCATGCGCAGAAAGACCATGGAAAACAATCTCATCGCCTCCTTCCGGGTTTCCCGGGAACAGGCCCAAGCATGGCTTTCCCAGTGCGGCATTCCCGACGGCGCCCGGGGCGAAAACCTGTCCATGGCTGATTTCGCCGCCCTGAGCAATTTGATTTGATGGAATCGAAACGGAAGCGTTTAAGACAAGCGCTTCTTTTTTGTTGGGAAAAGAAAAAGACTCGCTCCCAAGGAAACCCGATGAAGGACTTTTCGTGGAAGCGGGCCTGAGCGCATGGGGAAACTAACAGGAAGGAACGACCTTTCCCTGCAGGGTGCGCATGATATGAAAATAGCATGGAACGAGAAAGAGGTCGGCCATCACCCAGGCGGCGGGATTGGCAAAGCATGCGCCTGTAAAGCCCAGGGCGGGCACCAGCAGCAGGGCCACGGCGGTGCGGGCAATCATTTCACACAGGCCGGCCAGCATGGCCACCCGGGTATAGCCCATGCCTTGAATGGACAGGCGAACGATATTCACGAACAGCAGCGGAATATAAAAGGCGGCGTTGGTTGTCAAAAATTGCGCGCCCATGTCCGTCACCTCCGCTTCCGCCCGGCTGTCAATGAACAGGCCCAGCAGCGGTTTGGCGAAGAACAGCACTGTCAGAAACGCCATTGCGCAATAGCCGATGCCCAGAATGGCCGCGTCCCGCAGGCCCTCGTTTACCCGGTTCAGCTTCCGCGCGCCCATGTTCTGCCCCGCGAAGGTGGCCATGGTGGAGGCCAGGGCGTCGAATACGCAGGAAAACAGGGCGCTCAGCTTGCCCGCCGCGCTCACTGCGGCCACGGCGTTCACGCCCAGGCCGTTCACCGACATCTGCACCATCACCGAGCCAATGGCCGTGATGGAAAACTGCAGGCCCATGGGCAGGCCGACGCCCAGCATGCTTCCCGCTGTGGACAGGGAAAACCGCTTGTCCTCCGCACGCAGGGAAAGAATGGGGAACCGCCGCCGCATCACCACCACGCAGCCAATGCCAGAAACCAGCTGGCTGATGGCCGTGGCCACCGCCGCTCCGGCGACCCCCATTTTAAACACGAGGATCAGCAATAGGTCCAGCACGATGTTCAGAAGGGAAGCCAGAATCAAAAACAGCACCGGCGTTTTGCTGTCACCCAGGGCCCGCAGAATGCCGCTGGCCATGTTATACAGCACACAGCAGGGAATCGCCGCGAAAATAATGCGGATATAGCTGGCCGACGCGTCCAGAATTTCTTCCGGCGTGTTCATCAGCCGCAGCAGGGGCTTGCAAAGCAGGGTGGCCGCCAGCCCAAACGCCGCGCTGAACGCCGCGCTCAGCACGATGGCATGCCAGACGTGGCTGCGCACGCCGGGCTCATTTTTCGCGCCGAAGTCCTGGGCGATGGGAATGGAAAAGCCGGAGCAAAAGCCCAGGCACAGGCCGATGACCAGAAAATTGACCGAGCCCGTGGCCCCCACCGCGGCCAGCTGCGCGGCCCCCAGATACCGGCCCACAATGGCGGTATCCACAAAGCTGTAAAACTGCTGAAACAAAACGCCGAATAAAAGCGGCGCGGCAAAAGCGATCACCAGCTTCATGGGGCTGCCGCTGGTCAAATCGCGGGTCATGGTACGGGCCATACGAAATGCTTCCTTCCTTTTTTCGACTCAATGCATAAGCTTGTGGGGGGAACCGCTCT
>ODAI010076193.1_pt1 | contig 23165 bp, 25 predicted proteins | sample 1539321 | NCBI WGS metagenome assembly ODAI01 (sample SAMN02144231, study PRJEB22623) | gut metagenome | biome: sheep rumen | host: Ovis aries | place: New Zealand | reverse complement strand
GGAGGGGACGATACGGAGACCAAGGCTCCCGCCGAGGAGAAGGCATCGCTTGAAGGACTACGTGTGTTGCTGGCCGAGGACCAGCCCCTCAATGCCGAAATCGCCGTCACCATCCTTGAGGAGGCCGGCGCTGCGGTGGACCATGCCGAGGACGGCGCCATTGCGTCCAGAATGTTCCAGGTGTCCAGCGAGGGCTGGTACGACGTTGTTCTTATGGATCTGCGCATGCCCAACATGGACGGAATCGAGGCTACGCGAGCCATCCGCGCCATGGACCGCGCCGACGCCAGAACCGTGCCCATCATCGCCCTCACGGCGGACGCCTTTGCCGAGGACGCCCAGCGGTGCATCGACGCCGGCATGGATGCCCATATGCCCAAGCCCATTGACGTCAAGTTGTTGCTGCGAAAGCTCGCGGAACTGCGCCGGCACAGGACGGACGAGTCCGACGAAGCGTAGGCTACTTGGCCACAGGCGCATGAACTTCAGAAGACGGCAGGGCGCCCTTGCTTGGACGCCCTTCGTCCCCGTGTTCTTCCCGCCGGAAAGGGCACCTTCAATCCCGCCTGCCGTCGCTGTGCCGTCCCGTCCTTCCGTCCAGTTCGTTGCCAGCCCAGTCCGCTGCCCGTCCCGTCCGCTGCCCGGCCCCGAGCAACGGTGATCATCGACCAAAATGGTGACAGAGTGCGTCCGCGGAACGCAGGACGCGGGCGCAGGGACGCAGGAAGGCCCGGAGCCAGCCTTGCCGGGGATCTGGCGTCCGGGCCGGCTTCGTCCTAGGCAGCGGGCTTGCCTTCCGGCCTACATCCCCGGCCGGAATCCCTCGCCTTCGTCTTCCTCGGCTCCGCCAGCATCCTCAGGCAGGACAGAAGCCTGCGCCGGCTCCGAATGGTCGGCTGGCGAACCTGCTACGTTGTCGGCGCCGTTGCCAGCCGAGCGCCTTAAAAAAGTCTCGGTTTTTTGTCTTGCCAAGTGAGCCACTTTATGCATCCCGACTCTTCGGGAGAAGAGCTTTCTTGAATGATTCTCAGCCGTCGGCATGTTCCAGTCTTCTATTTTCGGCATCCGCCGGAGCCGCTTCGGTTGTCTTCATTTTGTAAAGTTTCTGCAGTTCCTTGAAAAGTTCCGCAGATGCGTCTTCCTTCTTCATACCGGAACACTGCCGCGGCTCCATGAGGCTGACGAGTTCGGCCGGCGAAACTATGCGGAATTCGGAAAACTGCCCGCGAAGCTCCAGGAGGTGCCGGTCGCCGGAAACAAGCAGGGACGCGCCCGATGCCGACGCAAGCCAGACGAACGCGCCGTCGTCGCTGTCCCGCAGTCCCGGCACGGCAAAGCCTTCCGGTCGGCTGCCGGAGAACGTCTCGGTAAAAGGAAGATATTCTGACAGCAGCCACTCGATTTCGTCGGCGTCGAGCTTGAACTTGGGGTAGGAGAGAACCCGAAAGAGCTCGAGAGCCGTCTCCCGGCAGACGACAGGCTTGACGGCTTCCTGCATCCAGAGGCAACAGAGCCTGCCTGTCCGGCCCCGGGGAAACATAAGGGCCGACACGACGCAGTTCGTGTCCAAAACGACCCGCAGAGGCGTCTTCAGCATGAAGTCTTCCGCGCCCACCGGACGGCGTCCTCCACGTCGCTTTCAGTGATGCCGAGCGCCTCGAGCTTGCGTCTCACGGCATCGGCGGGCCGGATGTGCATGGGAGTCAGGACAACGCGTCCGCTTTCCAGCGAAACGGAAAAGTATTTCGTTTCGGGCAGTTCCCGCACAATGGCAGCGGGCAGGGAAATCTGGTTTTTCGACGTCAGCTTTGCCAGCATGGCCACCTCCTTGATTCAAGGAATTCTTGCTTTCTTTCATGCCTTTTGCTGCAAGTCAAGCGCCGGTGTCCGGGGTCTTACGAGTCTAGGCCGGCATCGCCGTCTTGCCTTCATGGTCTGCAGGCGCCGTTGTGCGCGTTCCGGCGTCTGGCCACATGATCCTCGACCCATGCGTAGAATCCGTGCAGTATCGGCACGAGGGCCTTGGCCGAATCTGTAAGGGAGTACTCCACGCGGGGCGGGGTGGAACTGAACTCGGTGCGCATAACGATGCCGTCGGATTCGAGCACGCGCAGGGATTTGATCGAACGAAAAATCAGACGAAAAACTTTTCGGTTGCTTTTTCGTGCGAGGCATAGCATTCTCTGGCAACAGAAGGTGGAGACGAGGAGATGCCGTCATGAGAGAGTCAAAAGACCTTGAGTTCAAGGAATCAGTTTCAAATTCATTTTTGAAGACAGTCAGCGCCTATGCAAATTATGGCACGGGAAAAATTTTGTTTGGCATAGCAGATAATGGTACGGTAAATGGACTTGAGAATGTAAATAACGCATGTCTTGATATTGAAAATAGAATTAATAATAGCATAGACCCACTTCCAGAATATACTTTAAGTATTGACAAGAATAAATCTATTGTTATATTGACGGTTGAAGAGGGAGCATATAAACCATATTTATATAATTCTAAAGCATATATTAGAAAAGATACTTCGACGATAGCAGTTGATAGAATTTCTTTTTCAAGATTAATTCTTGAAGGGCAAAATTTATCAGTTGAAGAAATTTCGGCATCGCGCCAGGATCTAAAATTTTCATTACTTGAGAGTAAACTCATACAGAATATTGGCATAAAATGTTTAAATCTCGACATAATGAAAACGTTAGAACTATATACAGATAAACATGGATTCAACAAGGCTGGCGAATTGCTCGCTGATAAAAATACATGTCGTGGAATTGATATTGTCCGTTTTGGAGAAAACATAAATATTATCAAAGACAGAAAGACACTAGACAATATGTCTATATTAGACATGTATGATAAAACAGTAGATATGTACAGAATATATTATCAATACGAACAAATTATAAAAAGCGAACGAGTCAATGTTTCGACTATACCTGAAGAAGCCTTTCGCGAGGCCATAGCCAATGCCCTCGTCCACAGGACATGGGACATTGATGCCCCTATTACCGTGTCCATGTTTCCCGATCACATCGACATCGTGTCTCCCGGAGGGCTACCGAACGGCGTCGGCGTGGAAGATTATCTGCGTGGAGGACTTTCTCTGCTGAGAAACCGAATCATCGGCGGCGTTTTCTTCCGTCTTCGCCTGATAGAAAAATTTGGCACCGGCATACGGCGCATCAAGGAGGCGTACAGGGGTGGCGGGGCGCAGCCCGTGTTCGGGGCTGGAGAAGCGTCCATCCGCGTGGTCCTGCCGACAGTGCGGGAACCTGGCCTGAGTCCCGACGAAGGCAGGGTGCACCAGCTTCTCAAAGGGCGTGCCTTGTCCAGTTCTCAGGTCGTAGAGGCGACAGGATTTGGCAAGTCCAAGACGGTTGCCATCCTGAACCGGCTGCTCAGGGACGGCCTTGCCGTCAAGTCAGGCAAGGGCAGAGGGGTGAGGTACTCTGCCGTCTAGATTTCGCTTCCGCGGGCATGGCGGACGCTCTACAGGCGGGAGGACTCTTCTCCTGCAGAGTCGGGAGGGCAGGCTGCCATGCGAAAGATGCTGTTTCGTGCGCTGGCTGGACGAAAAATCGGTTGAATCATCTTTCGTCTGCATTTTTGTGCGCCCCGCATCGCGTTCCGGGCGCTGGGGACGGAGGACATGCGCCTCTGCGCCGTTCTTTGCGCGGGTGGCAACCGTGAGGCAGGGCGCGGGGAAGGTGGCCTGCCAGGCTGCAGCTTCTGTTCAGGCCTGCCTGCCCGGGGGCCGGCACGGACAGGTTTCGCTCTCGGCATGGGCGTGGCGGGCCGGCGCGGCGAAGAACGCAGGTCAAACCAAGGCAGGGCCACGCTGGCGCGCGCCTAGAGCCCCCAGGGCGGACCCAGAGATCTAGGGCAAGGCATAGGGCCCCTGTGCGCCAGAACGGCCGTGGCACCTCGGTTCAAGAATCCAGGTGCATATTGCGCTACCCAGTGGCTACTGGTGCGCCACATAGTGGCCACCAATGCGCCACATAGTGGCCACTTTGCGCTACATAGGGGCCACCCTTCGATCGGGGGATAGGCCGCCGGTCCGGCGGAGGAGAAAGGCGGGGCCGCCTCCCTCCAAGCCAAATTTTTGGGTCTGTCCGCTTCCGTGGGGGTGACCCCTCTGGCCCGGTTGCCCGCGAGTCCGCCAAGCCGTCCGCTTTCATGGGAAGGCGACCCGAATGACGCCTTGAGAGGGTGTTGGAGGCTCGCCGAAGTGGACGGGCTGCAGGTGCCGGCTGAGGGGAGAATCCGGCCGGCTGAGGCCAGTTCCCGAAACCGGGGAGGCGACACAGTTGGATAAACTGACCATGGAAGTATCGACTTCCACCTCCGGCCATGAAACCAAAAATGGCTTGATTTCGGCTCAAGGGAAGGCTCAGCACCTCTATGGCGTTGAATAATTTCAATATGTTCGCCCTGGGCTTCGACACGCCTTTTGATTTCCTCTGCGCTCCAGAAGCGGACGAGACGGGTCAGTTGCTGGACATGGAGCGCATCCCGAAGCGGGGGCGCAGACGCCTTCTCAAGGACGAAGACGAACTCGGCGGGAACGCCCTTGCGGGGGAGGAGCCACCAGGCCCGTCCATGTAGGCCAGCTCCTGCGTCCTCTGGGAGCTATGCCTGCGTTCCGGCCTGCATGGACGTCGGGGATGGAACGCTGGGACCCGCCGGCGTTGCTACCGTCGCAGATTTCGTTGAGGTCCGGACAGGAGGAAGCCATGGTTGAAGCCATTGAAGCCGTCAAGGAGCCCGCCGAAGTGCTTGCCAGCCTCTCAATCACGAATACGGAGCCGGTCGGCCTCCCGGCCCCGGTTCTGGCGCAATCTGCGGAGGGCGCTCTGCCTGCCGTGCAGGGCGGGGATGCCGAAACGCTGGTCGGCCGTTGGCTCAAGTATCTGGACGTTTCGCCGAAGTCGGCGCTGGTCTACAGTGGCGCCATCCGCGTCTTCCTGCGCTGGCTGAGGGATCGCGGGATCGTCTCTCCCGGTCGCGCCAACGTGCTGGCGTACCGGGTTTGGCTGAAGCAAGCGCATGCACCGACAACCGTGTCGCTGTACATGACGGCGGTCCGCCTGTTGTCTGCGTGGGCCGAGCAGGAGGGAGTGGTCGTCGACGTTGCCCAGCGCGTGAAGGGCGCGAAGGTTCCGGAAGGGCATGCCTGCAGGCTTTCTTGGTTCACGACTTTCGCGGGTCATGGCTCGGTTTTCAAGATATTTGCGCCTTGCTTCGGCCAAGCCGGCTTCGGGCCATTCGCCGAGTCCTACGTTAATGCGGCCTCCCTGCCATTTGACGCGGGAGCCCCCAGCGCTTGACACCGTTGGGCATGACAACAAGGTAAAGGCCTTTGCCGTCGCAGACGTAGTACCTCGCTCCCTTGGGCTGAAGCGCATCGATGAATGTCCTTGAAAGCTTTTCTGCCGGCATGGGGCTGGCACCCCCTGGCTTTGCCCAGCCACCTTCTCAGCCACTATTTTGGTGCGGGCGAATGGAGCCTTTTGAAGTCTGTTGCCGGAGAATGTCAAACAAAAACCGCCTCGTACGCGAAGTACAAGGCGGTATTTTTGTCGTGTGGTGGAGAAGAAGAGATTTGAACTCTCGACCTCCGCAATGCGAATGCGGCGCTCTCCCAACTGAGCTACTCCCCCGTAGGCAACGGGCAGACTGCCCCAAAGCTGCGTGGAAGTCAACTTATTTTTCGAGGCCACCCGCCATTCTTTGCCAGGCCCCCCCTGTCAAGGCGCAGATGAAGAGCGCAAAGGCCTGCCTGCGCAGCTCCTGGCAGAGCGCTCTTCGATGCAGAAGCCACGACGCAGACAGCAGGCAAGGGCGGGAGGCTTCCGTCCGCTGCAGTCGATCGCCTTTGGCACCGGGCGTCTCGGCGTCATGCCTGGCCAGCGTCGCGCCTCTGCCTTCCAGAAGCGCCCGGACGCCGCTGCGGGCCGTCCCAGCTTCGGCGCTGCCGCGCCCTTGAAGCCGGCAGGGAAGGCGTCCTTGGCCAGTGCCAGTGCAGAGGCAGCCAAAGGCGCGGAGTCGATCTGGGGAAAGCTGGATGATGTCCTGATCTGCCAGAACGACGAGGCTTGCCCGCACAGCATCGTCCCACAGGACGAAACGCAGGGGACGAAGCGCAGAGGATGAGGCGCAGAGGATGAGGCGCTCGGCAGGTGCACCAGCCTTTCGCCAGGGGAAAAGCTGGCTCGCCAATGGAAATGCTGGCAGAGCCAAGCTCTGTCGAAGCCAAGCAGCCTCTGGCAGAACGGAAAGCTACGGACGGCGAGGTCTCTGCGCCATCCGCATGCGGTGCCGGGCTGGTCTTTCCCTGCATGCGCTTCCGCGGCTGGAGGCGGCTTCTGGCCGAAGCGCCAGCGGGCCAGCACGCAAAACTAGAAGTTCGCTTCGGTCAGTCTGCGGGAGCGCTCGCAGGCCAGTTTGTATCCGGCGCTGCAGGACTTGTTGAACAAGTCCCAGGCCCGGGTTCTGTCCTTTTGGACACCCTTGCCGGTGGCGAACATGTTGCCAAGCCGGTACATTGCTTCGGGATGGTGGTGGAACGCGGCCTTCTGGTACCATGAGATGGCCTGCTTGACATCGACGTCGACGCCCATGCCCCCTTCGTACATGTCGCCAAGCAAGAACTGGGCATTGACGCTGTCCTGCTCGGCCGCCATGCCAAGCCAGACGCGCGCCTCCGCAAAGTCGCGCGGAACGCCCTGGCCTTCATAGTACATCACGCCCAAGGTCAGCTGGGCCTCCACGTCGCCAGCATGGGCGTCCTTCTTCATGGAGGCGATGAAACTACTGAGCCAGCCCTCTGCAAGAGCAGAGCCCGGCATCCCAAGGCTGCCCGCCTGCAGCAGGCACGCCAGCAGCAGGCACGCCAGTGGCTTGAACGCTTTTTTCATGGAGACCTCGCTTTGGCCGGATCAGAACGGCCTCAGCGACTTCTACACCCTGAAGCGGAGAACCGCCAGTGTCAAAATTGTCAGATCCTGGCATTGCCTCTCGTGCCGGCGCTCTCCCGCGCGAGCAGCCGAGATCCTGCTGCCGGCGCAAGGGGTGGGGAGGCCGAAGCAGGCGGTCCCGCTCCCCACCTCCTGCCGAAAACGGCGCTGAAGCGCTCCCCATTTTCTCCAAGGCAATCTCCCCTGCAGCGGGAGACGGCCTTCGGGCAAGTAGGGCCAGGGGAGGGCTTCAGGAAAGACTTCAAGGAACGGCAGGCCTCTCGCCAGGATCCGTCTGGCGCAGCCAGGAGCAGGCAGCGCATGCTGCAGGCGCGACTTGGCGAGATCCCGGCCTGACGGGGCCAGAGACCGCTTCAGAGGAAGACGGCAATGGCGCTCAGGCCTCTATCTGGCGCGCGACCCCGGAAAAGGGATTGCATGCTACCAGGCCATAGAAGGGCCTTTCCCCGGCAGACCTGGCACAATGCCGGCTTCCTCGGGCCACAGCCTGCACGGCCTCGCGACGAGGCCGCGCAGGCGTTGAAGCTTTCCTGCAAGGCCGCGCTGGCGCCGTCACAGCGGCCTGCTTTCCGCGCATGCCCGGCAGGACGAGCCGTCTGCGGCCAGGCTCCAGGCGCCTGCAGCCTGGCACTTCCGCGCCGGGGAGCCCGGAGCCTGCGCCGGCATGCCTGCCAGGGCCTGCTACTTGGCGCTGGAGAAGGTGTTGCACATGCGGAAGTCGCCAGAGTCGTAGCCGCGCTTGAACCAGTAGTAGCGCTGCTGGGATGTGCCGTGGGTGAAGCTGTCGGGCACCACGCGTCCCATGGACTGGCGCTGCAGGCGGTCGTCGCCTATGGCCTCGGAGGTATTGAGGGCCTCCATGAGGTCGCCTTCCTGGACGTTGCCCTGGGTCTTCTCGTAGTGGGCCCAGATGCCTGAGAAGCAGTCGGCCTGCAGCTCCAGCATGACGGAGAGCTGGTTCTTCTCCGCCTTGCTCCTGACCTGGGCCTGCATGCGGCGCATCTGGTCGGAGATGCCGAGCTGCTGCTGGACGTGGTGGCCGACTTCGTGGGCGAGAACGTAGCCGAGGGCGAAGTCGCCTCCGCCACCAAGCTTGGTCTTCATGTCGCGGTAGAAGGCCAGATCAAGGTAGACCTTCTGGTCGGCAGGGCAGTAGAAGGGGCCCATGGCGGCCTGGCCATAGCCGCAGGCGGTGTCGGTGGCGTCGGTGTAGAGCACGAGCGTGGTCGGCTTGTAGTGCCTGCCGGCCTTCTTGAAGATTTCGCCCCAGGTCTTTTCGGTGTCCCTGAGCACCACGGAGACGAAGCGGCCCATGACGTCCTGGGCCGCGCCGGGAGAAGTTGGGGCAGGCCTGTTCTGCGTCTGGGGCGCAGGCGCGTTGACGGGCGCCACGGGAGCCTGCATGTCGCCCATGCCTATGAGCGGGCCGAGATCGAAGCCGAAGAAGCTTGCGGCGAGCACGGCGACCAGCAGGAGCAGGCCTGACTTGCCGTTGAGGGGAATAGGAATGCCTGAGCGGCGCTGGCCGTAGCCGGAGCCGAGGCCGGTGCCTCTGCCGAAGGGGGACGAAGACCGCCCGAAGGGGGATTCGCCGCGCCTGTCCTCGATGTTGGAGCTTTGTTCGCGATCTTGCCAGCGCATGGTTGCCTCTCGTTCGTCCCTGGGGGACGCAGTCTGGGGGTGCCGCGCGACGCGCGAGGGGGCCGGCAGGCCGGCGCCGCGCTGTATTCTCAAGTGCAGTAGCGCAAATAGGGCCTGCTTTCAACTCAGCATTGAAGGCGCACTTGAAGGCGGAAGCCGCCCGGTGCGGGAAGGCGGAAGCCTGGCCTTGCCGAAGGCCGGTGCCGGGGGCCTGCCGCCCGGCCTTGCCCGGCTTTGACGTTCCGGCCGAGCCCCTTCGGGCGGGGCAGGCGGCTTTGCCTGCAAGGCCTGCAGCATTAAGGATGCTAGGAAGCAGGCTCTCCTTCGGGCTCAGCCAGCTCCCCAGCGTCTGCCTGCTCCTCGGGCTTAGCCCTCAGCTTTTCGATGAACAGACTGTCGAGATCCGTCATTGCTCCCGTGCACGACTTCAACCTTCCGCCTTGCCTTGCCTGCACAGTCTGATACGAATCAAAGTGGCGCAAGATGCGATGCAAAGACCTCTCGTTTATCCACTTAAGCAGCTCTTTTTCTTTCTCAATATTTAATTTTAAATCATGCCTTGGATCGCTATTTTTTTCCCTAATGTATTTTTCATATATTCTAATTTTTTATATAACCATGAATAATAACAATATTGATATAAATTGTACATATGTAAAACCTTTACACTCTTCCATAGTCCGCATTATTTGTTTATTTTTATCTGTTTTATCATTTACAACACTATATAAATCTTCTATGCTTTTACGCCTTGTACAATAATCAAGCGCAATTTTTGCATCTTTAATACGATTTGATATAATTACGAATATACCTTTTCTTTTTTTGTCTTAGCATATTCATCATTGTTAATAGTTACAATAATTCCACTTCTTGTGTTTTTGATATTAAAATACTTATCTATAAACTCTTCTTGTGTTTTTGTTATATCTTCATCTAACTCTATACATCCTTTTAATCCAAATATTGTATATTTAAATTTTTCAGATTCTATATAGTTACATTCATTTGATAAAAATATATGTACATATACACGACGTTTTATTGTTTCTATACTACTTTTATTATTTTCTTTTGCATAGTATTTTCTCGTCAATTTAAAATTATGCCATGCAGTTTTTGTAACGCTGTGAATATAATTATGTTCATTATATATTTCTATTACAGAATTTATACTAAGCAAATCATGTATAGAGTCTTCAACAATATCATTTATCCAATCAATATTACTTGGCACTTTTGCTAAATAATCAATATTGTTTTTTGCATATAGAGCTAAATTTTCTTGATCTGTAAATATTGTATCTGTCACATATATATATTTTTTTATTCTTACAACATCTATAAAATTTAATGCGTTCGCTATATATACATTATCAGAAATGCTACCAAACTGAATATAAAATGATATTAGCCTATTTCTTTTTAATGATAAGACCTTAAAAATTTAATATCCAAGTAATCTATCATAACCTTTTGTTAATAAAACCAAAAAATGTTATCATAAACTGCATACACATCAGTATAATCATAAAATACATCATCATGTTGATCATCTTTATCAAGTGCCATAAAAAGTTTCTGAGGTGCAACATCATGGCGACCTAAAGATGTAAGAAAATCATGATATATATCTTCAGTTATGCCTCTTTTATATGGCAATTCATGACGCATCTACCATTCAACTATGGCTGGAAGTGACTGGCCATCAGTAGCAACCAGATAGCGTGCCAACGATATGCACTTCTTTGCGTCGCCTGCATCCATGGCGCGTTCCACAGCCTTGTCCGTCCCCGACTCCGCACCGGCGATGTCGAGAATGGCAAGCGCCCCGGTGCGCCTGCAGGAAGCCGGCGCTTCGTCGAGGTCGGGTATCGCCGGACAGGACGCGCCGGCTTCTCCGGCGGCATTCCAGCGCTTTGCCAGCGGCGTCTTTTTCGGACGCGTGGGCACCGGCTCCGTTTCTCCCTTGGGGATCTTGTAGAGCAGGCGATCGTGGAGAACCACGTTGTACTGCTTGTCGGGGTCATGCCTGTGCCCAGACGCTCAGCGTCCGAGGGCCTGGTTGCAGCGCCGCTCCATGAGCACGCGCCGTGCCAGCTCGGCGGAGCCGGCGGCAATGGAAGCCATGGCGCAGACGTGCTGGGAGCCCAGGCAGCCTGTCATGGAGGGCAGCCGCCTGCCGATGCCGTGGAAGCGCGTGCGGCGGCGCACTTCCGCGGCCGTTGCCGCAACGAGCCGGAAGGGCAGGCTGCAGTCCGCAGCGTAGATGGCGCTTGAAAAGCGCTGGGAGGCAAGGACGGAGGCTGCCAGAAGCCAAGGATCGACTTCCTGGCGCGCCTGGTCGAGCTCCTCACGCACCCTGTCGCGCAGGGCGAGTCGTTCGGCAAGGCGCTCGGCGCCTCCCCTGCGGCGTGACCTGCGCTGGGCGCAGACGAGGGATGCCGGACTGACCCAGTCCCTGGCGAAAGCCTCGTCTTCTGCCTGCCTGCCAGGCGCGGCCTGCTGGCGCAGGCTCTCGGGTGCACCTGCCATGGGCGTCTTCGGCGCAGGGCTCCGGACGGCTTTGCCGGAGAGGAAGCGCCGCCTCCTTGTGTTCCTTGGTGTGGGTACAGGTGGCGATGGGGCGGGGAGCCGGCGGCGCCGGCAGGGCCGGGGGCGCCACAAGCTCCTGGAAAGGCGGCCGCCTGCGCAGAGGCAGAGCGGCCGGCCCGCAGAAAGCTTGGCGCAAAGCGGGGGAGCCTGTCAACGCCCGGCATCCTGCGCGCAGGCCAGGCGCCTCGGAGCGGCAGGCAAAGGTTCTTCTGCGAGGCGGGAAGGGGGACGCCTGCGAGGGCGGGAAGGAGCCCTTCTGCGGGCAAGGTGCTGGCACCTCGCAGCCTCCACAGCGCATGCGATGTCTTACCCGTTGAATTACCTCAACTTACTTATATACGTCATCTGCATTCTTCAAGCAAGAAAAATTGCATTTCCCTGCCAGAAGCGTACAAATGTCTGTGGAGGCTCCCCAAAAGGCGCCCTGTCCGGGACCCTGTCCGCAGGGCAGGGCGCCGAGCCTTCGATTCCGGCCCCACGATCAGGAGATTCTTTGCGCGATGCTGCACCATGCAGCTGCAGACAAGCCCTTGTCTCAGCCCCGGAGAAGGCTCACGGCGCTCAACGTCTGGGCGCTTTCCTTCGGCTGCAGCATAGGGTGGGGCTGCTTCGTCATGCCGGGCCGGGAATTTCTGCCCTGCGCAGGTCCCCTTGGCACCTTCATTGCCGTGCTGGCAGGCACCCTCGCCATGCTAGTCTTTGCCGCCAACTACCACTTCATGGCCCAGCGCCGCGAGGGCAGCGACGGCCCCGTTGCCTACGTGCGCGGCGTCTTCGGCGAGGATCACGCCTGCCTCTGCGCCTGGTTTCTCCTGAGCGCCTACCTGGGCCTCATCTGGCAGAACGCCACAGTCTTCGCCATGGCCCTGCGTCCGGTGCTGGGGCCGGCATGGGATAATCTCGCCACCTATGAGTTGGCTGGCTTCAAGGTGCACGCCGGCAACGCCGGCGCGGCCATTGCCGCCATGCTCCTCTGCGCTCTGCTCTATCTCAGGGCGCGCGGCCGCGTGCGGCACCTGCACACCTTCCTCTCCCTCTGCTGGCGGCAGGCGTCGCCGTCTGCGTTGCCGGGGCCCTTGCCAAGGGCGATCCCCAGGCCTGCAGGGATCTCTTCGCCCTCGACAGGAAGCAGGCAGCCGGCATCCTTCCGCTCGTCCTGCTCATGCCCTGGGCCTTCCTTGGCTTCGAGACCGCCGTCCACGTTGCCGACAGGCACGCCTTCCCGCGCAGCCGGCTCTTCGCCGTCATGGCTGCGGCCATCCTTGCCGCGGCCCTGTGCTACGCAGGCTTCACCCTGCTCGCCATTCAGCATGTGCCCGAGGGCTTTGCCGGCTGGCAGGACTACGTTGCCAGCCTCGGGAAGCTGGAAGGCCCGGACTCCATCCCCACCTTCTTCGTCATGCAGGCCACCTTCGGCCGAGCCGGGCTTGTCCTGCTGGAAGCCACGGCGATGGCGACCCTCGGCACGAGCCTGCTCGGCTACCTCATCGTCTGCTTGCAGCTGGTCTGCACCCTGGCGGAGAGCGGGGTCCTCCCGGAAGCCCTCGGCCGCCGGAGCGCAGACGGCCTGCCCGAAGGCGCCATGCACCTCGTGCCCGCCCTCTGCGTGACAGCGCCCTTCCTGGGCCGCACGGTCATCGAGTGGTTCATGCCCGTCATCACCCTCGGCTGCACGCTGGCCTACGGCTATACCTCGGCCTCCGCCTACTGCGCGGCCCGCGCCGAAGGCAGGCCCGCCGCCCGCGCCGCCGGCGCTGCCGGCACGGCCATTGCCTGCCTGCTGGCCCTCGTCCTGCTCATTCCCACTTCCTGGGGCGGCGCCAGCGTCTGTCCAGAATCACACCTCATCCTCGCCGTCTGGAGCGTGCTCGGCCTGCTCGTCTTCCGCTTCGCCGCCAGGCGCGGGGGCGCTGCCAGCCCCCATGCCCGCTCTCCCCTGGTCTGGACGGCGCTCTTCTTCCTCATCTTCTTCTGCTCTGCCATGTGGATGTGCCAGGCAGGCCTGCACGCGGCCAGGGAAGCCTGCGGGAACGTTGCCGGCTACTTTGGCATGCAGCTGGAAGCCGCGACCGGCCATGCCCGCGGACAGGAGGCCGCCCGCGACCTGCGCGAGACGGAGAGGCAGATGCAGAAGGTCGCGGACAGGCTTGTGGTCAAGCAGCTCGTCCAGGGCTGCGTCGTGCTCTGCGCCCTGTGGCTGCTCTACGGCATCCTCCGGTCCATGCACGCCTGCGAGCGCCTGCTCGAGATGAAGCAGATGCGCGCCGAGGAGCGCCGCCGCGCCAGGCACGCCTTCCTCTTCCACATGTCCCATGATCTGCGCATGCCCATGAACGCCATCATCGGCTACGCCAACCTCGCCGCAGCAGGTGCGCCCCAGCCGGGGAGCTGCGCGGCTATCTCGACAAGATCGGGGATGCATCCCAGCACCTGCTCGCCCTCATCAACGACACCCTCGAGATGAGTCGCCTCGAGAACGGCCGCATCGAGCTGATGCCCGTGGACACGGATCTGCGCGCCTCGGTGGAGGAGATCTGCGCCCTCTTCGCAGGCCAGCTCGAGGCCAAGGGCGTGCGCCTGGAGGGGGACTGCACGGGACTGGCGAGCCCTTCGTCAAGTGCGACGACAGCCACTTCCGGCGCATGGTCCTCAACCTCGTCGGCAACGCCTGCAAGTTCACCCAGGCAGGCTGCGTGTCCGTGCGCCTTGCCCAGACTGGATCAGGCAAGGCACGGGCGAGTACGAGCTCACGGTCAGGGACACGGGCCTTGGCATGGCTCCCGAGCTTGCGCCCAGGGTCTTCGAGCCCTTCGAGCGGGAGCGCAGCTCCACCCAGAGCGGCCAGCAGGGCACGGGACTCGGCCTGGCCATCACCCGGAACATCGCCGAGCTCATGGGCGGCGCCATCGCCGTCGAGAGCGCGCCGGGCAAGGGATCGTGCTTCACGCTGCGCGTCCCCTTTCCCTACAGCCGGCCGCCCGAGCAGGCCGGCCCCGCGGCCGGCCACGGCATCCACTGCGACATGGACTTCAAGGGCATGCGCATCCTGCTGGCCGAAGACAACGCCATCAACCGCGAAATATCCGAGATGATACTTCACGACGCCGGCTTCGAGGTCGATGCGGTCGTCAACGGCAAGGAGGCCGTGGACAGGGTGGCGGGCTCCAGGCCCGGACACTACGACGCCGTGCTCATGGACATCCAGATGCCCGTCATGAACGGCTACGACGCGGCCAGGGCCATACGCGCCCTGGCCGATCAGGCGCTGTCGGCCATTCCCATTGTCGCCGTGACCGCCAACGCCATGCCGGAGGACGTCGGTCAGGCGCGGCGCTGCGGCATGAACGGCCATATCGCCAAGCCCATCGACATCGAACTCCTGCTCGCCACGCTGGACCGCGTCCTCGCCAGATAGGCGGAAGGCAGGGGCTGGGCCCCGGTTCTGCGCCCCGGTTCTGCGGCAGGGCCCTGGCACTGGCCGGGGATCCCGCCGCGCCGGCTTCGGGCCGGACTTGAGCCCGGAACTCGCGCTTGCTTTCAGGCTGGACCTCAGGCCGGCCTTGAACCCGGGCTTCAGGCTGGGCTTCTGGCTGGACTTCAGGCTCAGGCTGCCCGGGCTGCCCGAATTCCGCGGGCGAGCCGCCGATGACGGCAAGCCTTGGCCTGGCAAGGCTCCCCCCTTCGCGGACAAGCGCGCAGAGCCTGTCCAGATCCGCCTCCCCGAAGTGCCGCAGGCGGCACTCCCAGACCACGACGACGCTCCAGCCGAGCGCGAGCAGGGCCTCGACATTGGCGCGGTCGCGGGCCTGGTTGCGCTCGAACTTGGCCTGCCAGTACTCCGCGTTGTCCTTGGGCATGGAGGCCAGCCGGCAGCCGGCATGCCTGTGCCAGAAGCAGCCGTGCACGAAGATGCAGGTCCGGTGGCGCCTGAGCACGAGATCGGGCTTGCCGGGGAGGTCCCTGCGGCAGACGCGGAAGCGCAGGCCCCTGCGGTGGACAAGGGAGCGCAGGAGCTTTTCCGGCTTGGTGTCCCGGCTTCTGATGTGCGACATGACCGCATGCCGCTGGTCCCTTGTCATGGTGTCCGCCATGGCGATCCTCCTCCTGCGGCCTGCGGAGGGCAGGCCTGCCTTGCCGGCAAGCCTACGCTCTTGGCAGGGCGTGTCCAGACGGCCAGGGCAAACGGACCAGGCAAACGGGCCAGGCAGGCCGGATTCCGGAAGCCTGCCCGCACGACGCCGGCCCATGCCTCCTGCAGGGAAGGGGGGCCGGCAGGCCTAGCTGTCCGCGCCGAAGGCCTCGCCGTCGAGTCTGGCGACGAGGCGGTAGAGCCGCCTGCGGCGCTCCTCCCTGTCGCCGGCATAGTGCATGGCGCGGTGGCAGTTGGGACAGAGGGCGACGGCATTCTCGGGCGCGTCCCAGCCTTGTTCGGCCAGGGGCACGACGTGGTGGACCTCAAGATAGGGCATGTCCGGCGCCTCCTCGAAGGGCGCGCGGCTTCCGCAGAACTCGCACAGGCCCCGGGAGTTCACGAGCAGCCAGGCCTTCAGCCTGGGATCGCGCGCAAAGAGGCAGGCCTCGACCCTGCGCAGCCGGGGACGGCGGACGCCCGGGAAGGCCGGCATGGCGCCGGCGCCTCCCCGGGATCCGGCCTTGGCCAGGGCCAGGTACTCGCAGCGCACGGCAAAGCCGAACGCCTGTTCGAGCAGGGCGGGCGAGGACTCGACCTCGGCGGCAGCCTGGCGGATCACGGCCGCCACGCCCGTGCCCACGTGGGTCGCAGGCATGTAGCCCTTGACAAAGGGCTTGCCGTCCTCGGCCAGCACCGCGGAGATGTTCTGGAAACGGTACTCGAGGGCGCTTTCGGTGCGCCGGTCCAGCCGCTCCCTGAGGACGCGCCTGATCTGGGCCTTGCTGTAGGCTTCGCCGGCACGCTCCTTGGCCAGCATGTAAAGATAGGCATACACTGCCTGACGGGTTTACTCAGGCGTCCAGCTGGAGTTCATGGGCGGAATCCCGGAAGAAAGGGAAGGGGAAGGGGGAAGAGAGAAGGGGAAAGGGACGGAGCAAGGCCGGCAGGGGCGCAGCCCCTCTCTCTGGGCTGGCACCAGCCTATGCCCTTTTCCGCCGCCTTGCCAGGCCCTGCCGGCTCGACCCTGCGCCTTCCGAGCATTTTCCAGCCTTTTCCCAGTCTTTTCCGGGACTTGTCCAGGCCTTGTCCCTGGCCTTTGGCCTCTGCCACCAGTTCCAGCCGCGTGCTTGCCGTCTTTTTCTGTACAGGTCTCGGCAAGCCTGCAAAGCTGCGCACTCTCGTTTGCCATCGAGATGACAGCTTTAAATTCAGGAGCTTGCGTCCTCCAGCGCAGGTCTTTTTCAGTGTTTTTCTGCGCAAGCCGCGACAATCGGGAAAAGCTGCGTAAACCGGCCGCTTGACAGCATGCTAGCGTGCCTGCAGGCGTGGAAAGGAGTCGAAGCGCGCTTCTTCGGCTTTTTTCTGCGCCGGCGGCAGCCGCCGCAAGGGTCTCGCATCGAGCCGTTGCGGCGCTCCGCACAGCCGTGGCTGACACAGCCGTGCCGGAGGAGAAAAATCACCCTGCGTGGTGAAATATACACTTGACTTTTTTTCGTCTTCATATGAGAGGATTGCGCTAAAATGCACTTCGGGTCAGCCACGTTGCCGACTGGCCCGTCTCCAGACCCTGCGGCCCGCCTGCAGTTGCTCTGGAGATGCAGCGGCGCAGCCAATGGCTAAGGCAGCGGATTCCCATCCGCATGCGCATCCCGCGCACATGTCGGCAAGCGCCGCCCGACCCCCGGTTCAGGACGCGCCGGCAGCGGCTCTTCCGCGTCCAGAAGCTCTGGGTGCAGGGGAGCCCGTAACTGCCAACCTGGGCCTTAGCGCCAAGAAGGGTTCGGAATGGAACTTGCATGGTCCCGCGAAGATCTCGCCATTGCCGTCGACAGCTATCTTGCACTTCTGGAAAGCCAGAAGACGGGAGGCGCACTGACGCCTGAAGCCGTCCTGCGCTCTGTCGCAACCAGGACTGGACACAGCCAGGAGGAGGCCAGAGGCATCCTCAACACCGTCACCTGGCAGATGTCCATGCACAACGCCCCCGTGTGCAAGGGCTTCCGCGCTCAGTGCGAAACTGACGAAAAGGTGCTCGTCACCCTGGAGCAGATTCTCTCCCGCGACTGGAAGATAGACCGCGTTCTGCACCGCAAGCCCTGGAGTCGCAGCGAGCTCAAGGCCGCGGTCGCCTGCTACCGCGAGATGTGCCGCGATCAGCAGGCCGGCGTGCCCTTCGACCGCACAGAGCGCCTCTCCAAGCTTGCCGACGACCTCTCGCGCAAGTTCAGCGCCGTCCGCCTCAGGATGAACAACATCTCCTGGATCATGGCCCAGCACGGCCTGCCCGTCGTGGACTGCATCCCCCTGCTTGCCGGCGTCGGCAGGAAGGTGGTCAGCGTGGTGCTCGACGTCTACGGCGAGCTCGTGGCCAGCGAGGACGAGTCGGCCCACCGGGATCTGTGGGCCGAGTCCCAGCTGCGCAGCGCCCTCGACGCCTACAAGGACATTGCTGAGCTCGAGGCATCCAAGACCCGCTTCGACGTCAACGACAACATCTGCGCCCTCTCCCAGGAGACGGGCCGCCGCTTCAGCTTCTGCCGCCTCAGGCTGGCCAACATCGCCTGGCTGCTCCAGGGCAAGGGGCGCACGCCCATTGCCAGCATCCCTGCCTCCAACGAGATGCCCCAGGAGACATGCGAGCTGCTGGACCGGCTCTGCATGGAGCATCCGGTTTCCAAGTAGCCTGTCAGGCCCCTGTCGCCGCCGGCGGCAGGGGTCGGGCGCGGAGCAGGCCTGGGGCAGGGCGCAGGGCCGCCGCTGGTCCAGGCCCTGCCAGGGAGGCTCGCCATGTCCGCCATGCACCGGGGCTTTTCCCCCGACCCTGCAGCCGCCGGCCGGCGGCGCATGCTTGTCCTGCTCAGGCGCTTTGCCCGCTCGCTGCCCAGCGGCATGAGCGACGAAGAGAAGGCCTCCATGACGGCCGAGATGGCGCGCCGGCTCGAGCGTGAACTGGAGGGCGCGGAAGGCGCGAAAGGCGCGAAAGGCAGGACGCACAGGGACTGAAGGCCGTCAGGCGCATCTGCCCGCCCCGGCCTGAAGACGCAGGTCCTGCCAGAAGCTTCTGCCCGAAGTCCTGCCCGAAGTTCTGCCCGAAGTTCTGTCTGAAGCTCTGCCGGAAGCCCTGCACGGGCGCTGGCAGGAGGGCTCTGCCCGTGCTATGCCTTGAGCCGAAGCCTGCATCCCCTGCGGCGCAGGCCAGCATCAGCGCAGGACAAGCGCAGGAACGGCGCAGAATCTGCGCAGCCCAGGACAGCGCAAGGAGCAGAGCATGAAGAAGTACGTGATGGCCCTGGATCAGGGCACGACCAGCTCGCGCTGCGTCGTCTTCGACCGCGGCATGCGCGTTGCCGCCATGGCGCAGCAGGAGTTTCCGCAGATCTATCCCCAGCCCGGCTGGGTGGAGCATGATCCCGAGGCGATCTGGCAGACCCAGCGCGGCGTCATGCTGGAGGCCCTGGACAGGCTCGGCGCAGACCCCGGGGAGATAGCGGCCGCCGGCATTGCCAACCAGCGCGAGACCACGATCCTCTGGGACGGCAGGACCGGAGAGCCCCTCGGCAACGCCATCGTCTGGCAGTGCCGCCGCACGGCAGAGCGCTGCGCGCTGCTCAAGGCGGACCAGGCCTTTGCCGCCAGGGTGCGGGAACGCACGGGCCTTGTCGTCGATGCCTACTTTTCGGCGAGCAAGATCCAGTGGCTGCTCGACAGCGTGCCCGGCGCCCGCGCCAAGGCGGAAGCGGGGAGGCTGCGCTTCGGCACCGTCGACGCCTGGCTCGTCTGGAAGCTCACCGGCGGCGCCGTCCACGCCACGGACCACACCAACGCCAGCCGCACCATGCTCTACGACACCGCCCGCCTCCGCTGGGATCCCGAGCTCTGCCAAGCCTTCGGCGTGCCCCTGGCCATGCTCCCCGAGGTGCGCCCGAGCTCCGGCTTCTACGGCGCCTTCCGCCTCAAAGGCGTCGAGATTCCTCTTCTTGGCGTCGCGGGCGACCAGCAGGCCTCGCTCTTCGGACAGGGCTGCACGGCTGCCGGCCAGGCCAAGAACACCTACGGCACGGGCTGCTTTCTGCTGATGCACACGGGACAGACCCGCCGGACCAGCGCCCACGGCCTCCTGTCCACCATGGCCGCCACGCTCGGCTCCGAGCCCGCCTACGCCCTGGAAGGCAGCGTCTTCATCGGCGGGGCCGTGATCCAGTGGCTGCGCGACGGCCTCGGCATCATTTCCAGCGCGCCCGAAACCGAAGCCCTGGCCCTGAGCGTTCCCGACACTGCCGGCGTCTATCTGGTGCCGGCCTTTGCCGGCCTTGGCGCCCCCTGGTGGGACATGGACGCCCGCGGGGCCCTGCTCGGGCTCACGCGCGGCGCGACGAAGGCCCACGTGGCAAGGGCCGCGCTCGAGGCCATAGCCTACCAGTGCACGGACCTCGTCCGCGCCATGGAGCAGGACGCCGGCATGCGCCTGGAGCGGCTCAGCGTGGACGGCGGGGCCTGCGCCAACAGCTTTCTCATGCAGTTCCAGGCCGACGTCGGCAACCTGGCCGTGCGGCGCGCCAGCGTGCTGGAGACGACGGCCTTCGGCGCGGCGGCTCTTGCCGGCCTTGCGGCCGGCTTCTGGAGCCTGGACGATCTGCGCGGCGGTGCGCCCAGCGGCAGGACCTTCCTGCCAGCCATGCCCGAGGCGCGGCGGGAAGCCCTGCTGGCCGGCTGGCGCGAGGCCGTGGCGCGCGTCCGAAGCCGGCAAGGCGGCGCCTGCCAATCTTGACTTCAGCGCCAAGGGCAGATAGCACATGGCATGGCCCAGCCCTCCGGGCAGCCTTTCCAGCAGCCGCGAACCCTCTTCAAGGAATCGACATGATCCGCTCGATAACCACTCTGGAACGCCTGGGACGCAAGGATGCCCGACTCATCGTCGAGCAGACCAAGGGCATGGTTGAAGCCAAGTCCGTGGACGACTACCTCGCCGAGAAGACCATAGTCCATATCTTCACCGAGCCCGCGCTCGCCGAGTACCTGTGCTGCGCGGCGACCGTGCGCCAGATGAGCGGGCAGGCGATCTTCTTCCCGCCGAAGGAGGCGGCCCAGGCCAAGCTGGAAACCTTCCCCGTCAAGCTACTCAGCTCCGTCAGCTCCTACATGGACTGCCTGATGGGGAACGGCGTGGAGACCTCGAGCTGGGAGCCCGAGGAGCTGGTCTTCCCCCTCATCAACTGCGGCGGACCCGACGCCCATCCGTCCCGCGCCCTGGCCGACGTTGCCTGCATGATGCTCCATGCCGGCGGCGAGCTTGACGCCGTCAAGATATGCTGGCTGGGCGGGATTACCGGCGAGCTCTGCTCGCTCGCCGTGGCGGCCGGCTTCTTCGGCCTGCACCTGCATGTCTATGCGGTGCCAGGCCTCCCCCTCGAGCAGTTCAAGGATCTGGCGGCCCGCCATCCCGAAGCGGACGTTGTCCTTGACGCCACGAAGGAAGAGGCCCTCGATGGCGCCTCCTACTGCTTCATCGGCAGCCGAGAGGGCCTGGACTTCGAGAGCCTGCCGCGCTGGACCGTGTCGCCGAGCTTCCTGCGCGGCCTCAAGCCGAACGGCCAGCTCCTGCTCGGCGCCTCCCCCTCGAAGTGCCTCCTGCTCGACATGCGCTACCGCCGGGCCGGCGAAGGGCACTCCCTGCTGCTCAAGCAGGCCGAGAACAGGCTCAAGGTCTACAAGCGCTTCTTCCACTACATTTTCGACTAGCGCCCCGTGCGGCTGGCGTCCTTCATGCGTGAGGCGTCCTGCACGCGGCAGGCGAGGCTGCGCCAGGCCCGGCGCTCGAGAAAGCTGCCGGGCACCGAAGCCTCCATCTCCTGAAAGAGCCGCCAGGGCATGGCGAAGGCCAGCAGATCCGGCTCGATGAACCTGCGCGCAAAGACGTCGGTCATGCTGATCACGGCCCGGGGCCGCTCCATGGCGTTTTCGTGCTCTGCGAGCAGGCAGAAGGTCATGCAGGCCGAGCCTGCGGGCGCCATGACGTTGTCGTAGCCGGGGTGGGCGAAGTTGGCCATGCTCACGAGGGCCGCCAGCTGGTCGGGATTGGCGTACATGACCACCACCCGCGGCGCGTCTGCCGGCTCCACGCCGGCAAGGGGCCTGAAGACCACGTACTTCTGCCCTATGGCCTTCAGCGGCAGCTTCAGGCGCGTGGCCCGCGCCGTTGCCACGTCCTTCTTGTAGCCCTGCGGCTCCTTGCCGGGCATGACCTGGCCCTCGCTTCGGGCATGGCCGCAGGTCATGAAGTAGTCCATGCCGGCGGAGCGCTCCGCACTCAGGCACAGTCCGTTGCGCGCGCCGTGGCAGGTGCAGCTGGCAAGGCTGAAGGCCGCCTCGGCGCCGCGGGTCGCAGCCGTCAGCATGGCGGCCGCGCAGCCCCAGCGGCCCGGGACGAACTCGCTGGCGCGGCTGGGCTTCTCGTCGCTGAAGAGGATGGCGGCTGGCTGGTGCTTCAGATAGAGCCTTTCGGCAAGCAGGCTGTTCACGGCTGGCTCCTTGACTGCGGACGCAGGCTTGGCGCCGGAAGGATCCCGGAAGAAAGCGGGGGCGCCGGCGCGGCATGGGATATGTGCCCTTTCGGCATGCCTGTCTGTGACCTTTGTCGCGCTTGCCGCCGGTTTCAGGCAGGACAGCGGGCAGGGCGGGGGCAGGAAGCGGGCAGAGCAACTATATCACAATAACTTGATGCAGTGATGTAAAATTCGGGTCTTCAGCCCTATTCCACCCCTGCTGGAAGGTGCCGGAGCGCGTTTGGAAGGCCCTGGCGTCGTAGACGCGAGGGCAGGGCAGGGAGGCTTCGGCATGATTTTTTGCAAATTCCGTACTTTACAAATTTTGCCGAACAGCGTACAAGGGCGGGGACTAAATCAATATAGCTTGATATAGTTATCCAAAAACCGCCCGCCTCGGGGCGCAAGGAGTATTCCCATGCAGACGAAAGGCACCTACTACTTCACTTCCGAATCCGTCACCGAAGGCCACCCGGACAAGGTGGCAGACCAGATTTCCGATGCCGTCCTCGATGCGCTCATTGCCCAGGATCCCAACTCCCACGTGGCCTGCGAGACGCTCGTGACCACGGGCCTTGCGCTCATTGCCGGCGAGATCACCACCACGGGCTACGCCGACCTGCCCGCCATCGTGCGCAGCACCATCAAGGAGATCGGCTACTCCAGCTCCGAGATGGGCTTCGACTGGCAGACCTGCTCTGTCGTCTCCACCATCGACCACCAGTCCCCCGACATCGCCCAGGGCGTCAACCGCGAAGCTCCCGAGGACCAGGGCGCCGGCGACCAGGGCATGATGTTCGGCTATGCCTGCAACGAGACCGCCACGCTCATGCCTGCCCCCATCTACTGGGCCCACCAGCTCTCCCAGCGCCTCACCAAGGTCCGCAAGGAGCGCATCGTCGACTTCTTCCGTCCCGACGGCAAGACCCAGGTCTCCTTCCAGTACCACGACGGCGTGCCGGTGCGCATCAACAACGTGGTCGTCTCCACCCAGCACGAGGCCCACGCCTCCCAGGCCGACATCATCGAGGCCGTGAAGCGCGAAGTCATCCGCCCCGTGCTCGAGCCCTCCGGCTTCTTCGACGAGAAGGACTGCGAGATCTTCATCAACACCACCGGCCGCTTCGTGGTCGGCGGCCCCATGGGCGACTGTGGCCTCACCGGCCGCAAGATCATCCAGGACACCTACGGCGGCTCCGGCCACCACGGCGGCGGCGCCTTCTCCGGCAAGGATCCCTCCAAGGTCGACCGCTCCGGCGCCTACATGGG
>ODAI012049083.1_pt1 | contig 23173 bp, 36 predicted proteins | sample 1539321 | NCBI WGS metagenome assembly ODAI01 (sample SAMN02144231, study PRJEB22623) | gut metagenome | biome: sheep rumen | host: Ovis aries | place: New Zealand | reverse complement strand
CCCTTTGCTTGTGCCATAGGGCTTTGGCTTTGTGCTCCCTTCATAGCAAAACTCTTTGAAACAAGTGCAACGGAAGGACTTCGTGCTCTTTGCGTACTTACCGGCCTTTTTGTTCCCGCACTTATTATACTTTTAGTAAGCCGCCTCACCCCACCCTCACCACCACACATAGTCTCTTGTTAACCTTCACTCATTGCGCACAGTGTCACAATCTGTTATAATAACCGAATATGAGTAAGTATATCCTAGTTACCAGCGGCGTTTGTTCAAGTTTAGGAAAAGGTGTTGCATCCAGTACCATAGGCAGTCTTTTGGAATGCAGCGGGCTTAAAATAGAAATGATAAAATGTGATCCCTACATCAATGTAGATGCAGGTAACATTAGCCCCTATCAGCATGGAGAAGTATATGTTACCGAAGACGGAGCCGAAACAGATCTTGACTTAGGTAACTTCAGCCGTTTTACATCAGTTAAAGTAAGCGACGAAAACTGCATCACTATAGGAAAAGTATACGAAAATGTTATTCGCAACGAACGAGCTGGTCGTTATAACGGAAGAACCGTACAAGTTATTCCTCATGTAACAGACGAAATTAAACGCTGCATCAGGCATGTTGGCGACAAGTCTCAAGCAGATGTTGTTGTTGTTGAAATAGGCGGAACCGTTGGCGACATTGAAGCTGTTCCTTATTTGGAAGCAGCCCGTCAGTTTATGCGCGAAATGGGGAAAGGAAATTCTTTGTGCATTCACTTAACATTAGTTCCCGTTATTACTGGTGGAGAATTAAAATCTAAACCCACACAACATTCAGTAAAACAGTTGCAAGAAGTTGGTATTCAGCCAGACATTCTTTTGTGTCGTTGTGAAGTTCCTATTGAAGAAGGCATGAAGAAAAAAATTGCATCTTTCTGTAACGTAGCTCAGGGCAGTGTCTTTACTTCTACCGATGTTGAAAAATCTATTTACGAACTTCCCGTCATTTTCCATCAGCAAGGACTTGATGCAAAAATTCTTGAAAAGCTGGAACTTAAAAACAGAAAAACAGATGTAAAAGAGTGGACTCACTTCCTTGACAAATTAAACAATCCGACTGCTAAAGTAACCGTTGCAATGGTTGGCAAAAAAGACTACCTCGATGACTGTTACAAGTCGGTACGAGAATCACTTTTGCATGCAGCCGTAACAGGAAGCAATGCAGAACTTTCGGTTAAAAAAATTGATTCAGAACTCTTAGAAAAAGAAACAGATATTTCTCCATACTTTGCAGATGTAAATGCAATTGTTATTCCAGGCAATTACGGTCAGCGTGGATTTATGGGTCTTCTTAAAACCGTACGCTATGCCCGCGAACACAACATTCCTTACTTAGGTATAGATTTAGGCATGCAACTTATGGCAATAGAAACAGCTCGCACACTCTGTGGATGGGAAGATGCAGACACAACAGAGTTTATGCAAAGTTCAGAACACGCCATAATCAGTTTACCAGAAGAACAATCTGGTTCAACTGCAGCTGCCGTTATGAAACTAGGTGCTTCATCTGTTGATATTACCAAGGGAACAAAACTCTATGCGATTTATAATAGCCCGCGCATTGTAGAACGACACCGCTCAAAGTACACCTTTGACAAACATTACGAAAAAGCACTTGCCGAACAAGGTCTTATTACCAGCGCATATTCTACTGGAGACAAGCAGGCAGAAGCATTTGAATGGAAAGATCATCCGTGGGGAATTGGTGTGCAATATCATCCTGAATTTGTAAGCCGTCCTTCAACACCACATCCTTTGTTCCGCGAGTTTATAAAAGCAGCACTTAAAAACGCAAAGGACTAACCCTATGAAAAAATCTGTTGCCGTAACACTTGCACGCATGATTTTTGTTTTACTAACACTCAGTTCATGCACACTGCGTTACGGTCAGCAGGTTAATTCAGAAGATTCTGTTCCCGAACTTACTTTTAGCAATGTTCAGTTAACGCGATACGAAGAAGCAAATCCTTCATTACAACTAAATGCAATTCAAATTGAACAATACAAAAATAATTCTATTTACGCACAAGATGCAACTTTTACTACATGGAACAAAGAACAAGAAGTAGAAACAGAAGGCTCTTGTGTTTTATTAGGCATAGATACAAAAGAAGAACGATACACATTGTTCAACAACATTCTTATAAAAAATTATTCAGAAAATGTTCACATTCAAGCAGACAGTTTACGCTGGAATGGAAAAACAGAACAACTTACTTCTGGAGCAAACGACCGAGTAACACTTACCAAAGACGACATGCAGTTAACAGGCACAGGTTTTTCTGCAAGTGGCATAAGCAGACAATATAGTTTTTCTGGAAAAGTCAGTGGCACAGTCACTAACGAAGGAGGTCAAGAATGAAGCGTCATCTTCTTGTGCTGCTTTTTGCGCTTAGTTTTACTCTACCCCTTCACTCAGAAACAATCAAATTCTATGCAGATAGCATGAACGGTAACGCATCAGAAAAAAGTGGTTACACAACACTTACCGGAAACGCACACATCATAACCGAAACAATGGAAATTTTTGCAGACAGCATTGAACTTTCGGGAACAGATTTTAGATTCATTACTGCAAGCGGTAACATTCGCGGAACTAACAGTGAAAGCGACATGACTTTTACCTGTAACAAAATGTCCTATGACCGTGATACAAAAATTGCAACTCTCGAAGGAAATGTAACTCTTAACGACACAGAAAACGGAGTAACGGCTCAGGCTCAGCGTATTGAATACGATGATCTAGCTCATGTTGCTGTTATGCAAATTTCTATTACACTCAAACAAAAAGATAACACTTGTACTGCTTCCTATGCCATTTACCGAAAAGACGAACAAATGCTTACACTTGAAGGAAATCCGCAAGTAACACAAAACACAGACACATTCCGCGCACAGCAGATTGTTCTTAATCTTGACACACAAGAAATTACGCTCGACGGAAGAGTACGCGGTTCGGTTACCGTCACAAAAACTCAAGAGGAAAAAGAGCATGAGTGATTCATTTACAAACCAACACACATTACGCATTGAAGCATTGTATAAAAACTTTGGCAAAAAAAAGGTTGTACAGGGAATTGATTTTACCATGCAAACAGGAGAAGTCTTGGGGCTTTTAGGTCCTAACGGTTCTGGAAAAACAACAACCTTTTATATGATTGTCGGCTTTCATAAACCCAACAGTGGCAAAGTGTACTTGGACAATCAAAACATTACTTCTTTGCCCATGTATAAAAGAGCACAGTTAGGCATTTCTTATTTACCGCAAGAACCTTCAGTATTTAGAAAACTAACAGTCGAAGAAAACATTTGGTCAATTATTGAAACACGAAAAGATTTAGACCTCACACAAAAAAAACAATTACTCGAAGAATTGATTGAAGAGTTTTCGATTGGAAGAATCCGAAAGCAGGAAGCCTACACATTAAGTGGTGGAGAACGACGCCGAACAGAAATAGCTCGCTCTCTTGCCATAAACCCACACTTTTTACTTTTGGATGAACCCTTTGCGGGCATTGACCCCATTGCCGTTGCAGACATCAAGGGAATGATAAAGCAGCTTACTCAACGCAACATTGGTATTCTTATTACAGACCACAATGTACGAGACACATTGGAAATAACAAACCGCTCTATTATTATTTCGACAGGACAGATTGTTATTTCGGGAACAAGGCAAGAGATTTTGGACTCTCCCCTTGCCCGCGAAATTTATTTGGGTAAAGATTTTTCAATGTAATCGTTACACTGTGCGCATATCAAGCAGTTTAGCACCACATTCACAAAGAACTTTTTCAAGTTGCTGAGGTGTTATGTCGGTAACTTTTAGAGTTACTTTTCGTTCACTTGAATTAAGCAAGTCTGCTGTTACCAAAGACACAATGTTACACTGAATCTGAGCAAGACGTTGTGTTACTTGATTCAAAGCACCAGGAATATCGCCCATAACAAAAGTTGCACGAACACCAGCGTAACGAGTTCCAAACATATCAATAAAGGCTTTAAACAGATCGCCTTCTGTAATAATGCCCACAACAAGATTATTTGTAATAACAGGAAGACTTGAAATGCTGTAGTCTGCCATAAGCAAAGCAGCTTCTTCAATAGTTTCGTCTTCTCCTACAACCTTAACATCTTTGTGCATTACTTTTTCTACAGTCAACTTACTTAACAAATAACTTAACTCAAACATATCGAGTGTTGTTGCATCGCTCGGAGTTGCTTTTACTAAATCACTTCCAGTAATAATGCCCACAAGAGTTCCGTTTTTATCTACAACAGGAAGTTTTCCAACTTTACTGCGTGTCATTAAATTTTTTGCTTCGGTAACACTTGTTTCCGGAGTAACAGTTACTGGATTGCGTGTCATAACATCTTTTACTAACATACCTCTACCTCCTGTATTAACCACCCAAATATGCAGATTTAACTGCATCGTCACGAATTAAGTCTGAAGCACTTCCACTCTTAATAACAGAACCTGTTTCAAGAATGTAAGCTCTATTTGCTATAGAAAGTGCTTTGTATGCATTCTGTTCAACTAAAAGAATTGTTGTTCCTGTAGAAGAAATCTTTTTTATAATGTCAAAAATTTCATCTACTAAAATAGGAGCAAGTCCCATACTGGGTTCATCAAGTAAAAGCAGTTTTGGTTTTGTCATAAGACTTCGACCCATAGCAAGCATCTGTTGTTCACCGCCACTTAATGTTCCTGCATTTTGACGCACTCGTTCTTTTAAGCGAGGGAAGAGAGAGAAAACCCAATCCATATCCTGTTTAATGCCAGCTTTATCTGAACGAACATAAGCACCCATTTCAAGATTTTCTTTAACCGTAAGATTTGCAAATACACGGCGACCTTCGGGAACTTGTACTAAACCACGACGAACAATTTTGTCTGCCGAAAGATTTGTAATATCTTCCCCTTCAAAGAAAATAGAGCCACTTTCTTTTTTTATAAGATTGCTTATTGAATGAAGTGTTGTTGTTTTTCCGGCACCGTTTGAACCAATAAGAGAAATAACTTCACCCACATCTACGGTAAAAGAAATTCCGTGAAGAGCTTTAATGGCTCCATAAGAAACAACTAAATCTTTTACTTCAAGCATGCTCATTCGTTACCCCCTTTGGCAATTTCAAAATCTGAACCCAAATATGCTTTTATAACAGCTGGGTCATTTTGAATCTGCTGAGGAGTTCCGCTTGCAATAATGCGTCCATAACTTAACACCATAAGACGTTCGCAAATTCCCATAACCAGTTTCATATCATGTTCAATAAGAAGAACAGTAAGATTAAACTCTTTGCGAATAAAAGTAATAAGTTTCATAAGTTCTTCTGTTTCTTGACCATTCATTCCAGCTGCAGGTTCGTCAAGCAACAAAAGCTTTGGATTACTTGCAAGTGCACGAGCTATTTCAAGTTTACGCTGTTCACCATAGGGAAGATTTTTTGCAAGATCATCTTTTTTTGCAGCAATGCCAAACAAATCAAGCAAGCGTTCAACTTTACTCTGCATCATTTCTTCGTCGCGTCTAAAGCGTGAAGTTCGGAACAAAACATCAAAAGGATTAACCATTCGTGTTTGGTGCAGTGCAATTTTTACGTTGTCGGCTACAGACAAGTTTTCAAAAAGACGTATATTTTGGAAAGTACGAGCAATACCTATTTGATTCAACTGAGCTGGAGTTTTTTTGTTTATAAGTTCAAGGTTTCCGTTACGTCCTACAAAAGTAATAGCACCAGAAGTAGGTTTGTAAACACCAGAGAACATATTGAAAACAGTTGTCTTTCCTGCTCCATTAGGACCAATTAAACCAACCAGTTCACCTTTGTACAAGTCAAGACTAAAGTCACTTACGGCTCGCAAACCACCAAACACAATAGAGATGTCTTTTGCACGAAGCAATAATTCTCGTTCTTCATTCTGAACCATTACTGCACCTCCTGTGTTTTTTTAGCGAAGATTTTTTTCCAAAGCTGTGGAATTGAATCCCATATTTTTACAAAAGAAATTTCTCTGTTACCCAAAAGTCCTTGAGGTCTAAAGAGCATCATTACAATCAGAATAACTGGATAAATAAGCAGACGATAATCTTTTAAGAAACGTAATCCCTCTTGAAGACCAGTAAGCACAAAGGCTGCAAGTACAGAACCAGTCATGCTACCCATTCCACCAAGAACAACATAAATCAAATCGTTTATAGAAGCGTTAAAGTCGAAAATCTTAGGCTGAATAAATCCAATCAACGGAGCATAGAGCGCACCACCAACTCCCGCAATAAAAGAAGCTATAACAAATCCAACCATTTTATTACGGAAAACAAAAATACCGTTACTGTTTGCTGCAACAGGATCTTCACGAACTGCAAGAATTGCCCTTCCATAAGTTGAACGCAAAAAGTTTTGGAACAGAACAATAATAAGCACCAGACTTCCAACAATGGTAAGATAAGCAACTGCTGTTCCGTGTCCTGCAGGAACTGAATTCTTAAATGTTAAAAAGCGCATTCCATTGGGACCACCTGTAATTGATTTTAAGTTAACCAAAATTACACGGATAATTTCTCCAAAGGCAAGCGTTACAATTGCAAGATAGTCACCTTCTAGTTTAAGTGTTGGAAAACCAATAATAAGTCCAAAGAGAGCAGCAACAAGACCAGCAAGCACAATGCTTACTGGAAGAGGAACATGACATGATGAAGTAAGAAGAACAACTGCATAAGCTCCTATAGCCTGAAAACCTGCTTGACCAAGTGAAAGCTGACCAGTTACTCCACAGACAACATTAACTGAAATTGCCATTATAGCATTGACAGCACCCAGTGTAAGAATCTGTGCAGCGTAGGGTTTAATAATTTTGAAATCGATAAGAATAAAGGGAAGAAGTACACAAGCAAGTGCAACTACTCCGGGAATCAGCATATTTCGTAAAACTTTATTTTGCATCATCTTCTCCTTATACCTTTACCACTTGCTTTTTGCCTAAAAGACCAGCAGGTTTAACTAAAAGAATTACAATAAGGATACAGTAGGAAATTGCATCTGCATACTGAGAAGACACATAAGCTTTTGTCATTGTTTCTGCAACGCCCAAAATAACACCGCCTACCATAGCACCAGGAATAGAACCTATGCCACCTAAAACAGCAGCAACAAAGGCCTTTAGTCCAGGAATGTATCCCATAGTAGGTTCAATTCGTGGATAGGCACTTGCATACAAAACACCGCCAGCACCTGCAAGCACAGAACCTATAACAAAGGTTATAGCAATTGTTTTGTTTACACTTACGCCCATAAGACTTGCAGCACCCATGTCGTAACTTACAGCGCGCATTGCTTTTCCTGTCTTTGTGTAATTGATAAGAACATTGAGGAAAATCATAAGCACTAAAGACAGAACAATAACTAAAATCTGAATGTTTGAAATAGAGAACAAACCGTCAGGGTATGCTGCAGTTGACCACACATGCACTTTTGTAGGCATTGTTGGATACTGACGAGGATCTGGACCTACGAAGGGAAGAACACGCATTGTGTTTTGTAAAATAAGTTCCACAGCAATTGCGGTAATAAGCGAATTAAGTCGGGGAGCAGATCTAAGAGGACGATACGCACAACGTTCAATCAAAAGACTTAGCAAAGCACAGGCAACCATTGCAACAATAAATGCAAGTGTCAAACTAAGGGGAGTAACTTGTGGTCCCATTGCAACAAGAACAAAATATCCTGCATAGGCACCAACCATCATAACATCGCCGTGAGCAAAGTTAATAAGTTTTACAATGCCATACACCATGGTATAGCCCAGCGCAATCAATGCGTAGATACTGCCAAGTGACAGGCCGTTGACCAGCTGCTTTAAAAAAGTATCCACCATATCCTCCAAAACATTTTTAATTCATTATACACAAAAAAACCATCTGTTGCAAATGCGACAGATGGTTTCACAAAACTAAGCAGTTATTTTTTTATTTGTTGATATCAACTGTTGAGTCGTAAACAGATGTCAAAGCACCGCTTGCATCTTTCTGAATGCGCAACATAACAGCAGATTTAATGGGGTTATGGTTTGCATCGAAAGTAAGGTGACCAGTTACATAATCACCGTTAGTTGCTTCAAGAGCATCGCGAACAGCAGCAGCTTCTTCTGAACCAGCCTTTACGATTGCGTCACGAAGCATGTACATACTGTCGTATCCTAAAGCAGCAAAAGCGTTGGGGTTTTCGCCATACTTTGCTTTGAAGTTAGAAACAAACTGTTTAACTTTTGCATTGTCGCTGTCGGTAGCATAGTGGTTTGAATAGTAACCAGGCATAACGCTGTCATCAGCATTTTTGTCGCTCAATCCATCCCATCCGTCTGCACCAACTACAGGAACAGTAATACCCTGAGCACGAAGCTGTTTTGCAATAAGAGCAACAGTTCCGTAATAATCAGGAAGATAAACTACATCTGGAGCAGCTGTCTTAATTTTTGTAAGCTGAGCATTAAAATCATTGTCACCAGTGTTATAAGATTCAGCAGCTACGATTGTTCCACCGTTAGCAGTAAATTCGGTAACAAAGTTTTCTTTAAGTCCAACAGAGTAGTCGTTTCCAATGTCGTAGAGAATAGCAGCTTTTGTTGCACCCAAGTTTGCAGCAGCAAATTTTCCGCCAACTTTTCCCTGGAAGGGGTCTGTGTAGCAAGCACGGAAAATGTAATTACCAGCTTCGGTAACAGCAACAGCAGTTGCAGCAGGTGCAATCTGAACAACACCATCTGCCTGAGCCAGTGAAGTAATAGAAATAGTTGCACCAGAAGTCAGTGAACCAATGATGTATTTAACACCGTTAGAAGTAGTCAGTTTTGTGTAAGCGTTTACAGACTTTGCAGGATCTCCTTCATCGTCTTCACATACAAACACAATGTTCTTTCCGTTAACACCACCAGCAGCATTGATTTCTTCTACAGCAAGATCAATACCCTTTTTGCATTCAACACCGTAAACAGCAACACCACCTGAAAGCGGAGCCACACCGCCAACAGTAATTGTATTGCTGTCTTTCTTTGAACAACCAGTTACAGCCAATGCCAGCGCACTTACTGCCAGTGCAAGTGTCATTGATTTTTTCATTTTAATCCTCCTCTTGGATTTATAACCTATTTTAAAAATAAGCCACCCTCGCGTGGAAGGTGGCTAAAAGTCGGGGTTAACCCTTACTCTGCTGCAGGTGCTTCTGCAGGGGCAGCTTCTTCCTTAGGAGCAGCAGCCTTTGCAATTTTAGCTTCGGCACGAGCTTTGTTCTTCAGATTAGCTTTGCAGTATTTGCAAACCTTAACCTTCTTGCCGTCAACTTCCTGCTCATAAAGAGTCTTTATCTGCTGAGCTCCGCAGATGGCGCATATTCCGCGACCGTGGTTGGGTTCTTTGCGGATTCCTGTTCCGCGATGTGCTTTAGACATGGCTTACTCCTTTTTGGCATCAGCTTTTTTAGCATCAGCCTTTGCTGCTTTCTTTGCAGCCTTGTCATCCTGTTCTTCTGAATCAGGAAGTTTGTAGTCAACCAACTCAAGAATAACAACCTCAGCGGCGTCTCCCTGGCGGAATCCCATCTTAAGCACTCTTGTATAACCACCATTGCGATCCTTCATGCGGGGACCAATGTCGGTAAAGAGTTTGTTAAGGATCTTTTCGTCTGCAATAAATTTTGCAGCGACACGGCGATTGTGCACGGTGTCAACCTTTGCACGGGTAATAAGTTTTTCCGCAGCCTTACGAACTTCAAGTGCCTTAGCCTTTGTGGTAGTCACTCTTTCATAACGGAAAAGAGATGTTACCATGTTGCGTGACATTGCACGGCGATGGGCAGAAGTACGTGAAAGCGGATTAAATCCATTCATGTGGTTCATTCGTTATCATCCTTATCTGTACGCAAGCTGACATCTTTAAGGTGACTATAATCGGTCATACCCAGTGTCAAGCCATGTTCCTCAAGCTTTTGCTTGATTTCTTCAAGGCTCTTCTTACCAAAGTTGCGTGTCTTGGTGATGTCGTCTTCCGTTTTCTTAGTTAATTCGCCGATAGTGCGAATGTTGGCATTTTTAAGGCAGTTTGATGAGCGCACTGACAGTTCAAGTTCTTCTACAGGTGTGTTAAGTAACTTGCGCACAACTTCATCGCCTTCGTCCAGCTCTTCACCAGAGGCATAATCGCTCTCGTTGAAGTTAACAAAGATAGCAAAATAGTCTTTTGCAATTTTTGCAGCTTCTGCAAGTGCGTCATCGGGCTGAATGGTTCCGTCAGTCCATACCTCAAGAATGAGTTTGTCGTAGTCGTTACGCTGTCCTACGCGGCAAGGTTCAATAGCATATTTAACCTTCTGCACAGGAGAGAAAATACAGTCCATCGGTATTGTTCCTACAACATCGATGTAGTGCTCGTTTACTTCAGCGGGAACATAACCTCGACCCAAGTCTACCTGAATTTCAAGCTCAATGTGAGCATTGTTCATCATGGTAAAGATTTCCTGACCCTTTGTCAGAATCTCAAGCTGGCCGGGTTTTTCAAAGTCGTCACTCTTAACAGTGCCAGGTCCTTTGAATTCGAAGAGAATTGTATCCTGCTCAACGTCACGAGGCAAACGCAAACGGATTTGTTTCAAGCTGTTCAAAACTTCGAGTGTATCTTCACTGATGTTAGGAATTGCATCAAATTCACTGGAAGCAATATGAGGAACGCCTTCTGCATCATACGACGTAATCCGTACAGAAGAAACAGCATAGCCTTGAATTGAAGACAGCAGCACGCGGCGTAATGTGTTGCCTACTGTGGTGCCGAATCCCGGTTCAAAAGGATAAGCTGTAAACTTTCCATAATTCGGGTTCGTTTCGAGATGCTCAAATGTAATGCCTTTAGGCTTCTTGAAACCTTTCAGCAGATTTTTGCGAGCCATCGGAACTCCTTTTGTTTAGATAATTTGCACGAAAATGCCCTTACGGACATTCCAACTACATACGGCGCGTCTTACGCGGGCGGCATCCATTGTGAGGAATCGGAGTTACGTCAGAAATTGACTTAACTTTGAGACCCAAAGAACCAAGAACACGGATAGCGTTTTCACGACCAATTCCAGGTCCTTTTACAAATACATGCACTTCACGCAAGCCGTAGCTCGCTGCCTTCTGAACAGCTGACTCTGCAACTGTCTGTGCGGCAAACGGAGTAGATTTTTTTGCTCCGCGGAATCCCAGTCCACCAGAAGAAGCCCAGCTAATTGCGTTGCCCTTCAGGTCGGTGATTGTAACAATAGTGTTGTTAAAGGTTGCCTGAATATAGACATTTCCTTCGTAAACACTCTTTTTCTCTTTTCTCTTTGTCTTTTTAGCGGTCGCCATTCCTATCCTCCGTTACGCCTTCTTCTTGTTGGCAACGGTCTTCTTCTTACCCTTGCGAGTACGAGAATTGGTGCGGGTACGCTGACCACGCACAGGCAGACCCTTGCGGTGACGCAGGCCACGATAACTTCCAATGTCAATGAGACGTTTGATGTTAAGACCAATTTCTGAACGAAGTCTTCCTTCGGTCTTATAGTTGTCATCGATTGCTTTGCGCAACTTTGCCAGATCGTCCTCAGACAAATCATTCATCATCGTGTTGGGATTAATCTGAGTAATCTCACACAGATGATTAGCAGCTGAACGACCAATACCGTAAATATAAGTCAGAGCTATATTTACATGTTTGTTCGGGAGGTCAACTCCTGCAATACGTGCCATCTTGTCTCCTTAACCCTGTCTCTGCTTGTGCTTAGGATTTTCACAGATAATACGGACTACACCGTTTCTCTTGATTACCTTGCATTTGCTGCAGATGGGCTTTACGCTTGTTCGTACTTTCATAAAAGTCCCCTTGCTTATGGTGCTTGTTCGCTGAATCATGGCAGTTCGAAGCGAAACGGTTCGCCATGAACTACAACCCAACGACCGTCCCAGTTATGGAACGGTGCAACAGTATACCATAAATCACATCTGTTAATCTAGTCCCTACCCGCAAATTTCTTTTAATTTACGGGTAAAAACCAGACCTTTACACGGAAAATTACAGGCTCCGTGGCTTAAGACCCTTCTTGGTAAATCCATCATGATGATGCATTTTAAGAAGTGCCTCTACCTGTGCCATTGTATCAAGGTCAACGCCAACCAGAATCAAGAGTGAAGTTCCACCCATAAGTGCAGCCACTGACATGGGGAACTTAAATACTGCCTGGATAACGCTCGGTAATACAGCAATAACCGCCAGATACAACGAGCCGGGAAGAATCAGACGGTTCAAAACCCTCTGAAGGTATTCTTCTGTTTTGTCTGTTCTGATTCCTGGAATAGAACCACCGTTTTCGCGGATATTCTTTGCGATTTCTGTGGGGTTCAGGGTTACCTGTGTGTAGAAGTATGCAAAGAATATAATCAACAAAACTTGAATTATATTGTACCACAATCCACCGTAGGTTAAGAAACCAGCTACTTTTTCAAGCCAAGTTGCTTTACTCTGAAGAGCTGTTGCCAACAGTGAGGGGAAAGTCAGGAATGCTGATGCAAAAATGATCGGGATAACTCCTGACGGATTGATTTTAAACGGAATGTATGTACTCTGTCCGCCATACATTTTGCGGCCCACGACGCGTTTTGCGTAGTGCACGGGTATCTTTCGTTCACCGGACTGTTCATAGACAACAAATCCTATAATTACAATGAACAAAAGAACAGCTACGATTGCAAAGACCGGGTTAATTGTACCAGCAGAAACTCCACCGTACAGTTGCCACAAAGCATTAGGAAGACGAGCTACGATACCTGCAAAAATGAGCATCGAAATGCCGTTGCCTATTCCGCGTGCCGTAATCTGGTCGCCCAGCCACACCGTAACCATAGCGCCGGTTGTTACCGTAAAGATAGCAAGGAATTTGAAATATGTCTTGTTTGCAAAGATGATTGTTCCCGCAACTTGCTGGTTAATGTTTTCAGCATAAACGGTAATGGCATAACCCTGAATCAGACATACAAAAATTGTACCGATACGAGTCCATGCCTGAACTTTCTGCTGACCACCTTCTTCCTGAGCAATTCTCTTAAGAGACGGGAAAATCACCAGCGCAAGCTGAAGAATAATCTGTGTAGAAATGTAAGGCATTACACCCAACATAAATACAGAGAAGTTTTCAAATGCTCCGCCGGCAAAAAAATCCATGTAGCTGGCAAACGCACTTTCGGCATCTTTCGCAAAGCTGTTAAAATACTGCACCAAAAGAGTAGTATTAATTCCAGGAATGGTAAGAACACATCCCAAACGGAATACAGCGAGGATAAGGAAGGTAAAGAAAAGACGATCACGAAGTTCCTTTACCTTAAACATGTTTACAAATGCATTGTTTGCCATGGGGCCTCTCCGTTAGTTGTTTTTTTCTGCTTCGGTAGCCTGTGTAACAGCCACAGATCCACCTGCTTTTTCGATCTTCTCTTTTGCAGAAGCAGAAACCTTATCAACGGAAACTGTCAGTTTCTTAGAAATGTCACCATCTCCCAGAACTTTAATCAGCTTGTCTGCCTTAGAAACGATGCCTTTTGCAACCAAAGAAGCCTTGTCTACGGTTTCACCGTCGGCATACTTTTCATCAAGGTCGCGCAAGTTGACGATTGCATATTCCTTCTTGAATACATCGTTTGAAAAACCGCGGCGTGCAATACGGCGGTACAGGGGCATCTGGCCACCTTCGAATCCAACATAAGGACCGGGTTTTCCAGAACGTGACTGCTGACCTTTGTTACCTTTTCCAGCTGTAGAACCCAGTCCAGAAGAAGAACCACGGCCAACACGCTTTGGCTTTTTATTTGCACCCTCAGGGGCGTGCAGATTCAATTCTGACATTAGTCAATCTCCTCGCATTTCACTAAGTGTGAAACATTTGCGACCATTCCGCGGATTGCGGGGGTGTCGTTATGTTCCACTACGGAGTTTATTTTTTTAAGTCCAAGACTGCGTACGGTTGCCTTTTTGTCGGGCTTCTGACCGATAACGCTCTTAATCAACTGAACACGCAATTTCTTTGCCATCATTTACCCCCACATCTCAGCGAGTGTCTTGCCGCGGTTAGCTGCCACAGCACGGGCATTCATCATCTTGGTAACTGCGTCGAATGTTGCACGAACTACGTTTACCGATGTGCGAGAACCCTGTGACTTAGAAATAACATCAGTGATTCCGGCTGCATCCATTACAGCGCGAACCGGACCGCCAGCCTTAACGCCCGTACCGGGACATGCAGGCTTAAGCAGCACTGAAGAACTCTTGTACTTACCAATGACTTCATGAGGAATAGTTCCGTTCTTGACAGGCACACACATAAGGTTAGCGCGTGCTTTTTCAAGACTCTTACGAATTGCCTCAGTTACATCATTTGCCTTACCAAAACCAAATCCGATGCGTCCTTTCTGATCACCAACAACAGTCAGTGCAGAGAACGACATGCGGCGACCACCCTTTACAGTCTTTGAAGTGCGGTTGAGTTTTACCAGTTTTTCGATAAACTCATCGGAAGGCTTTCTGTCTGTATGCTTCTGGTCTTTCTGATCCATGAACAACTCCTAGAATTCGATCCCGGCTTTACGGGTTGCGTCTGCGAGGGCCTTAACCACACCATGATAGAGGTAGCCGTTACGGTCAAACACTACTTTAGTAATGTTCTTGTCCTTAAGGCGTGAACCCAGGGCCTCACCAAGTTTTGTTGCGCTGGCAATATTTGCCTTAAGATCAACAAAATCCTTCTCCAGCGTAGAGATAGAAGCCAAAGTGTGGCCTTTATCGTCATCAACAACCTGTGCGTACAGATTGCGTCCGCTCTTGAACACCGTCAGACGAGGGCGCTCAGCAGTGCCATAAATTGACTTGCGGATATGAACCTTTCTGTGCAGGCGTTTGCGCTGCTTGTCAGTCATTTTTCTCAACATATCAATCCACCTTATTTCACGCCAGTCTTACCGACTTTTCGTCTGATAACTTCGTCTTCGTAGCGAATTCCCTTGCCCTTGTAAGGTTCAGGACCACGGAGTTTGCGAATCTGTGAACTAAATTCGCCAACCTTCTGCTTGTCAATTCCAGAAATAGTAATTTTACCATTCTGATCAACAGCAACTGTAATACCTTCGGGGATAATAGCAATGAACTCGTTTGAATAACCGAGGTTCATAACCAGTTCCTTTCCCTTAACTTCTGCACGGTAACCAACACCGGTAACAATAAGGCTTTTTGCAAAACCCTTTGTTACACCAGTAACCATGTTGTTGATAAGGTTGCGGTACAAACCATGAGCTGCACTTGCTGCTTTAGATTCGTCAGAAGGACTAACAGTAAGTTCGGTTCCCTTTACTTCAACTTTTACCAGGTTAGAAAAAGCCTGTTTGAGTTCACCTTTGGGACCTTTTACTGAAACTACATTGTCTGCAACGTTAACTGTTACGCCAGCGGGAATAGTAACAGGAAGTTTACCTACTTTAGATGCCATAAGTTCCTCCTATTACCATACTGTGCAGATCAACTCGCCGCCAACCTGTTTTTCGGTTGCCTTTTTGCCAGTTGTCACACCGCTTGATGTTGAAACAATCAATGTACCGTAACCGTTGAAAACGCGCGGTAATTCCTTGTAACCAGAGTAAACACGGCGACCAGGAGTTGAAATCTTTTTCATTCCGTGGATAACCGGCTTGTTTGACTCGTCGTATTTAATAAAGATGCGGATAATGTTGTGAGCATCGTCATCCTGAATCTTCTTGAAGTTCTTGATGTATCCTTCTGTCTTCAGGATCTTGACAATTTCCAACTTCATTTTTGAAGCAGGAACGTCAACTTTCTCGTGACCGGCTCTTGCCGCATTCTGGACTTTTGAGAGCATATCTGCAATAGGGTCTGAAGCTGCCATTCTATTCTCCTGTCACTCTACCAACTTGACTTAGTGACGCCCGGTAACAGGCCTTCACTAGCTAACTTGCGGAAACAAATGCGGCAAATCTTATACTTGCGCAAATATCCGTGGGGTCGTCCGCACAGCTCGCACCGGTTGTACTTACGGGTGCTGTACTTGGGAGTGCGTTTCGACTTGATAATCAATGATTTCTTAGCCATGAACTACTTCCTTACTTCCTGAACGGCATATTGAACTTGGTAAGCAATGCCCGAGCTTCTGCATCGGTACGGGCAGTGGTGACGATACTGATATTCATACCCGCGATTTTGACGATTTTATCAAAGTCGATTTCAGGGAAGATAATCTGTTCCGTAATACCAAGAGAGAAATTTCCGTGTCCGTCAAAGCCAGTAGCCTTGATTCCGCGGAAATCCTTAACACGCGGGAGCGCAACATTAACAAGGCGGTCAAGGAACTCGTACATACGAGCACCGCGCAGTGTCACCATTGCACCAATTTCGTTGCCTTCACGAAGCTTGAAGTTTGCAATACTTTTCTTAGCCTTTGTCTTAACAGCCTTCTGACCGGTAATTTGAGTAAGATCTGTAACTGCAGCATCAAGAAGTTTCTTATTCGTGAGAGCTTCGCCTACACCCATGCTTACAACGATTTTCTGCAAACGAGGAATCTGCATGGTTGATGTGTATCCCATCTCTTTGAAGAGTTCGGGAGCGATTGTTTCCTTATAGACTTTCTTAAGCCGTGGTTCGTACTTTTCCATTACAGTGCTTCTCCACACTTGCGGCAAACACGAATTTTCTTGTCGCCGTCAAGTTTATATCCTACTTTCACAGGGCAGCCGCATTTTTTGCATACGAGCCCCACATTTGAAATATCCAGCGGAGCTTCTACTTCGGCAATGCCACCTGCATCCTGCTGGCTTCTACGTCTGATTGCCTTCTTAACGAGGTTTGCGCCACCAACAATTACACGAACATGTCCATTCTTTTCGAACACGCGGATAACTGTTCCACGCTTTCCCTTGTCTTTTCCAGCAAGAATCTCAACGTTGTCGTCCTTATGAATCTTATGTTTCTGTTGCATAGCGATTCACAACTCCTTACAGTACTTCCGGAGCAAGTGAAATGATTTTCATGAAATCTTTATCACGCAACTCGCGGGCTACCGGTCCAAAAATGCGCTTTCCCTTGGGGTTCTTATCTGCATCAACAATAACGCAAGCGTTGTCATCGAAACGGATGTATGTTCCATCGGGACGGCGGTATTCTTTCGCAACACGAACGATTACTGCCTTCTGCACTGAACCTTCTTTGATTGTAGATGTGGGGATTGCTTCCTTCACAGCTACCACAACAATGTCACCAATACCTGCATAGCGGCGGTGTGTTCCACCAAGTACCTTAATGCACTGAACCATTTTGGCTCCAGAGTTATCGGCAACGACCAGATTTGACTGCATCTGAATCATACTGTTAACTCCTTACCTTACTTTGCACGCTCGACAACAGAGTCGAGACGCCAGCACTTGTCTTTGCTGATAGGTGCGCACTCTACGATACGAACGGTGTCACCAATGTGTGCATCGTTGTTTTCGTCATGTGCCTTGCATTTCTTGGTCCGCGTAACATATTTCTTGTAAAGGCGGTCCATTTTTTTAGTATTGATAGAAACAACAATGGTTTTGTCCATTTTGTCGCTGGTAACAATACCTACGAATGCACGCTTTCTGCCCTTCTTTTGAACGTTCTGTTCTTCCACGGTCAGCTCCTACTTATTTTGCAGCAATTGCTTCAGCAGCAGCTACCCGGAACTTTGCCAGGTCCTGCTGATGAATGAGCGTATTCAAGCGTGCAATTTCGCGGCGCATGGTACGCTTCTGCATGGGGTTATCTACATGACCAATCACCATCTGGAAGCGAAGGTCCATGTACTTCTTCTTGAGGTCATCGCGCTGTGCAACGAGCTCGGCGTAAGAAAGTTCTTTGTTATTCTTTTTCTTGTCTGCCATTTCTTACTCCTTAGTCCACTGTCGGGCGGAATGCAACCTTAGTTTTGATTGGCAGTTTGCTTGCTGCAAGGTGCAATGCTTTTTCTGCAAGGTCCTTGTCAACGCCACCAACTTCAAACAGAATCATTCCAGGCTTTATAGATGCTGCCCAGAATTCCGGTGCGCCTTTACCTTTACCCATACGGGTTTCAGCAGGCTTCTTAGAGATAGGCTTGTCAGGGAACACACGAGTCCAAATATTACCCTTGCGGTCCATGCAGCGGTTGATTGCAACACGAGCAGCTTCAATGTGCTTTGCTGCAAGCCAAACTGGCTCCATTGCTACAAGCGCTAAGTCTCCAAAATCAATTGTATTGTCGCGGGTTGCGCAGCCTCTAATCTTACCGCGCTGAACCTTGCGGTGTGCAACTCTCTTAGGACTAAGCATTTTCTACTTTTCCTCCCTCGGCTTTCGGAGAGCGGGCCTTGCGGTCTGAACCAGAACGGTTAGAGCGGGGCTTGCGAACAAGTTCACCTGCATCTTCGTTAAGTTCGTGGCCATAGTTCATGCCGTTGTACACCCAAACTTTTACACCGATTTTGCCGTATGTTGTCAGTGCTTCATAAAAACCGTAGTCAATGTCAGCACGCAGCGTGTGGAGTGGAACACGTCCCTCTTTGTGCTCTTCTGAGCGGCTCATATCAGCGCCACCAAGACGACCAGACAGACGAATCTTAATTCCCTGTGCACCAGATTTCATAGCGTTTGCTGAAGCCTGTTTAAGTGCCTTGCGGAAAGATCCACGTCCAGCAAGCTGGCGGGCAATGTTCTGAGCGATAAGGGAAGCATTGATTTCTGCACGCTTCACTTCCTTAATCTTAATCTGTACCTTTTTGGTCAACTGTTTCTGGATGTCTGCACTTACCTTTTCGATAGTTGCACCCTTCTGACCAATAATCACACCTGGGCGTGCTGTATGAATCACGATTGTAACACGCTGGGGGTGACGGACGATTTCGATCTCTGCAATGTCCGCGTTCTTACATTCAGGAAGATCAGATACCATCTTGCGGATTTTCATGTCTTCCAGGAACAGGTCTGCATACTCACGGGGATCTGCATACCAACGGGACTGCCATGTCTTGTTAATTCCAAGACGCAAACCGATAGGACTTACTTTCTGACCCATTTATTTACCCGCCTTCTCGTCTACGACGACAGTGATATGGCACATGCGTTTAAGCAGCTGATCCGCACGACCACGGCCGCGGAACCATACTCTCTTAAGACGAGGACCTTCGTCAATGCGAATTTCCTTAACATACAGCATATCTTCATCGAGTTTTGTGTTAGCCTGCAGAGCATTTGCAACTGCACTCTTGAGTGTTCCATCAATGAGGCGTGCACCCTTCTGAGGCATGTTCTCCAGAATAGCAAGAGCTTCTGACGCAGGCTTGCGCTTAATAACATTTGCTACAGGACGAACTTTTGTCGGTGAAGCAATAAGGAATTTTGTTACTGCGCTATAGCCTGTCTTTGCAGGATTGTTTGCATTCTTTGTTCTAGCCATAGTACCCTTCCTTATTTTTTAGCAGCTTTGTCGCCACCGTGACCTTTGAAAGTACGAGTAGCAGCAAATTCGCCAAGCTTGTGACCGACCAGGTTTTCTGTGACATACACAGGAATCCATGTCTTACCATTATGCACAGAAATAGTGTTTCCTACCATTTCCGGGATGATTGTAGAGCAGCGAGAATAAGTTTTGATTAATTTCTTATCTGCAGCTGTTGCTTTGTTCATTTCGGCAACCTTTTTGTAAAGTGATTTCTCTACAAAAGGACCTTTTTTAACAGATCTTGACACTTGTAACTCCTACCCTACTTCTTGCGACGGCTAATAATGAAACGACTTGAAGTCTTTCTCTTGTTACGGGTTTTGTAACCACGACAAGGCTGTCCCCAAGGAGTAACGGGATGATGACCTTTACCTGCACCTTCACCACCACCAAGGGGATGATCAACAGGGTTCATAGCCATACCACGGACGGTCGGACGCACACCACGCCAGCGGTTGCGACCAGCCTTACCCAATTTTGTGTTCATGCGGTCTTCGTTACCGACAACACCGATAGTTGCATAGCACTTTCCGTTGATGCGGCGAAGTTCACTTGAAGGCAGGCGAATGGTAACATAGTCACCTTCTTTTGCTGCTACAAGAGCACCGGCACCAGCTGAGCGAACAAGCTGACCACCACGGCCAAGCTGAAGCTCAATGTTATGAACGGTAAAACCAACTGGAATTGCTGACAAAGGCAGAGCATTGCCAACAGTAGGAAGTGCGTTTTCACCAGACATAACTTTCTGTCCAACAGTCAGTCCTTTCGGAGCAATGATGTAGCGTTTTTCACCGTCTGCATAAGCAATAAGAGCGATGTCTGCGCTGCGGTACGGATCATACTCAATAGACTTTACTGTTCCAGGAATACCGTGCTTATTGCGTTTGAAGTCAATTTCACGATACTTTCTTTTGTGACCGCCACCCTGGTGACGTACAGAAATACGTCCGCCAGCACCGCGACCTGCTTTTCTTAAGCGACCGCTGGTAAGGCTTTTTTCGGGTTTATCGGCTGTAATTGCTTCACGTACCAAGTCAACACGTGAGCGAGTTCCCTGTGTATAGGGCTTGAATATTTTAAGAGCCATATGGTTCCCCTTATTTCCTTATTCAAAGGCTTAAGCGCCTTCGAACACCTTAATTGTTTCGCCAGGTGCAAGCTTAACGATTGCTTTTTTGTAGCTGGCAGTCATACCAGGTCTACCGCGCAAACGCTTTTCCTTGCCTCTAACATTCATAGTTGTACAGTCAACAACTTTTACATTGAAAAGTTTGCTTACAGCTTCCTTGATCTGAAACTTAGTTGCATCTTTGCTAACAACGAATGTGTATTTGTTCTGTTCGCGCAGCATAGTTGCTTTTTCAGAAAGTACCGGTTTAATAAGAACATCTTCGTGGTTCATTATTCAGCCTCCACTTTCGCATAGAATTCAGACAGATTCTTTGCAGCACCTTCAAGAAGAATTACCTTGCGTGCATAGTACAGGTCATGAGCGCGCAGACGGTTGTAAGACAGGAAGTAAACATTGTGAAGGTTTTTTCCAGCCTGCTTAATCTGCTTGTCATCATCTTTAAGAAGAATAACAGTGCGTGTTTCCTGTGCAACCTGAGCAGCTTTGTCAGCCTGAGTCAGGTTAGTAAGAATCTTAACCAAATCTTTTGTCTTGCCGCTTTCAACGGTAAAGTCTTCTACAACAGTCAGACTGTTGTCCTGTGCCTTAAGGCTCAAGATAGACTTCATTGCAAGACGTTTTTCTTTCTTAGGCATGTAGTAGCTATAATCGCGGGGTTTAGGTCCAAAAATGGTACCACCACCAACAGTGATTGGTGACTTTTTATCACCACGACGAGCATTACCTGTTCCCTTCTGCTTGTAAGGTTTGGCATTTGAGCCATGAACCTCAGCACGAGTTTTTGTACAGGCGGTTCCCACACGCATATTTGCCAGTTCGTTTGTGATGGCGTAGTAGATAACATCCTCGTTCACGGGAAGACCGAAAATTTTATCATCAAGATTAATTGTCCTGACTTCTTTGCCATCGATTGAATAGACTTTCTTTTCCATACTATTCCTCGACCTTATTTCTTAACAGCTGCCCTAACGATGAGGGTGCAATCTTTTACGCCAGGAACTGCACCGCGTACCATCAGAACTTTGAGCTCAGGGTCAACTTTAACAACCTTGAGATTCTGTACCGTAACGCGTTCAAAACCCATGTGACCAGGCATCTTAATACCTTTAAGAGTGTGTCCCGGAGTTGTACATGCACCGGTACCACCAGCCTCGCGATGGAATTTAGAACCGTGAGTTGCGCGTCCGCCGTGGAATCCCCACCGCTTCATGACGCCCTGAAAACCCTTACCTTTAGAGGTGGCAGTCACGTCAATAAAACGCACTCCGTTAAACAGTTCAACGCCAATCTGATCGCCAACTTTTACTTCGCCATCAAAATCACGGAATTCCTTGAGATGACGCTTTGGCGTGATGTCCTTGGGAAACTGACCAGCATACGATTTTGAGGTCTTAAAAGTGCCGTCTTTCAACTGTTTCAAGTCGTCGAGACCAAGCACGACCGCATTGTAGCCGCATTTTTCCTCTGTTTTTGTAGCAATGACAGTGTTTGGTTCGACGCGGATCACGGTTACTGGTGTCAGGTTTCCGTTTTCGTCAAAGACCTGGGTCATTCCCACTTTTTTTGCTATCAGACCTTTCATCTGAATACTCCTTATAAAGAACGCCACTTAGTGACATTCTTCGGCCGCCATCCCCGATCCAAGGGGACCGTTACCGTTTATTTTAAGCAGCAGCTGCGACGCAACCTTACTGCTTGATTTCTACTGCAACACCTGCAGGAAGTTCCAACTTCATAAGTGATTCCATCACTTCTGTGCTGGGGTCAAGAATGTCGATGAGGCGCTTGTGTGTGCGCATCTCAAACTGCTCGCGTGACTTCTTGTTAACAAAAACTGAACGCAGAACAGTGACTTTGTTGATTCTGGTAGGAAGGGGGATAGGTCCTGAAACCTTTGCACCAGCCTTCTGTACCTGCTGCACGATGTCTTTTGCACTCTGATCGATAAGCGCTACGTCAAAAGCGCGAAGGCTTACACGAATCTTACCGTTTGCCATCATTTACTCCTATAAACGGAACAAACAGAGGCTGTACAAAAAGCACAACCTCTGCTCGTCTTCTTAAACTATTCGATGATCTTGGTAACCTGACCAGATGCGATAGTATGTCCACCTTCGCGGATAGCAAGCTTCAGACCCTCGTCCATAGCGATGGGGTGAATAAGCTCGCCAATGATCTTTACGTTGTCACCGGGTTTTACCATGTCTACACCTGCTTCCAGGTTTACTGTACCAGTAATGTCTGTGGTGCGGAAGTAGAACTGAGGACGATAACCAGAGAAGAATGGGCTGTGGCGTCCACCTTCTTCCTTTGACAGAACGTAGATCTGAGCTTCGAACTTTGTGTGGGGGTGGATGCTTCCAGGAGCAGCAAGAACCTGACCGCGGATAACATCTTTCTTTTCAACACCACGGAGAAGGATACCAGCGTTGTCCCCAGCCAT
>ODAI014496605.1_pt1 | contig 23179 bp, 20 predicted proteins | sample 1539321 | NCBI WGS metagenome assembly ODAI01 (sample SAMN02144231, study PRJEB22623) | gut metagenome | biome: sheep rumen | host: Ovis aries | place: New Zealand | reverse complement strand
TGTTTCTTATACTCTGCAACTCCTCTGCAGAGCTCCATTCTCTTCATAAAAAGAGAGAGTATCTCACTGTCTATATCGTCTATCCCGTCTCTGAGCTGTTTCAGATCCATATTTTACCTCCGGCAAACTATTTTTTATCACTTTACAGTATAACAGATTATTTTGTAAAAATCAATAAAAATAGAATAAATATATTGCAATGTATAAGGCTTTTGTGTTATAATAGTATGGAATATAGTGAAGAACTATATATTTTTATTTGATTTAACAGACACTACAGGTAGGATAAGTGAAAAAGATAAGGATTTTAGGCGTCGACCCCGGTTATGCCATTGTCGGCTTCGGGATACTCGACTACGACGGAGTACGCTTTACTCCCATAGAATACGGCGCTGTGCTCACAGAAGCAGGGACTCCTTTTCCGGAACGCCTCAAGGCTATTTACACGGATATGGAGTTCATCTTCAACAAGTATGCCCCGGATTGCATGGCTATAGAGCGGCTCTACTTCAACACTAACCAGAAAACTGCCATCGATGTGGCACAGGCAAGAGGAGTTACCGTGCTCTCAGCTGCTCAGAGGAACATACCTATTTCCGAGTATACCCCTCTTCAGGTGAAATCCTCGGTAACAGGCTACGGAAAAGCTGAAAAACAGCAGGTCATGGAGATGACCCGTCAGCTCCTGGGGCTGGCTCAGATACCTAAGCCCGATGATGCCGCAGATGCCCTCGCTATAGCTATTTGCCACGGACATTCGGTCCGCTGGGGATAACAGCATCAGGCAGGCTCTCCTACAAAAAGAAAAAAGGAGATCAGAAAAAATGATCTACAGCTTAAAAGGCAGGCTCGCCGTAAAGGAACTGGGCTTTGCCGTTATCGAGTGTGCCGGAGTCGGCTACGGCTGCCGCACCTCATACAACACTATCGCTCAGCTCGGCGAAACAGGCAGTGAGGCCATGCTCTACACCTATCTCTACGTCCGTGAGGACGTTGTGGAGCTCTTCGGCTTTGCTACCCAGCAGGAGCTGAGCTGCTTCAAACTCCTGATAACAGTTTCAGGAGTAGGCCCCAAGGCCGCAGTCTCTATATTATCAGATGTCACTCCGGAAAAATTTGCCTTCATCGTCGCCTCCGGAGACAGCAAGACCCTTACCAGAACAAAGGGCATCGGTGCCAAGACTGCCCAGAGGATAGTCCTTGAGCTCAAGGATAAGATCTCCTCAGAGACAGTCAGCGGAAGCATATCCGCAGATGCCTCAGCCTTCTCGGCTATACCATCGGGAGGCTCCTCAGCTTCTGCATCAGAAGCACTGGAAGCACTTATGGTTCTGGGCTATTCTCAGGGGGAAGTCGCTCCCATACTCGGAAAGCTTGACCCTTCACTGAGCACACAGGATCTCATAAAGGAGACTTTAAGACTTTTAGCATCAAGAAATTCTCGCTGACAAACAGCATCGATCAGTATTCCACTACAGAAAGGAAGAAATCACTATGAATCTCGATGAATTATTGAAGGCAGCCATTACAGATCCCTCAAAGCGATCGGTATTTCTACAGACCCTCATAAAAAGCGACGTCTATGTAATATGCAAGAATCCTGTAAAGCAGGAAAGAGGACGTGCTGAGGGCGGTATCCAGCTTGAGTTAGTAACGACGCAGAACCCGGACGGCGACATCTTCATCCCTTTCTTCACAAGCTACCGTGCTCTACAGCAGTTCGCAAAGAGATATGTTGACTGCTACAAGATCAACTGCCTCAGACTCTTTGACCTGATACAGTCCGTATCTGCCGTGCTGAACCCCAACTCCTACGGTAAGGAATTCTCCTCACAGGAGATAAAGAGCATACTGATGGTGGCAAGAAACCTTAAAATAAAGGCCATTTCCTATAACGAGGCTGATATAATCTCCTACCGCCCGGTAGAACACTCGGTAGGACATATAACCAAGGCCGCAAGCAAATTTCTTTCAAAACAGCCGAATGTTGACAGAGCCTTCATCATGGAGATGATAAAGGGCTGTGAAAAGCCTCAGATACTAATCGTACTCGATATGATGGGCAGCACAAGAAAGCTCTTCGTACCGCTCTCGAAGTACCTCTCGAAAACAGTCAAGGCTAACGAGCACCTCTGCTTCATAAGCTATGAACAGGACATGGGCAAGAAAGCTGCCGAGACAGTTGACCCGTTCTATGTGCGCAAGAAGAGGTATTTTGAAAAGTAATACAAGTCAGGAGATAATGATTTGATACAGACAGAGGATATGGAGTTCGCTCCAAGGATAATCACCCCGGAAAATACTCAGGAGGACAGCGATACTGAGATCTCGCTCCGCCCGCAGAACCTTCATGAGTATATCGGTCAGGACAAAGTAAAGGAAAACCTTGCTATATATATAGAGGCCGCAAAGCGCAGATCAGAGCCGCTGGATCATGTTCTCCTTTACGGGCCTCCCGGACTGGGAAAGACCACCCTCTCCGCCATAATCGCCCATGAACTGGGCGTGAATCTCCGTGTGACCACAGGTCCGGCGATTGAAAAGCCCGGAGATCTTGTGTCTCTGCTGACCAGCCTCTCGGATAACGACGTGCTGTTCATCGATGAGATACACCGCCTCTCCCGTGCAGTAGAGGAGATACTCTACCCTGCGCTGGAGGACAGAGTAATAGATATCATTATCGGAAAAGGCCCCTCTGCACGTTCCATACGCATGGATCTTAAGCCCTTCACACTGATAGGCGCCACCACAAGAGCCGGTCAGCTCTCAGCTCCTCTCCGTGACCGCTTCGGCGTTATACAGAGACTTGAGCTCTATACAAGGGAGCAGCTCACCGATATAGTCCGCAGGAGCGCTATGATACTCGGAATTCCCTGTGAGACAGACGGTGCTTCCGAGATAGCCGGCCGTGCAAGAGGTACACCCCGTATCGCCAACAGACTGCTGAAAAGAGTCCGTGACTTTGCCGATGTTATGGGAAACGGCCAGATAACCAAGGAGATCGCCTCCATAGCACTCAGCCGTCTCGATATCGACGAGCTTGGTCTGGACAGTCTGGACAGACGTATGCTGGAAATGATAATAAAGGGCTACAGCGGCGGTCCGGTAGGACTTGAAACACTTGCCTCTGCTATAAATGAAGAATCAGTCACCCTTGAGGATATCTGCGAGCCCTTCCTTATGCAGCTGGGCTTCCTGGGACGTACTCCCCGCGGACGTGTGGCCACAAGACTGGCCTACGAGCACCTTGGATATGCGCCTCCGGAAAAGAATGAAAAAACAGACGACGGACAGCTCTCATTTGAGCAGTGATGCGTACCTGAACGGTTACTGAAATGCTGATTAAAGGATCAAGAAGATATAATCTCAGACATAACAGCGAACGCACCCCCTCTCCCGATCTCGGCCGTATGATAAACGGCCAGGGAATGGGGCTTACCGCAAATTTAAGATACGGGATATGCCATATGAGCTTCAATGGCTGTGAGGTCATAGCCATACACAATGCACTGGTATATCTCGGCATACCTCAGCCCCTGAAAGACGTGGCCTTCTTTATGGAGAAGTACCGTGTGCTCATGGGGTTCTTCGGCTGCAATGCCTATAAGCTGGGAAAAGGTCTTGCCCATTTCGGAGCAGATTCCGTCAGGACAAGAGATGTCAGCCAGGCGGAAGCAGCAAAGGCTTTCATAATCACATTCTGGACAAAACTCCCCTTCCTGTCATCGATACATACTGTGTTCTGTGTCCGCAGGAGAAACGGCATAGAGGTCTTCAACCGCTATAATAACCGGGGCTGCACCTATATATGCAGGGACATTGAGGAGATTGCCGGAAAAAGACGGCCTATAGCAATATACATCATTAAAGAGACAGATAAGGATGATATTCCCGTTACAGAAGTACAAACGGAGGAGATATAACAATGTCAGGACTGTTCGGAACAGACAGTGCAAGAGGCGTTACCGTTGCGGAGCTCTCCTGTGAGCAGGCTATGCAGGCAGGCAGAGCAGCTGCCGAGCTGCTTGCAAAGGAACAGGGCGGCAGGATAATCGTTGCCAAGGATAAAAGACTATCATCTGATGTCCTGGAGGCAGCAGTCTGTGCAGGCATATGCTCATCAGGCATAGATGCAGAGACCCTGGGTGCCGTTCCCGCTGCGGCAGCTTCATTTATTGTCCGTGAGCATAAAGCCTCAGCCGGCATAATGATAACCGGTGCAGCAGGCTCCGGAGACGGAAGCGGTATAAGACTTTTCGCCGCAGACGGTTTCAGACTGGATGAAAGAGTCCAGAGCGAGCTGGAGGATAACATCATGGCAAGGATGAACGCCTCCCCTCAGAGAAAATTCGACAATATCGGACGTATGCTCAGCTGTGACAATGCAGCCGATGAATACGTCGCTCATATAAAACAGCTGATAGGCGCTGACCTCAGCGGAATGAAGATTGCTCTCATATGCGGCGAGCCGAGTACAGGAGCTACTGCCGAAAGACTCTTCAGAGAACTTGGTGCAGATGTAACTCTGCTGCCTCAGCAGGAGCCTGAGGAAGACGGCCTCGCACCGGCTGTCACAGATATGGAAAGGCTCATGGATACAGCGGCAGGCGGAGATTACTGCTGCGGACTTGCTATCGGCGATAACGGCGGCAGCTGTCTGGCAGTCGATGAAAACGGCATGGCTGTAGACGGAGATCACCTGCTGGCTATATTCGCAAAATATTTCAAGGAGAACGGCCTTCTGAAGGACGATACCTTCGTCGTAAATCAGATGAGCGGTCTCGGACTTTTCAACTTCGCAAGAGATAACGGCATAAAAGCTGTAACATCAGGTGCCTCCGGCAGAAGCGCTCTCGACAGGATGCTCGAAAGCGGATACAGCCTCGGCGGCGACAGGAACGGCCATGTATTCTTCACCGACGATTCTCCGTGTGAGGACGGTCAGCTCTGCGGAGCAAGGCTCCTTGAGATAATGAAAAAGACCGGCAAGCCCCTTAGCCAGCTGGCAGAGGAAATGCAGAGACTTCCCAGTATATCGCTGAATGTCCGCATTGCAGATTCGTGCCGTGAGATATGGAAAAACGATAAGGATATAACCGACTTGATAGAGTGGTATCAGGGAGAATTCGGCGATACAGGCAGAGTCACCGTCCGTGAGAGCACTGCCGCCGCTCCGTTTATCACGATAACTATAGAGGGAAGCGACTTCGGCAGGATAAATTTCATTGCCGGAGAGATCGCTGACCGCATAAAACAGCGCTGCGGCGCCCGTGAATGATCTTTACATCCCTGCAAGCCATGAGGCATTGCGGGCATAAATCGAAAAAGGAGCATTTAGCTTGAGAACTGCAAATAACTGGAAAGACTACAGGATCCTCGATACATCAGACGGGGAAAAGCTGGAAAAATGGGGCGATATCAGCCTCGTTCGTCCGGATCCGCAGATAATATGGAAGACCGACAGATCTGATCCACTCTGGAATAAAGCTGACGGCCACTACCACCGCTCAAATCAGGGCGGCGGCAAATGGGAGTTCAGAAAAAAGCTGCCGGAATCATGGAATATCAGCTACCGTGAGCTGACCTTCAATATCCGTCCCACCGGCTTCAAGCACACCGGTCTGTTCCCCGAACAGGCTGTAAACTGGGACTTCATGGCGGATAAGATAAAAAATGCCGGACGTGAGATAAACGTCCTCAACCTCTTCGCCTATACAGGCGGAGCTACTCTTGCCTGTGCAGCCGCAGGAGCCTCAGTATGCCACGTTGATGCCTCCAAGGGCATGGTGCAGTGGGCAAGAGACAATGCCGCAGCCTCAGGGCCCTCGGACAAGCCTATCCGCTGGATAGTGGACGACTGTGAGAAATTCATCGCCCGTGAGATAAGAAGAGGCAGAAAATACGATGCCGTTATAATGGACCCTCCCAGCTACGGAAGAGGTCCCGGCGGCGAGGTCTGGAAGCTGGAGAACTGCGTTTATGACCTGGTGAAGCTCTGCTCCGGAGTTCTCTCCGATGATCCTCTCTTCTTCCTTATAAACAGCTATACCACCGGACTTTCTCCTTCTGTTATGGGATATATCCTGGGTTCTGTCCTCAGCGGCAGGAATGGCAGGGTCTCCTTCGACGAGATAGGACTGCCGGTAGCTTCCACAGGCATGACACTGCCCTGCGGCTCTACTGCCATATGGGAAAAGTGAGGGGTTGACAGTAATTATGCCCTGACGGCATAAAATATATTTCAAAAGGAGTTGTTATCATGGCAAAGGATAAAAGATTCATAGTGGCCTATACACAGGGAACCATGAACGTCACCGAAATATGGGTAGACACCGTTACAGGAGTAAATTATCTCTACCATTCAGCCAGCCCCGGAGGAGGACTCACACCTCTCCTTGACAGAAACGGCAAGCCGATAGTTTCAACTCCTGACGAGATAGCCTTCCTCAAGGAGAAATAATGGCATCAACAATAAAATGTCCGAAATGCGGTGCTGAAATGAATGCAAACAGCAGGATGTGCCCTGTATGCGGCCGGAAGCGTATTACCGGAAAGGATATGGCTGAGCTGTTCCTGCTGATAATACTGCTGTTTTTCGGCTACCTGTTCATTCATTCCATGAGGCAGACCGCCAAGAGGATGGACAAGACCATAATGGAGGACAGTTCCTGTCTTTTCGTCAGCAGCGGGACGTTATCCGCTGAATATCCTGAACAGGAGATAAAATGGATAATATCATAGAAATACAAGGTCTGCACTTCAGCTACCCTGCGGAGGACGATGAACAGACTCCCGCAGAGGTGCTGAAGGGCATCGACCTTACAATAAAAAAGGGCGAATTCGTTGCGGTGCTGGGGCATAACGGCTCTGGCAAGTCCACACTTGCAAAGCACCTCAACGCTATTCTTACGCCCACAGAAGGTAAAGTCATAGTCGGCGGCATAGATACCTCAGACGAATCAAAGCTATTCGACCTGAGACAGACTGCCGGCATGGTGTTCCAGAATCCGGATAACCAGATAGTATCCTCAGTAGTTGAAGAGGATGTGGCCTTCGCCCTTGAAAATCTCGGTGTCCCATATGAGGAGATGCGCCGAAGAGTGGATGAGGCGCTGAAAGCCGTCAATATGTACGAATACAGGCTCCACTCCCCGAGCCAGCTCTCAGGCGGACAGAAGCAGAGAGTGGCTATAGCCGGCATAATCGCTATGGAGCCGGACTGCATAATACTGGATGAGCCCACCGCTATGCTGGACCCTCAGGGCCGCAAAGAGGTGCTTGCCACTATACATCAGATGAACCGTGAAAAGGGCATAACTATAGTCCTCATCACTCACTATATGGACGAAGCCGCTCAGTGCGGAAGAGTTGTCGTAATGGACAAGGGACGTGTAGTACTTGACGGAGCGCCGGAAAAGGTATTCTCTCAGGTGGAGACACTTAAGAATATCGGGCTTGATGTTCCTCAGGTCACAGAGCTGGCATGGGAGCTGAAAAAAGCCGGATGCGATATCTCCCCCGAGACTATCTCCGAGGAGGAGTGCGTGGAGGCGCTGATAAAACTGTTTGGCAGCTAATTATCCGGAGGTGAGATTTCTTGGAACGTCTGAACTGCCCTGTATGCGGTGGAAGTCTGAAACAAATCGATGATACTTCCTGCATCTGTTCCTACTGCGGGAATAAATACACAGGGAACGGCTCTGATTTTCCCGAAGACATCCTGGACAGCACTGATTGGGAATCATCCGAGATATCGCCGGAGCTTATTGCCAGATTCTTTCATGCTTATGAAACAGCAGACATCTCTGATAGGCCTGAATACGAAACAAAACTGAAAATGCTTTACAGCAATATAAGCTGCGGCAGGCAGTTTATCCGGTATGACAGAAAGTATATAGACGAAAACAAAGGCAGCCAGGCTTCAGCGGCTGCTGAATATCTGATGTATGAAACTCTCATAGCCTCTGAATCAGCCAGTGTCTCTGTTCAGCGCAGCAGTGTCAGCAAAGCACTGAAAATGCGTGAAAGGATAATAAAAAACAGAAGGATATTCCTGAGCATCATCATTACAGCAGCAGTGATCTATTACATCTGCCTTATACAGTTTTTTTCCGAAAAAGGGAGCCTAAGCTCCCTGACTGACAATATATCCGGAACAGGAAAAATACTATTTGCATTGTTTGGTGCTATCATTGCTCCGGCAATTGGCTTGATCAGCGCATCAAATGACAGATTCCGTGAACTTTCAGACAGAATGAAAAGTGCACGAAAACAATATCGTTCCAATATAGGTGCAGTCAGAAAAGCTGATGCTGCGGTAAAAGCTCTGGAGAAACAGAGAAAAACAGTCTCAGATATAGTCAGCAAGGCATATCCGGAGATTTTCACTGATAAGAACACAGGAATACACAAAGGAGCATAAAAATTGTCAATACTCGAAACTCAGGAGCTCACTTACACCTACAGTCCGGGAACTCCCTTTGAAAAGACTGCGGTAGACCATGTGAGCCTTAAAATAGAAGCCGGCGAGATGATAGGAGTAATGGGCCACACAGGTTCAGGAAAATCCACTCTCATCCAGCACTTCAACGGCCTGCTGCGTCCTACCTCCGGAAAGATACTTCTGGACGGAAAGGATATATGGGCTGATAAAAAGAAGATCCGTGACGTCCGCTTTCAGGTGGGACTGGTATTCCAGTACCCGGAATATCAGATATTCGAGGAGACCGTCTTCAAGGATATTGCCTTCGGCCCTAAGAATATGGGCCTCGATGAGGCTGAGATAAAGCGAAGAGTCCTTGAGACCGCCAACGATATCGGCCTTTCTGAAGAGCTTATGGAGCGCTCGCCCTTTGAGCTCTCCGGCGGACAGAAGCGCCGTGTGGCCATCGCAGGGGTAATGGCTATGGAGCCGAAGGTACTCATACTCGATGAACCTACCGCCGGCCTGGACCCTGCCGGAAGAGACAAGATACTGAGCCACATCAAAGCCTACCATAAGCGCACCGGGAATACCACCCTCATAGTATCTCACAGTATGGAGGATATCGCCACATTTGCCGACAGGATACTTGTAATGAGCAAGGCAAAGCTTTTCTGCTTCGACGAAACTGAAAAAGTCTTCTCCCGGGCTGAGGAGATATCACAGATAGGCCTTGATGTTCCCCAGATAACAAAGGTATTCATGGAGCTGAAAAAACGAGGCCTTGATTTCGGAAAGGAAGTATATACAGTAGGCTACGCACGAGACCTGCTCCTGAAAAAGCTCAGAGAAAGGGCAGGTGGATGATATGCTGAGAGATATTACCCTGGGTCAGTACTTCCCCGGAAACAGCATTATCCACAGACTTGACCCCAGATTCAAAATAGTTATAACCGTACTCTATATTATAATGCTCTTTACAGGAGATTCAATGGTCTGCCTGGCAATAGGAGCAGTATATACGATAATGGCAATGCTTCTCTCTCAGGTAAAGCTGAAAATGTTCCTGAAGAGCGTGAAGCCGCTTATGCCGTTTCTGCTGATAACCGCAGTCCTCAACCTCTTTCTTGTCAGCTCAGGAGATGAGCTGTGGCACTGGAAATTCCTGAAGATAACCTCAGGAGGCATAAATATCAGCATATTCATGATAGTGAGGATAGTCCTGCTGATAATGGGAACATCGATACTCACCTATACAACGTCTCCGATAACGCTCACAGACGCAATAGAGCGTCTGCTCTCACCGCTGAAGAAGCTGAGATTCCCGGTGCATGAGCTGGCAATGATGATGTCGATAGCGCTTCGCTTCATCCCTACCCTTATTGAGGAGACAGATAAGATAATCTCAGCCCAGAAGGCACGAGGCGCAGAGCTTGATACCGGAAGCTTTACAACAAGAGCAAAAAATCTTATCTCCATACTTGTTCCGCTGTTCATATCATCATTCAGACGTGCAGATGAACTTGCAACAGCTATGGAGTGCCGCTGTTATAACGGCGGTGAGGGCCGTACAAGGCTCCGTCAGCTTAAGTCAGCCCCCCGTGACTATATCGCACTTGCCATAACACTGCTCTTCCTTGCGGCAGTTATAGTCATAAAAATAACAAAGCCTTTTGCATTCTGATACTGCATCTGCGGCACAGACAAAATGATATATAAAGAGAGGATATCATGGAAAACAAAGCAACTATTACAGAAAATGAATACGGAGACAAAAAGAGAAAAAAACTCCGTACACGCTCAGAAAAGCCACTCAAAAAGAAGCTCAGCGGAAAAATGGAATGCTTCCGCAGGAGCAAATGCTATAATATCTTATTTGAAAAGGGCATACTCTATTTCCTGCTCTCATTTTTCATCCCGGCCGGCATAATGACCTATGCCTTCGCCCAGAGCGGTGTCCACCCCTTCGGCGACAGACAGATGCTCGTTGTTGACCTGTGGCATCAGTACTATCCGTTTTTCAGAGTAGAAAGGGAAAAGCTGCTGACCGGAGGCTCATTCCTGTACTCATGGGAAAACGGCCTCGGAACAAATTTCCTTTCACTTATATCCTATTACGCAGCAAGCCCGCTGAACTGGCTTTCCATATTCTTTGACAAGGATCATGTCAGGGACGCCCTTACATTCATACTTATATTGAAAATAGGCTTCGCCGGAACCTTCTTCAGCGCATTTCTCAGCTACACATTCAAGCGCAAGGATATCTCCCTGTGCGTATTCTCGGTCATGTACGCTCTTTGCAGCTACACTCTCGGATACTACTGGAATGTAATGTGGTTCGATACAGTTGCACTCTTCCCGCTGGTAATGCTGGGAGTAGTTGCAATATGCCGTGAAGGAAAGTGGAAGACCTATACCTTTGCTCTGGCACTTTCACTTATAGCCAACTACTATGTGGGATATTTCACCTGCATATTTACGATATTCATGTTCGCATCAGCCTGGATAACCGAGTTTCACGGCTTCAGGAAATGGTTCCGCAGTCTCTGGATAATGGTGCGCTCATCCATACTTGCTATCGGTCTCGGAGGATTCATTTTGCTGCCGGCATATTACGGACTGCAGCTCACCTACAGTGTGAACAACGAATTTCCGGAGAAAACAGTATGGTATGAGAAGTGGGAGGACATATTCGCCAACACCATGTCCTATAATGAACCTACAAAGGTGGAAGGACTGCCTAATTTCGCCTGCGGAATGCTGGCAGTGCTGCTCATAGGAGTTTTCCTCTTCTCACGGGGCATAAAGATACGGGAGAAGGTCTCAGTAACAGCAATGCTCTGGATAATCGCCGTAAGCTGCAACATGAACAAGCTCAACTATATCTGGCACGGCTTCCACTTTACCAATCAGATACCCTACCGATTCGCATTTATATTCAGCTTTGTCCTGGCGGCAGCTGCCTACAGAGCCTATGACATAATGCTCAGGAACGGCATAAAGGCATATCAGCTCATACTGATGATGATGGGACCGTTTGCAGTATTCTGGCTTGACCATCTCTCAAAGGGCAGCGATTTTGAAATAAAGGGTGCAGTAAGAAGCTCACTTATAATAGTGATGGCCTTCTGGATGGTATTCCTTGCAGCAAAGGTTTTCCCCTTCAAGCGTCAGGCTTCAAGGAACAGATTCCTCAGCATTGCTCTGGCAGCCGCTGTTTTCAGCGAATTCGTCAGCAATGCACAGCTTGGTGTGAAAACGGTAAAGACCTCATCCTACACCGATTATCCCTCACATAATGTAGAGGTACAGTCCCTTCTGAGCCACATCTCAAATACTGATGATGAGCTCTTTTACAGAACAGAAATGACTTCCACATATACACTCAACGACAGTGCGCTCTACGGTTTCCGTGGACTTTCACAGTTCTCCTCCTCAGCAAATGTCTCTGTTACCACCTTCTGCAGAAGACTGGGACTCTATGCATCTGAGGCCGGAAACAGATACTATTACCGCACATCAACTCCTGTTGTAAATGCACTTTTCGGCATAAAATACCTTATAAAAAAAGGAGGGGAGCTCAACAGTGAAGAAGCTGTGATGGACCTGGAGGCAGATGCAGGAAATTCCTACCTCTACAAGAACAAATATCCGCTTTCTCTCGGATATATGGTCAACGAGGAGATCCTTGAAATGAAGGATACTGCCGGAGTAAATCCCTTCGAGTATCAGAACGATCTTGTAAAGCTTGCTACAGGCATGGAAGACCCGTTATTCACTGCTCAGCCGGTAGCTCTCGTAAAGTATAACAACATCGAGGTAACAAAGAACGGCTACGGAAACTATACCTTCAAGGTGCCTTCGGAAGATTCTTCCAGATCAAGTGCAAAATACAGCTTTGACGGAGCCGATGATTCAATACTCTACGGCTATGCCGATTCTCCCGGCGGAGCCTGTGATTCACTGACAATAACCTGCGGTGATGAGTCATCCGCTGCATCCTTTGAAACTGTCGACAGCGGAACTCTCATTGAGAGCTATCCCATCGTTTTCCCCATGGGAAATTCAAAGGACGGCACCACATCAAAGGTCGAGATATTCCCCAAGAACGATCGTACCTCCGGAAACTATAAGCTCATGATATATGCACTCAAAAAAGAGCGCTTCCAGAGAGCATATGACATTCTGGCTGATGAGCAGCTGAAGATAACCAGCTTTGATGATACCCGTGTGGAAGGTGACATAACCGCTAAGAAAGACGGTATACTTCTCCTCTCTATCCCCTATGAGAAGGGCTGGAGCATTTATATCGACGGTGAAAAGGCTGAGACCTTCAAGGTCTGCGGAGCAATGACAGGAGTCAGAGTGAAGGAAGGCTCCCACAAGATAAAGCTGCGCTACGTTCCTGAGGGCTTCCCTCTGGGTACAGCGGCTTCAGCAGTAAGCCTTGTTCTTACAGGTTTTATTATCTGGTTTGAACACAGGAGAAAGAAAAAGCCTGTTCCGGCAGCAGCTCCTGCACCGGATCAGTCAGAAGAACCGCCTGAGGATACTCCCGCTGAGGAGCCCGAGATCCACAGAGGTGAAGTTTTCGATCAGAGCCGGGAGCTCCTGAATATCCTTAACGACTATCCGCCGGAGGAACAAAATGAGAAATCTGAAAGTAATGACAGCATACAGAGGGACTAAATACCACGGCTTCCAGCGGCAGGACAATGCTCTTGCCGTTCAGGAGGTATTGGAAAAACACGTCTCCAAGGTCCTGAATGAACCGGTAACTATCATCGGCTGCTCAAGGACCGATACAGGAGTTCATGCAAACAGCTACTGCTTCAATGTCCATACCAGCAGCAGTATAAACTGCCGGGGCTTTGTAAGAGGAGTAAACGGTGAACTGCCTGAGGATATCTCCATACTGAGCTGCGAGGACGCTCCGGAGGATTTTCACGCAAGATATGACTGTGTTGGCAAGGAGTACATCTATAAAATGCACTGCAGCGAATCAAAGAACCCCTTCGCCACAGACCTGATGTACCATTACCGCCGTCCTTTTGATATAGAAAGAGTCAGAAAAGCCGCTCAGCACTTCGTAGGTGAACATGATTTCGCCTCCTTTTGTGCTGACTGTACAAACGTATCAACAACTGTCAGAACTATATATTCATTCAGAATAGAAAATAGTGGAGATTCAGTTACAATGCTTGTAAAAGGCAACGGTTTTCTGTATAATATGATTAGGATAATCGCAGGTACCCTTATCGACGTTAACGAGAAGAAGATCTCACCCGATGATATACCTGATATACTGCGGGCAAAAGACCGCCTTAAAGCCGGACGTACAGCCATGGCTCACGGTCTTTACCTGAACAGAGTGTTCTACTCAGAAGAAGAGATGCTGAGTGAATAATGGGAGATAAGTGTTAACAAAAGGAAAGGAGTCGTGAGTGTGCCGAATATGTATGACGCCGACGACATCGTCGACTTAAAAAACCGTAAAAAAAGAAAAAAACGGCTCATAAAATTCACAGTATTCCTGGTAGTAATTATATTGGCAGGAGGACTTTACGCTACAAGAGAAACATGGGGATCAAAGCTCAGAGGCATAGGCAAGCAGTACAAGACCATAGTCAACTCCGGTAAGCTGGCCGAGGGAAATTTCCCCATAGAAGTCAGCGGAGATTCTGACTATCAGCTGAGATATACTGTCAAAAGAATAATGGTCCAGAGCGATACCTACCTGTATATCTACGATACCGACGGTTCCCTGCTCAAGAAGAGACAGCACGTCTATTCCAATCCTATACTCAGGGTAGCCAACGGAAAAGCCCTCGTTTATGAAAACGGCGGAAACGAGTTTTCGGTGGAGGACGAGGATGAGGTATTCTACAGCAGAAGAATGCCGAATACTATTTATTTTGCAAGACTAAGCTCAGACGGTGTAACAGCTGTTGTCACAGGCTCTGAGAATTACGTCTGTGAGCTTACCGTCTACGGCAAAAAGGGCAATGTCATTTATGAGAGAAAATGTACCGAAATGATAACCGACCTCAGCTTCATAAGAAAGAGCGGAGGCTGTGTTCTCAGCTATATCGCCGCAGAAAACGGACATCTTGTTACAAATATAAAAGAAATAGACTTCAAGGATAAAAGCAGCGAGGTATGGTCATCACCGGGAATGAATACAGTCGGACTTGAAATATTCGGTTCGTCTGTAGGCACCTTTATCTATGGCACTGATGCCTGCGGATATGTCGATACAGACGGAGAGATAAGCTCTTTCTATCAGTATGACGGTGAGGCCGTTGCCGGAGCAAGTATAGGCGGAAGTTCCGCAGTGGTCATAAATAACGACGACCGAAGACATTATATCGCAGTCCTCTTCCCAAGTGAGGGAGAAGAGCCGCTGACTATTGAGCTCAGCTCAGCAGCAGTGGATGTATCTGTATTCAAGGGACTTGCGTACATAATGACACAGGATGAGATAGTCGCCTACGACTTCAGCGGAAATCTGAGATCAACCGCAGCTATTTCAGACTCGTATACAGGATTCGTCCGCAGCGACGACCACATATTCCTGAAAGGATATAATAAGATAGACCGCATCGACTACGATGCCGGAGATTGAGAAAAGGGAAATAAGGGACTTCAAAAAACGAAAGGAGGAAGGTACAGTCAGCAGGCATCTGACCTGTACCGTATATTATGGGAGAAGAATTTTGGTGGTTTTATGATGTTATCGCTGTCGCAGTAGTGGCAGTCAGCATTTTCATTTCAGCAAAGAAGGGACTTTTCAAAGCCGGACTTTCACTTACAGGCTATATCATCGCCTTTGCCCTCGCTCTGTCAATAAGCGGCACCTTAGCAGGAAAGCTATATAAGAGCAGCGTGAGAGTCAGCAATATAAAGGATCTGAAAAAATCAGTATATTCAGCAAAATTCCTCGAAAAGACCGCAGACTACATCGAATCACTGGGATACTCCAATATCGATGTCAAGGAGAATAAGCTCCATGATATATACACCAAAGATCCTAAGGGAAAATCATTTGATGAACAGATCTACAATTATGTAAATAATCAGAACGCAACTACAGTTGACAGGGAGAATCTCTTCTACGAGAAGCTCCATGAAGGCTATGCCGAGATAATATCCGGGATAATTTCCGATAATCTCAGCGATTACCCTGCGGAATATGCCGCAGATGTCATCAGAGAAAAGCCGTATACGACCGATGAGCTCATACCGCTCCTGCTGGATAACAGCGATATCGATAACGATACCAGCAAGGAGGCTGCCGAGTACATATGCGATCACTATATAGAAAAGCCCTACAGGACCCAGATACGTCTTGCAGCATTTCTTATAATCCTCGTATTGCTCATAGCACTTACAATATTCATACTTACAGCTGTAAAGTCAGATAATTTCAACGATCTCCCTGTAGCATCAAATCTGCTCGGAGGAGTTATCGGCGCAGTCAAGGGAGTTATCCTGCTGACAGGTGTGGCCGCTATGATAAGACTTTACGTCGTGCTCGGAAGCGATAAAATGCTTTTCTTCAATCATAAAGCAATAGACAAATCATTTATTTTCAGATATATCTATTCTTTCATAACAGATAATTTCTAAGACAGGAGGTTACTCCACATGATAATGTGCAGCAGCTGCAAAAAAAGACCTGCCGTTGTATTCATAACATCCATGCAGGGCAACGAAAAGAAGAATGAGGGACTTTGTCTCTCATGTGCAAGAAAAAGAGACATCCCACAGGTGGCCGATTATATGAACCGCCTGGGAATAACTGATGAAGAGATAGACCAGCTCTCAGATCAGATGATGGGGATGCTGGACGGTGATGCCTTTGAAATGGGCGGCTCCGGAATAATGCCGGATTTCATCAGCAATATGTTCGGCATGAACGATAAGAGCGAAAACAGCGAAAGCTCAGACAGCTCTGATAAGGAAAGTCCCGCTCCCGGAAGTGAGCCGGATGAAGAGAGCGGAAAGAAATCCGGTCTCGGAAGCATATTCGGAAAGAGAAAGGAAAAGAAGCAGAAGGAACTGAAATTCCTCGGAAGCTACTGCACCAATCTCTCCCAGAAGGCCGCTGACGGCGAGCTTGACAATATCATAGGCCGTGACAAGGAAATTGCAAGAGTAATACAGATACTCTCCAGAAGAACAAAGAACAATCCCTGCCTTATCGGTGAACCCGGTGTCGGAAAGACTGCCATTGCCGAGGGTATCGCACAGCGTATAAATGAGGGAAATGTGCCCTTCAATCTTGCAGACAAGAAGCTCTATCTCCTGGACCTTACTGCTCTTGTTGCAGGTACTCAGTTCCGTGGACAGTTTGAAAGCCGTGTAAAGGGACTTGTCGATGAGGTAAAGCGTGAAGGCAATATCATCCTCTTCATTGACGAGGTACACAACCTTGTAGGCGCCGGAGACTCCGAGGGCTCCATGAATGCCGCAAATATCCTTAAGCCTGCCCTTTCAAGAGGAGAGGTACAGGTCATCGGTGCAACAACTTTCGGTGAATACAGAAAGTACATCGAAAAGGATTCAGCACTTGAAAGAAGATTCCAGCCCGTTACTGTGGCTGAGCCAACTATTGAGGATACAGTAAATGTGCTCCTTGGAATAAAGAAGCACTATGAGGACTACCATAAGGTACACATCTCAGACTACCTCATAAGAGCCTGTGCTGTACTCTCCGAGAGATATATCACAGACCGTTTCCTCCCTGATAAGGCCATAGACCTTATGGATGAAGGCTGTGCAAGAGCCTGCATCCGCTCACCTGAGATAGCTGAATACGCAAAGCTGAAAAAGGAGATAGAGGTCCTGGAGGGTATGGAGAAATCCATATCAGAGCAGCCTGAGCCCGATTATCAGGCATTGGCAGAGGTAAAGGGAAAGCTCATCCATGCCCGTGAGGACGCCGCTCCCCTTAAGGAAAAAGCTGAGAGCGTTCAGGTAACAGAAGAGGATATCACAAAGGTCGTAGAGCTCTGGACCGGTATCCCTGCAAGCAAGATAGCTGAGACAGAATTCCTCAGGATAGCTAAACTGGAAGAATCTCTCAAAAAGAGAGTGCTCGGTCAGGATGAGGCAGTTGAGGTGCTTTCAAAGGCCATAAAGCGCACAAGAGTTCAGCTCAGCAAGCGCCGCAGACCTGCTTCCTTCATATTCGTAGGTCCTACCGGAGTCGGTAAAACAGAGCTGGTAAAGGCCCTGGCCGATGAGATGTTCAGCTCGCCTGACCCGCTTATCCGCCTTGATATGACGGAATATATGGAAAAGCACTCTGTGGCAAGAATGATAGGTTCGCCTCCCGGTTATGTCGGATATGACGAGGCAGGACAGCTCACCGAGAAAGTCCGCCGCAGACCCTACTCTGTAATTCTCTTCGACGAGATAGAAAAAGCTCACCCCGATGTTATGAATATCCTCATGCAGATACTTGATGAGGGTAAGGTCGATGATGCTCACGGCCGCACTGTTAACTTCGAGAACACAATAATCTGTATGACTTCAAATGCCGGCTCTACTGACAAGAGTGTTGGTGTCGGATTCAACAGAACAGAAAATGAGATATCCAAAGACAAGGCTATGAAGGGCCTGAGGGAATTCCTCCGCCCCGAATTCATCAGCCGTATCGACGAGATAGTTGTATTCAAGCCACTTACAAAGGAAGACTTCGCAAATATCGCCGCACTCATGCTTGATGAGATGAAGGAGCCTCTTGCTGAGAAGAACATCACACTGACCTACACCGATGCCTCACTCAGACTTATAGCCGAAAAATCCTTCGGCAAGCCATACGGCGCAAGAGATATCCGCAGAGTCATCCGTCAGGAGATCGAAGACAAGATCGCAGAGCTGATAATCGAAAAGGCCTCAGAGATAAGCGAGATCGGTGTCTCCACAAGAGGCGATTCTCTCGTAGTCAAGGGGAAGGAGAAAAAAGCAGAATGAAGCTGAAGATTATTTCTTTCGCCGCAGCACTTCTCATGGCTGCTCCGTCAGTATGCGGATGCAGTATGTTCAAGGACGACGAAAAGGAAGAGAATACCTTCGAGACAGATAATGCTCTTGATGAGATCTTCGCAGATGTCCCGGACGCTGAGAGCGGCCCTCTGCTTAAGATACAGGATACTGAGGCTGAACCCGGCGGCATCGCAGAGGTCACAGTCTCTGTATCAAATGCAAAGGATAAATGGTGTCTCTGCGGCTTCCATATCGTATACGATGATGAACTCGACTGTATCAATGTCCGTGAGGGCGAGCCTGACGCAAAATATACGGCAGGTCCCGCCAGCTCCGAGGCTCCGCTGAGGGTTGCTATGGAGTGGTTCGGTACAAAGCCGAATGAAATGCTGGACCGTGACCTTGATGCGATCTTCTATACAGCTGCTTTCGCTGACGATTACGGCGGAGACGGAGATATAGCTACATTCTACATACAGATCCCGGAGGACGCTGAATCCGGTGATGAGTATGATGTCGATTTCTACTACTACAGCACCGATACCTTCAAGGGTATGGACGATGATCGCTCATTTGAAAAGTATGCCTTCTCCAACTGGGAGGGCGGAAAAATAACCGTTAAATAAATCAATAAACTGCCTGGCACAGCTTTTATACAAAGCATAATGTCAGGCAGTCTTTTTTGTCTTATACAGGAGAGCTCTAAACTTTTCGCACAGTTTAATTGACAAAAAAAGCTTCTAACTCAGCTATTTCCCGAAAATATAAAAAATATATGGAAAAAACAGATTTTTCCGCTTTATTTTTTTCTCAGGATGTAGTATAATGTAAGGTGCAGTATTATGAGCAGACGGAGTTTGCTCATTAAGATAAATAATTATTTCTATGAGGTTTGACATGGCAAATAAATATTCACTTGGTATAGACGTAGGCTCCACTACCGTCAAGACCGTTATCACAGACGAGAGCGGAAGTATAATCTATTCAAAATATCAGCGTCACCTTTCAAGAGTAAAGGAGACAGTAACAGACCAGCTCAATATCATACGAGGAGAATTCCCCGATGAGAGCTTCACTGTCTGTATAACCGGCTCAGCAGGTCTCGGACTTGCAGATTCTGCCGGTATCCCCTTCGTGCAGGAGGTACACGCTGCGTTTCTGGCCGTAAAGAAAAAACAGCCTGACGCTGACGCTGTTATCGAGCTGGGCGGAGAGGACGCTAAGATAATCTTCCTCACAGGCGGAGTTGAACAGCGTATGAACGGCTCATGTGCCGGCGGTACAGGTGCATTCATCGATCAGATGGCAACTCTTCTTGGCATTACTGCCGATGAGCTGGATGAGCTTTCACTCCATGCTCAGAAGGTCTACCCCATTGCTTCACGCTGCGGTGTATTCGCAAAATCCGATATACAGCCCCTGCTCAATCAGGGTGCAAGACGTGAGGATATCTCTGCAAGCATATTCCAGGCAGTTGTGGATCAGACTGTCTCCGGTCTTGCTCAGGGACGTACTATCGAGGGAAAAGTGCTTTTCCTCGGAGGTCCGCTCTTCTTCCTCAAGGGACTGAGAAAGGCTTTCGTAAAGACTCTCGGCCTTGACAGCGCCCATGCCGTATTCCCGGAGGAGGCTCCGGTATTCGTAGCATACGGCTGCTCCATATATGCTGCAACAGCAGAGGATTCCTATGATATCGATACTATCATAAATAAAATAACTACTGCAAAGGCCTCCGATGATATAGTTACCGGAGAACCGCTTTTCAGCTCTCAGACTGAGTATGACGAGTTCATTGACCGCCACAAGCAGTTTGACCTGGGATATGCAGATATCCGTACATATGAGGGCGATGCTTACCTCGGTATCGATGCCGGCTCTACCACTACAAAGCTGGTGCTCATCACCGATGACGGCCGCATACTCTATCATCATTACTCCTCCAACCAGGGACAGCCCCTTGATAAAATAGCTGACCAGGTGAGAAAGATCTATGAGACCATGAACCCTGCTATAACTATAAAGGGTTCAGCTGTTACCGGCTACGGTGAAGACCTTATAAAGGCCGGTCTCTCCATAGACCACGGCATAGTTGAGACTGTTGCCCACTTCAAGGCAGCTTCATATTTCTGCCCTGACGTTGACTTCATAATAGATATCGGCGGACAGGACATCAAGTGCTTCCGCATAAAGAACCACAGCATTGACAGCATAATGCTCAACGAGGCCTGCTCCTCCGGCTGCGGCTCATTCATACAGACCTTCGCAATGGCTCTGGGCTACGATATAGCTGAATTCTCTCAGCTCGGCCTCTTCGCTCAGCACCCTGTTGACCTGGGCTCACGCTGTACAGTATTCATGAACAGCTCCGTAAAACAGGCTCAGAAGGACGGTGCAACTGTAGAGGATATCTCCGCAGGACTTTCCTCCTCTATAATCAAGAATGCCATATACAAGGTCATCCGTGCAAAATCTCCCGACGAACTTGGAAAGAACATCGTTGTACAGGGCGGTACCTTCCTTAACGATGCCGTGCTCCGCTCATTTGAAAAGGAGCTGGGCAGAAATGTTATCCGTCCGGCTATATCCGGCCTTATGGGAGCCTTCGGCTGCGCCCTCTATGCAAAGGAAAGAGCTGACGGTCAGCCCTCAAAGCTCATCCCGCTCTCAGACCTGGAGGGCTTCTCATACACCTCACGCTCCGCAAACTGCGGAGGCTGTACCGCTCACTGCCAGCTGAACATCATCAGCTTCGGCAAGGGCAGACGCTTTATCTCAGGAAACCGCTGTGAAAAGGGCAGCGGCAGCCCTGTTAAGAATAAGATACCCAACCTCTACGAGTACAAATATGACAGCATACTCAATACTGTAAAGACCCACCAGCCCAGAAAATACCGTGGTGTCGTAGGACTTCCCCTTGCACTTGGATTCTACGAGCAGCTCCCGTTCTGGCATATGCTCTTTACAAGCCTGGGATTCCGTGTCATCACATCCGATGAGAGCTCAAGAGGTATGTACTACCTCGGACAGCACACTATCCCCTCGGATACAGTCTGCTATCCTGCAAAGCTCACCCACGGACACATCGAGAATCTCCTGGACAAGGGCGCTGACTTCATTTTCTATCCCTGCATGAGCTACAACTTGGATGAAGGCGGAAGCGATAATCACTTCAACTGCCCTGTTGTTGCATACTATCCGGAGCTCCTGCTGGCCAACAACCCCAGACTCAACAATGAGAACTTTATCCACCCATACCTCGACCTTAACATCCGCAAGAATGTTATAAGAGTTATCGGTGAGGCACTGAAAAAGTACAATATCAAAGGGCGCATACCCGCCGCAGTTGACGCTGCATACGAAGCTCTGGAACGCTATCATGCAGATATTGCGGCCAAGGCCAAGGAAATTATCGAGCAGGCCCGTGCAGAGAAGCGCAAGATAATCGTACTTGCAGGCCGTCCCTACCATATCGACAAGGAGATAAACCACGGTATCCATAAGCTGATAACAAGCCTGGGAATGGCTGTTATCACTGAGGACAGCGTTGCTCATCTCGCCCGTACTCCTCATCTTGGAGTCCTCAACCAGTGGACCTATCATTCAAGACTTTACCGTGCAGCAGAATACGTTACCACTCAGCCCGATATGCAGCTGATACAGCTGGTATCCTTCGGCTGCGGTATCGACGCTGTGACCAGCGACGAGGTAAGAGCTATCCTTGAAAGCAAGGGCAAGCTCTATACCCAGCTCAAAATAGACGAAATAAACAATCTCGGCGCCGCAAGGATAAGACTTCGCAGCCTTGTGGCCGCTATCGAGCAGTAATGACTGCAACGGAGGTGCTCAAATGCCTGAATACGCAAAATTTACCGAGGATATGATAAAGACCCATACTATCCTCGTCCCCGATATGCTGCCTATCCATTTCAGACTTCTGGTGGCTATATTTGAGGCAGAAGGCTACAAAATGGAACTGCTCCGCAATGACAGCCGTGCAGTTGTAGACGAGGGACTGAAAAACGTCCACAACGATGCCTGCTATCCTGCACTGCTGGTAATAGGACAGTTTATGGACGCTCTCAACAGCGGCAAGTATGACCCCGACAAGACTGCCCTCCTTATCACTCAGACCGGAGGCGGCTGCCGTGCTTCAAACTACATACATCTCCTGAGAAAGGCTGTTGACAAGAACTATCCTCAGGTACCTGTGGTTTCCCTGAATTTCAGCGGTCTTGAAAAGGACAGCGCTTTCCGTATATCACCCAAAAACTTCATAAAGCTGCTCCACGCAGTACTCTACGGAGACCTGCTGATGACCTGCTACAACAAGTGCAGAGCTTATGAGGTCAACAAGGGCGAATCAAAGAAAATGCTGGCAAAATGGGAGAACCGTATCGGCAATATCTTCCGCAAGGGCAGCAGGATGTACCTTAAAACAAAGAAGATATACCGTGATATCCTCAATGATTTCGGCTCAATAGAGCTCAGCGGCGAAAAGAAGATAAAGGTAGGCATAGTAGGCGAGATATACGTCAAGTACTCTCCCCTTGCAAACAATCACCTTGAGGACTTCCTCATATCTGAGGGCTGTGAGCCTGTAGTGCCGTCACTTATGGAGTTCGTCATGTACTGTGCTGCCGGTACCTTCCACGATGCAAAGATATATGACAACCCCACAAAGATGTCACTTGCTTACAAGGCAGGATATAAGCTTCTGTATGCCAAGCAGAAGGAGCTCATAAAGGCAATGAAGGAACAGGGCTC
>ODAI014388574.1_pt1 | contig 23182 bp, 22 predicted proteins | sample 1539321 | NCBI WGS metagenome assembly ODAI01 (sample SAMN02144231, study PRJEB22623) | gut metagenome | biome: sheep rumen | host: Ovis aries | place: New Zealand | reverse complement strand
TGATGACAAATCCGGGCGTTGCCGCCAAGATGTTCGAAGCGCTTTACAATGAAGATATCAATATCAGTATGATCTCTACTTCTGAGATCCGCGTCACGGTCCTGATTGATGAGAAGGATGCTGAGCGGGCTGCGACGGCTGTACACGATGCGTTCAAACTTGCTGATTGATTTCGTGCTTTGTTAACGGGATTTTACAACAGGCTCTTATTCGTTCAAAATTCGTTCATATTTGAGGGCAAAAAGCCCCTTTTTCGGGAGTGAAAAGTTCATATTTAATTGGAAAACTATTAATATCTGGTTCATAAACCTAAATTAATATATCTACAGTAAGATAAATAACTTACAAAGCCAATTACCTTTTTCTTTTTCATTATCCGTCGAGAGACGGAACTCCTTCCCTTTAAAGAAAAAGAGATCGCACCTGCCAGGCGGTCTCTTTTTTTTGCATAGTAAAAGTGTAAAAGCGCAAAACAAAAGACCCCGCCATCCGGCGGGGCCTTAAGATTTACTACCTGGTATTATTCAGCAGAGATAGCTTCTGTCGGGCATACAGCTGCGCATGATCCACAGTCAAGGCAAGCATCAGCATCGATTTCATAATGCTCTTCGCCCATAGAAATAGCACCTACCGGGCACTCACTCTCGCATGTTCCGCAAGCTACGCAATCGTCAGAAATAACATATGCCATGATATAATCCTCCTTTGGTAATAAGACTTGATGTCATCTATATGCTGATTGTATCGCTTGAATACTGAGGTAGTAAAGACAAACTGCATCAAAATTCGTATGAATTTTGATGCAGTTGGTTAGTGGTAGCAAATGTTCTGAGCGGAAGCTCCCCGGAAATCGGCTGTACCCATTCTGTCGGATCTTTGTGTCGTCTAAGGGCAGGGGCATAGGCATCGGGATATCTAAGAAGTCCTGCATGACATTTGAGCTTGCAATCGTATATTTCAGGGATTATAATTACCACACGCGGTAAAATGATAAGAATATGACTGCCGCAGACCCGAACCCTTCGAATGAGATATAGGAAAGCCCTGAGTCAGGGTCTAAAGAGAGGAGATTTATTATGGTACAGGTCACGAAAGATATGACAATCGGCGAGATCCTTCAGATCAATATGAACGTAGCACCGATTTTCTTCGGCATGGGAATGCACTGCCTTGGCTGCCCTGCTTCTCAGATGGAGACACTTGAGGAGGCTGCAATGGTACACGGCGTAGATGCATCGATCATCGAGAGGGAAATCAACGAGTATCTTGCCGCTCATCCGGAAGAAAATAATGAAGTTCTTGCATAAGGAATAATGAGATTCCTGATTAAGAAGACAAAAATGACTGCTGCCCGGCATTTGCAACAAAAGGCAGCAGTCATTTTTTTGCGATAATCTTTGTGTTACGGAAGATCTTATATCTCATCTTGTGTGAGCGAGAACTCGGGGTCAGTTCAGCTCTGACAGCTGCCTGACAGCGTCAGACTTTAATATGACGCGGCCGTGCTCGCTCATATAGGCCTCGGCGGCAGCCCTGTACTTTGTCAGAGAGCCGTATTCGGAAAGGATGTTGACTACCCGGTTAAAGTCCTCGGGAGTGTGATCGCCCTTGTGGATGACGAGCAGGTATTCATTGGTCTTATCCTGTCGGTAAAGCGAATTTTCTCCGCTGTAGAAGCCCGCAATGTTCGCTGCCGCGCTGATGACCGTATCCATGTCCGGGAATCTGAAGCACCGCACAAAATCGACCTTTTCATTTCCTCCCGCGGCTGCCGGCTCGACGGATGCCTCTTTGGGACTCTTAGCTCTCATGTTCCCGGCTTTTTTCTTGGACTCGTATATTTTGTGGATTGCATCCAGAATGTCATCCGCACCCTGTGCGTCTTTTATATCTGTTCCCTGATTTTTCGGCATTGTGAACTTGGAAAAACGAGTGTCGAGCTCGTCCGGGTCATCCACCTTGGTGATGATCAGGACAATCGTGTCCATGTTTATCGGCACTGCTTCTACGAACAGCGGTGCACCGTCCACGGTAAAGCCGAATTCGCGGAATGCCTCCTGCATCATATCCCTGAACAACTCCTGTGCTTTTTCCGAGCCATAGGCAAGTTCATTCAGCCGGATGCTGCGCTCTGCCAGATCTTCAGATGTCAGAATACATTTTATCTGATTGTCATTGATTTTCTCAAGTTTCATAGGAACCACTTTCTGATACCCCTGCATTTTGGCTGTGTGTCCGGGGAAAGTCCCGGTTTCACCTGCGAAATAAAGAAGAGTATTCTTGGTTTTATTATACCTCAGCCCACTGATAGCTGTAAACGATTGATTTATGTTAAGAAAGTCACTTTACAAGGGCTGTCTTTCGAAATTGTTTTGGGCCAAAGATGATCTTACAAGATCCGAAAATGGTAGAATATTATGGAATTTGCCTGAAAAATGGTAGGATATTATGGAAATTGAAAAAATCCATTGACTAAAACAGCTTTAAATTTATAATAACGTCCATGGAAGGCCTTCCCCGGGAGATGTTCATCTGCCGATTATAAATTTTCACGAGAATAAGTATCCTACAGAGAGGAAGTGGTACAGTAAGATAAAGAATTCATGGAATTTCTCTTCAATCAAAATTTAATAAATCAGGAATCAATCTGTGTGGCCTAAGGCAGATTTATTCCGATTATGCGTTATTATGGGGGGCATTGCCTGACGACACTAACCTGTACCGGTGCGGCACGGCAATGCCTTTTTTTGCTCTTTGCATTTACGAATCGACAATTAGATGTTAAAATAACTCTAACTATGTCAAGGAATAAAATGTGTGAGTAATACGCGGCATGCATTTGACACTAGACGATATCTGAAAGGCGTGTTATGAAAAAGAAAAAGAGTCCTGTCGGGGTGGTTCTCGTCCTTGCACTCATGGTTGCGATCGCCGGAGCCGTGACATTTGCTGTTACACGTTTTACCGGAACAAAAGAAGTGATGGACGGTCGACGGTATTTCAATATGTCGGAGGAAAATGACATCGGTCTCGCAGTCGATCAGACAGTTTCCGAGGTGCCGGCAAAGATGATTGACGGCAGGGTCTATCTTCCTTATGAGACAACGGCAGGTCAGATCAACGGCAGCTTCTTTGTCTCCGGTGACGAGACGACGCTTATTGTGACAACGCCGGTCGACAAACACACGATACCGGTCAGCGAGACATCCACTGACGCAAAGTGCCTTGATGACGGCGTGTATATAGCGCTGGATCTGATCAGAGAGTACACAGACATGGACTGTGAGGAATATACGGATCCGCAGCGGCTTGTGATCAGTACTGCCCGAGAGTACAATGAGATCAGGGCGATAAAGGACAAAGCTGCCATCCGATATCAGGCCGGCATAAAAAGCCCGGTGCTTCGGCAGGTCGTTGAAGGTGAAAGTCTCAGACTAGTCGGAGAGGAAGATACTGAGGTCGACGGTTGGGCCCACGTCATAACCACTGACGGGTACAGAGGATATATCAGTGAGGAAGCTGTAGACGGCACGAGTAAAACGGTTACTATATCACGTGATGACCGGGGGCTTGTATATACACACAAGCAGCTCGATAAAAAGATCAATATGGCTTTTCACCAGACAACGTCTCATGCGGCAAATAACGCTCTGGCGGAGACTCTTACTGATGTCACCGGCATCAATGTCATTGCACCGACCTGGTTCTTCCTCGATTCGGAAAATGGCGACATGACAGAGATATCCAATAAATCTTATGTCGAGACAGCCCATGGCGCAGGACTTCTGGTCTGGGGTGTGCTGAATGATTTCGATGGTCAGGTGAATTCGAGCGAATCCACGCTGGCGGCTCTTTCATCGGAGGAAGCCCGTGAGAAGATGATCCGTACATCAGTGGACGCGATTCTGGATGTCAGTGCAGACGGCATTTGTCTCGATATCGAGAAGGTTTCTGACGAATGCGCTCCCTATTTTCTGGAGTTTATCAGGGAAATGTCGGCGGAGTGCAGGAAGAACGACCTGTACCTATCAGTATGTGATTACGTACCCCGTTACACCAAAAGTCTGAATCGAAAAGAACAGGCCAGGGTATGTGATTATGTGATCTGTATGTGTTATGATGAACATATCAATGGATCCGAGGAGGCCGGAAGTGTCGCGTCTCTCCCGTTTGTTGAGACAGGGATAAAGGATACACTTCTTGAAGTCCCCGCCGATCAGACCGTGATCGCGATACCATTCTTTACAAGGTTGTGGAAGACGGTGAGTCCGGGAATCCCGACAGCAAATGCAATGGGGATGCTCGAGGCGGAAAAATGGATTCGTTCAAACAATTTGTCGACCGTATGGGACGATGAATGTGCACAGGAATATGCTGAAATGAACAGCGGGGATACCCGCTACCAGATGTGGTTGGAAAACAACGCATCTCTTGAAGAAAAGCTGAAACTCATACGTGAGGCAGACTGCGCCGGCGTGGCTGAATGGAAGCTTGGACTCGAGAAAGCGGATGTCTGGGACCTTATTACGGAATATATAGTTGAGTAGTCTTATTAAGCAGGAAGGGAGAATTCTATGGATGATCAGATGTTCAGAACAGTCATGCGCGGTTTTGACAAAGAGGAGGTCTTCGCATATATAAAGCAGATCGAGGCTGACGCTAATCAGAAAGTCGCACAGGCGAGAGCGGATGTGATCGAGAAGGATAAACAGATAGCTGAGCTGAAGCAGCGCATTCAGAGCAAGGACGCAAAGTATGAGCGGCTTGAAAATGAAGTCGAGGTCAAGTACCGCACTTATATTGACAATTACGAAAAAATCGGATCTCTGGTTTATGAATCGCAGGTGAAGGGCGACAAGATCATTGCGGAGGCGCAGAAAGAGGCAGCCCGCCTCACCGCCGAGAGCAGGAATCAGTATGACCGGACGATGGCGGAAGCCGATCTTGCAGCCAGGAACCGGCTTGACGCGGTTCAGGGAGAGATCGATGCCAGACTGACAGAGGGAAAGAAGCAGTACGCCAAAGTCCAGGATGATATGAATGAGATCGTCGATCTTATTAATGAAGTTCAGAAGAGATTTATGCGTGCTTACAAGGAAATCCACGAGGTCATGCAGCGCATGCCGGCTTCCTTTGATGACATCGATTCGGATATCACAGAGGCTCCGGATACTTCTCAGCAGGCAGCTGCGGAGCAGGTGTCTTACGCAGAGACGACTCACGCGGCATATGAGGATAAGACGGATGAAGACTTTGATGATTATGACAGCTATGATGAAACTGATTTCGAGTCAGAGGGTGTACACTTCAGCTTCGGTGATTTCGTGATTGAAGATGATGAGTATGAAGATGAAGCCCAGTCCGGGTCAAATCCTACGGGCGATATGGCCGGCGATACGATTGATTTCTCCAAAGTGGGAATGAGCGGTGTTCGCCTTGACTATACGGGTTCTATGCCTGTCGAGCTCACCGATTCGAACACGGAGAGCATTTCACAGGCTGTGAAGAATTCCGGAATAGAAGATGCTCCGGACTATGACTTCGGTGCGTTCGCTGATGATGAAATGGTGAAAAATCCATTTGCTGACGAAGGAACGTTCCGTCTGCCGGGCGAGAAAATCTGACGACCGGAGGCGATTTTTTGGAGACAGAGTTATTACATCTTGACGCGGTACATCCGGATCTGAGTGAGATTGACAGGGCGGGCAGGATCCTCAGGGAAGGGGGGCTCGTCGCGTTTCCTACGGAGACGGTATACGGACTCGGTGGAAATGCTCTTGACCCGAAGGCGTCGATGAAAATATATGCGGCAAAGGGACGGCCGTCGGATAATCCGCTCATCGTCCACATCGCGGACATGGAACACCTCTACCCGATAGCGGAAGAGGTGCCGGAATCTGCCATACGCCTTGCCGACGTCTGGTGGCCGGGGCCGGTTACAATGATCTTCAGTAAGAAGCCGATCGTTCCTGACGAGACCAGCGGAGGACTTCCGACAGTCGCGGTGCGCATGCCGAATCACCCGATAGCGCTTGCCCTGATCAGGGCAGCGGGCGGTTATATTGCTGCTCCTTCCGCCAACACTTCCGGAAGACCGAGTCCGACAAGGGCAGAGCATGTCAAGGAAGATCTTGACGGCAGGATCGACATGATCATTGACGGCGGAGAGGTGCGCATAGGCCTCGAGTCTACTATTGTGGATTTCACGGGAGACGTACCGTGCATTCTGAGACCCGGCTATGTGAACGAGCAGAAGCTCCGCGAGATACTCGGTGAGGTGATGATCGACCCTGCGATCATAGCGCCGGACGGTATGCATGATTTAAAGCCCAGAGCGCCGGGGATGGCGTATCGTCATTATGCGCCGAGAGCCAAACTCAGTATAGTGACCGGGGATAAGGAAGCAGTTATCTCGAAGATCAATGAACTTGCCGGAAGGGCAGCTCTTCAGGGGAAGACTGTCGGAATCATTGCGACAGATGAGACTGCCTTGCGCTACACCGCCGGTCGCGTGCGTGATATCGGAAGCATCGAATCCGATAAGGAAATCGCTCAGCACCTTTTCTCGGTTCTCAGAGATTTTGATGATGACGGTGTAGATATCATATATTCTGAAGCTTTTGATACACCGCGTATGGGCCAGGCTATTATGAACCGTCTGCTCAAGGCTGCGGGTCATTCTGTTATAGAGGCAAAGTAAGTAATTACAGCCGGAGTTTTTCTCCAGTTTGAGAGGGACAGACGGCTCTAATATAATTAAAAGAGGAGAGCAAAAATGGGCAAGACAGTAATTATGGATCATCCGTTAATTCAGCACAAAATCGGACTTATCAGAAATATTGATACAGGTTCTAAGGATTTCAGGGAGCTGGTCGGCGAGATCGCGACACTTGAGTGCTATGAAGCTACCAGAGATCTTGAGTTAGAGGAGTATCCGGTTGAGACACCTATGGGCCACACAATTGCAAAGCGCCTTGCCGGCAAGAAGCTGGCGATAATCCCGATCCTTCGCGCTGGTCTGGGCATGGTCCCAGGCATGCAGACTCTGCTTCCGGCAGCCAAAGTCGGACATATCGGTCTGTATCGCGACCCTGCTACGATGTTACCGGTGGAATACTACTGCAAACTGCCGGCAGATATTGAGGAGAGAGATGTTTTTGTCGTTGACCCCATGCTGGCTACTGGCGGTTCTGCTGTCGACGCAATCGAGCAGCTGAAGAAACATGGCTGCAAGAATATTCGTTTCCTGTGCATCATTGCGGCTCCGGAAGGCCTTAAAAAGCTTCAGGACGCAGAGCCGGATGTTGACATTTATGTCGGAGCGCTCGATGATCATCTGAATGACATCGGTTATATTGTTCCGGGTCTCGGCGATGCCGGCGACCGTATTTTCGGAACGAAGTAATCGTGCTGCCCGGCCGGGGAGGTGAATGGAATGAATTTTAAGCGAGTCGACTATTTAAGCTGGGATGAGTATTTTATGGGTGTCGCGATTCTGGCAGGTATGAGGTCAAAGGATCCGAACACACAGGTCGGTGCATGCATAGTTAGTGCCGATAATAAAATTCTCTCTATGGGTTATAACGGATTCCCCAAGGGATGCTCTGACGATGAGTTCCCGTGGAACCGCGACGGCACAGACCCGCTGAGGAACAAATATTTTTATTCGACCCACAGTGAACTGAACGCGATCCTGAACTACAGGGGAGGCAGTCTTGAGGGTGCGAAGATTTATGTGTCACTGTTCCCCTGCAATGAGTGCGCTAAGGCGATTATTCAGGCAGGTATCCGCACTGTCATCTACGATAGCGACAAGTATGCGGATACTCCGAGCGTCATCGCTTCAAAGCGGATGTTCGATGCGGCAGGTGTGCGTTACTATCAGTATACACACACGAACCGCGAAATAAAAATTACACTGTAAGATGTTGAAGAGGAGTTAATAGATTATTATGGCTGGAGAATCTAAACTGGTATCAGAAATCACAGCGAGGGATGTCGACTTTGCCCAGTGGTACACAGACGTCGTCAAAAAAGCGGAACTTATAGGATATACATCTGTAAAAGGCTGCATGGTCTTCAAGCCGGCAGGATACGCAATCTGGGAGAATATCAAAGCCGAACTTGACCGCCGGTTCAAGGAGACCGGAGTCCAGAATGTATACCTTCCGATGTTTATTCCCGAAGGTCTTCTTCAGAAGGAGAAAGATCACGTTGAGGGATTCGCTCCGGAAGTCGCATGGGTCACACATGGCGGAGGAGAAAAACTTCAGGAGAGAATGTGTGTAAGACCGACTTCTGAGACTCTGTTCTGCGACCTGTACCAGAAGGATATTCAGTCATACAGGGATCTGCCGAAGCTCTATAATCAGTGGTGCAGCGTAGTCCGCTGGGAAAAGACGACGCGTCCGTTCCTCCGCTCCAGAGAATTCCTGTGGCAGGAAGGCCACACGGCTCACGCGACAGCGGAGGAGGCAGAGGAGAGAACTGTTCTGATGCTGAATCTGTATGCTGATTTTCTGGAGGATGTACTTGCGATTCCGGTCATTCGCGGACGCAAGACTGACAAAGAAAAGTTCGCGGGCGCAGAGTCCACATACACGATTGAAGCTCTTATGCATGACGGCAAGGCTCTTCAGTCCGGTACCAGCCACAACTTCGGTGACGGTTTCGCTAAGGCATTCGGTATTCAGTTCACGGACAAAGACAATAAATTAAAGTATGTCCATCAGACTTCCTGGGGCATGACTACACGTCTTATCGGTGCGGTTATCATGGTCCACGGCGATGATTCGGGTCTTGTTCTTCCGCCGAAGATCGCTCCGACCCAGTGCGTTGTCATACCGATTCGCCAGAAGGCAGCGGGTGTCCTTGACAAGGCTGATGAGATAGCAGCCCGACTTCGGGAAGCAGGAATCCGTGTCAGCGTAGATGCGGATCCGGCGAAGTCGCCCGGATGGAAATTCGCAGAGCAGGAGATGCGTGGATTCCCGCTCCGCGTGGAGATCGGTCCGAAGGATATCGAGAAGGGAGAGTGTGTGATCGTCCGCCGCGACACAAGAGAAAAGATCTCTGTCAGAATCGATGATGTCGCATCAGAAGCAGCGAAGCTGCTTGAGATGATACACAAAGATATGTTCGAGCGCGCGAAGAAGTTCCGCGCAGAACACACTTACGAAGCTTCCACCTATGATGAGTTCAAGACCATAGCTGATACAAAGCCTGGCTTTATCAGAGCTTTCTGGTGCGGCGACGAGGCATGTGAGAATAAGATCAAGGAAGATACGACCTGCACTTCCCGCTGTATGCCGTTCGGCGAGCCGGAGACACCTGAGGAGGCCGTCTGCATTTGCTGCGGAAAGAAAGCAAGGAAGCTCGTCTGCTGGGGCAAGGCTTATTAATTTCTAACAACGCGGGGGAAATATCCCTCATGACAAAAGGGCTGGCTTTACCTGTGTTGCCGGCCCTTACGTAATTCATGACCGAATAACGGGGGTGTGTAATGCATATTGAACTGCCATCTAAAGTCAAAAGCATTATAGATGTACTCGATGCACACGGATATGAGGCATTCGTGGTTGGCGGATGTGTACGGGACAGTATTCTCCAAAGGAAGCCCGGAGATTGGGATATCACGACTTCAGCGAAGCCACAGGAAGTGAAGGCGCTATTCAGAAGAACGATTGACACCGGAATAGCACATGGGACCGTCACAGTCATGCAGGGTGATGAAGGCTTTGAAGTGACTACATACAGAGTCGACGGCAAGTACGAGGACGGGCGCCATCCGTCGGAAGTCACATTCACTCCAAACCTTGAGGAGGATCTTCTGAGACGTGATTTCACGATCAACGCGATGGCTTACAATGAGAAAACCGGGCTCGTCGACATGTACGGAGGCCTTGAAGATCTTGAGAATAAATTGATCAGATGCGTCGGCAATGCGGACGAAAGATTTGACGAGGATGCCCTGCGCATTCTCAGGGCTGTGCGTTTCGCCGCCCAGCTTGATTTTGAGATTGAAGCCGAAACGCGCGCGGCGATTACGAGGCATGCGGAGAACCTCAGGAAAGTGAGCGCAGAGAGGATTCAGATGGAAATAGTCAAGTTATTGACATCCCCGAATCCGGAGAGATGGCGCGATCTTTACGAAACGGGAATCACGGCTGTCATAATGCCTGAGTTCGATGTCGCCATGAATACTCCTCAAAAGTCCGTGCATCATATGTATGATGTCGGTGAGCACACGCTGCACGCTCTGGTCGCGTGCAGACCGGACAAGATCCTGCGGCTTACCATGCTGCTTCACGATCTCGGCAAGCCTGCCGCAAGAGTTACTGATGACCGGGGATATGATCATTTCCCGGGCCACGCCAACATAAGCGCTGAGATTGCCAAGGATATTCTGAAACGACTGAAGTTCGACAATGAGACGTCAGCTGTTGTCACAAAGCTGGTCAAGTATCATGATTATCGTCCGGAACCGGAGCCGACAGCGGTGAGATGGGCGCTCAATAAGATCGGCGATGATCTTTTTCCGCTGTTTCTGGAAGTTCAGTGGGCTGACAACAGCGCCAAGAGCGAGTTCGGTCTGGATGATAAGTTCGACCGTGTCCAGGCTGTGTGCGATGTCTATGAGGATGTACTAAAAAACCGGGACTGCGTGAAACTGTCGGATCTGGCTATGAACGGCAATGATCTGCTCGCTCTCGGAATCCGGGGCAAGGAGATCGGCAGGATTCTTAATCTTGCTCTGAAGCTCGTCGTCGAGGATCCGGATATGAATGAGCATGACAGTCTGATCGCATTTGCAAAACATGAAATAGAAAAAAACCGCGGTTAAAAAATCCGAAAAAATCAAGGCCTTTTGCGTTTGAGGAAGCGCGCACGCCTTTGATTGTTTGTGATTAGATACGCCCATTATCCTTGACATTACGTATTAAAAGCGATATAAATAAGTAAACTCTTGCTGAGGGGTTGACTATTATATGCATTGGAAATTAAGGAGGAAGTACCATGAACAAAACAGAACTGGTTGCGGCAATCGCAAATGAAACAGGTCTGACAAAGAAGGATTCAGAGACAGCAGTTAAGGCTTTCATTGATGTTGTATCCGAAGAACTCAAGAAGGGGAGCAAGGTACAGCTTGTGGGCTTTGGAACATTTGAAATTTCTCAGCGTGCTGCACGCGAAGGAAGAAATCCGCAGACCGGCGATGCGATGGAAATTCAGGCTTCCAGAACTCCGAAGTTCAAGGCAGGCAAGGCGTTAAAGGATCTTGTCAACGGAAAGAAATAATATACTGCTTAAGGCATACAGAAAAGCTATCAGTCGGGCGGGAGGTTTTATCCTCCCGCTCTTTAATTCAAAACGTAATTTGAAGAAAGGGTAAGAACGCCATATGAGACTTGATAAGTATCTTAAAGTATCAAGGCTGATCAAGCGAAGGACGATCGCCAATGAAGCCTGCGACGCAGGCCGTGTCACGGTCAACGGTAAACCGGCCAAGGCTTCGTACGATGTGAAGGTCGGCGACGTAATCGAGATCGGGTTCGGCGAGCGGACTGTGCGGGCTGAGGTGACCCGTATCGTTGATTCCACCAAGAAGGAGAATGCCGCTGAAATGTACCGATACATTTGACGGCGCAGTTTACTTTGCGGCGCCGCTGGTGTAAAATCTTATAAATAAAGGGATTTAAGGGGTTGGTCTTTATGGGAAGAAAAAGGACAAGGCTGTCGCGCGAGCGGAAGATAATGAAGAATACGATGCTGATGATCTTGCTTGTCGTCTGCTTACTTTTTGCCGCACTCTTTATCGGAGGCTACCGTCTCAATAAGAAAATCGACAGTGCCCTAGCGACAAAGGCTGAGCTTGAGGATCAGATCAAAGACGAGGAGACCCGGAGGGAGGAAATCGAGGCGCTCGAGGAGTATATGAAAACGGACGAATATATCCGTGAGGTTGCCCGGGAAAAGCTTGGTCTTGTTGATGAAGGGGATATCATCTTCAAAAAAGATGACGGAAAAAAATGACGCGAAGCTGTCTTATTTATGCCGGAGCACGACTGCATATGGCACGCTGCCATGCGCAGTCGTTTTTCGACATGTGGGGCAGCTTTTTGTGCCGGGATGACTGAACCGTGCGGGACCGAAACGGAAGCAATTCGGGGCGTGGATGGATCGGAGGATTTATGATCAGAAAAGTAGAGAAATTTATGCGGGAGAATAAGATGACCGCGCCGGGAGATTCTCTGATTGTCGGAGTCTCGGGAGGCGCGGATTCAGTTTGCCTTCTCTATATTCTCTGGTCACTTCGGGAAAAGCTGGGCATAAAACTCACAGCCTGCCACGTAGTTCACGGAATACGCGGCGAGGAAGCAGAGAGAGACGCAGTGTTCACCGGAGAAATCTGCGGTCAGCTGGGTGTTCCTTTGAGGGTCGTAAGGCGTGATGTACCGTTTCTGGCATCTCAAATGAACATGACGATCGAGGAAGCCGGCCGCCATGCCCGCAGGCAGATATTTTCGCAGCTTTTGACAGAGACCGGCGCGCAGAAGATAGCGCTCGCTCATCACATGGATGACCTCGCGGAAACTGTCATTATGAACGCTGCCCGCGGCACGGGAATAAAAGGGCTTGCTTCGCTAAGACCTGTGCGCGGATCCTACATAAGACCGCTCCTTTGCGCAGACCGGGCGGAGATCGAGGACTGCCTTTTTCGCTCCGGTCTTTCTTACTGCACGGATTCGACAAACCTTGATACGGAAATCACACGGAATGCCGTTCGGCGGGTCCTGATCCCAGAAGCTGAAGAGATGGTCAATAAAAAAGTAAGACTCCACCTGGCCATGCTGTCCAGGGAAGCCGCGGAAGTAACGGATTTCCTTGGGGCTGAATGTGAGGTGAGGCAGAGAAAGTATGTGAGAAGACAGGCGGACTCGATCGCTGTCGCGGAGACATGCCTCACGGAGCCTCATCTCATGCAATCCCTGATCATAAAGAGCGCTCTGGCAGAACTTGCCGGAACCGAAAAAGATATTACGAGAGGACACGTCGAGGATATCCTGAAGCTGTTTGCAAATGAATCCGGCCGTCGGATTGACCTTCCGTATCACCTTATGGCAGTGAGGAAGAGCGGAGAAGTATGTATTTGCAGAAGAAAAGAAACGTTCACAGAGGAGCCGCACGGTGAAAAAAATCTGTCAGCAGGAACATTTGCCTTAGAGAATGGGATCCTGAATGTTGAAATTCATGACTATGACGGCGGTGTCATTCCACGAAATATGTATACGAAAACGTTCGATTATGATAAAATAAAGGGTATTCTTAAACTGAGGACTCGTCTGCCCGGTGATTTTATAGTGATAAATCCTGATGGACGGAGGAAAAGCTTCTCAAATTATCTCACAGATAAGAAAGTCGATAAGGAAGTGCGGGATCGGGTCCCGCTCGTCGCATGCGGCAGTGAGGTTCTGTGGGCGGTCGGCATGAGGAGCGGTGAATCCTGCAGAATAGATGAGAAAACGACGAGGGTACTCGTTATGACTTTTAATAGGACCAATACGGAGGAACAAGATGAAAGATACCATTAGGATCATGATAACCGAAGAGGAAATAGAGCAGAGAACAAAGGAGCTGGGAGAGCAGATCAGCCGCGATTACGCGGGAAAGCAGGTGCATATGGTCTGTGTTCTTAAGGGTGGTGTATATTTTATGACAGCCCTCTCCAAGAGAATTTCTGAGGATGTTCCTGTGTCTCTTGATTTTATGTCAGTATCCAGCTACGGCGATGACACAAAGTCATCCGGTATCGTCAAGATCATCAAGGACCTTGATGAGCCGCTGATCGGCAAGGATGTCCTTATCGTAGAGGATATTATCGATTCCGGCAGGACCCTGTATTATCTCATGGGCCTTATGCGCGAGAGGAAGCCGAACTCCATAAAGCTCTGCACGCTTCTCGACAAGCCGGACAGACGCGTGCGCGATGTCAAGGTTGACTATCTCGGTTTTGAGATCGAGGACCGTTTTGTTGTGGGTTGCGGAATGGATTATCAGCAGAAATACAGGAATCTTCCCTATATCGGAGAAATAGTATTAACGGGTGAGGAAAATTGACGGAAAAACCTTCTAGAAGAATAGTGAGTTACCTGCTTGCGATATTTGTCCTTGTGATGGCATATTATTATTTTGCTGGCAGGTTTGAAACCAAAGATTTATACACATATAGAGAGTTCACTGAGTCCCTCGAGAAGGGGGAAGTTGAATCTGTCACGATCAGGCCGAACGCACAGGGGACGACAGGACAGATCATAATCCGCATGAAGGAAAATGAAATTCACCGGATGTACGTGACGGATGTCCGGGAGGTGGAGAAGGAAGCCGCAAAGTACGATAGTGTCGAAATTGCGGTCGATGACATTCCTGCTGACAACTCGATGATGAATTCTGTGTTCCTGATCATTGCGGCAGCCGGCATTTTCATGCTCTTCTTTGTTCTGATGAACCGTCAGGGCGGCGGAACGAACGCCCAGATGATGAATTTCGGAAAGAGCAGGGCCAGAATGACTACTGCCGATGAGCAGTCGGTCACATTTGATGATGTTGCGGGTCTTGAGGAGGAGAAGCAGGACCTTGAGGAGCTCGTGGATTTCCTCAGGGATCCGGCCAAGTATACGGCTCTCGGGGCAAGAATACCCAAGGGCGTGCTGCTTGTCGGACCTCCCGGTACAGGTAAAACACTGATTGCCAAAGCTGTCGCCGGAGAGGCGGGAGTTCCGTTCTTCTCGATCTCGGGTTCCGATTTTGTGGAAATGTTCGTCGGTGTCGGCGCTTCCCGTGTACGCGATTTATTCACGGATGCCAAGAATAATCATCCCTGTATCGTATTCATTGATGAGATCGATGCAGTCGCCAGACGCCGCGGCGCGGGACTCGGAGGAGGCCATGACGAGCGTGAGCAGACTCTGAATCAGCTTCTGGTCGAGATGGACGGTTTTGGGGTGAACGAGGGAATTATTGTTCTCGCGGCTACCAACCGTGTGGATATTCTGGACCCTGCTATCTTAAGACCCGGACGATTTGATCGCAAGGTCGCGGTGGGAATGCCGGACGTCAGAGGCCGCAGGGAGATCCTGGCTGTGCATGCCAAGAATAAACCGCTCAGCGACGACGTTGATCTGGATCAGATTGCTCAGACGACGGCTGGATTCTCGGGGGCGGATCTTGAGAACCTGTTGAACGAGGCAGCCATCTATGCAGCCGGAAGCGGGAGACCGTATATTATTCAGAATGACATACGTCAGGCATTCATCAAGGTCGGCATCGGCGCTGAAAAGCGCAGCAAGGTCATGTCCAGAAAGGATAAGGAAATCACAGCCTACCACGAATCCGGCCATGCTATTTTATTCCATGTGCTGCCGCAGGTGGGGCCTGTCTACTCAGTCTCGATCATTCCGACAGGACAGGGGGCAGCAGGTTATACAATGCCCCTGCCTGAGAAAGATGAGATATTTAATACCAGAAGCCGCATGCTCGAAGAGATAACGGTGGATCTGGGCGGAAGAGTCGCCGAGGAAATTCAGTTCGGCGATATCACAACGGGAGCTTCTCAGGATATCAAGCAGGCTACGGCTCTGGCCAAAGCGATGGTCATGAAGTACGGAATGTCATCTAAGATGGGGCTTATATCCTATGATGATGATTCCGGCGAAGTGTTCATCGGCCGGGATTTTGAGAAGACCAGAAGCTACAGCGAACGTACGGCGGATGAGATCGATGAGGAAGTCAAATCCATTATCGACCAGTGCTATAGAAATGCACGCAGTATTATCCTGGAGTACAGGGACGTGCTGAACGCGTGTGTTCAGCTGCTGCTTGAGAAGGAAAAAATCGGCAGAGAGGAATTCGAAGCGCTGTTCGATAATCGTGAAGCCCTGCTTGATGAGGCTTCCGGGTTTATAGGAGAGTAAGGGGAGTGTAACTGATTTGCGGGTCCGCGGGAGCGCGGCTGTGAATCGAAAAAAGAGGAGTTGAAAACATGGAACGAGACGGCACGAAAGAGTATCGTCGAATGAGATATGTTTCGCTGATGCGTCCCGTTTTTCGGAAGAGGGCGGTCTTTAGTGATGAGACCGGCCACTACCGGAGACCGGCGCAGCCGAAGGAATATGATGATGTAACCATCCGCCTGCGCACTATGAAGAATAATGTGGACGCGGTATATCTGATCAGCGGCTCCGTGAGGCAGAAAATGGACCTCGTAGAGGTAAAAGGCGGATTTGATTTTTATGAGACGACGATTCATCTGGGGACGGAAAAGGTCCTGTATTACTTTGAACTGCAGGTCGAGTCGGCTACATGCTATTACAATAAGATGGGCATCACGAGGGATCTGAGCGAGCGCAACAGTTTCCGCATTGTTCCCGGCTTTTCGACACCGGAGTGGTCCCACGGAGCGGTCATGTACCAGATATATACGGATCGCTTCTGCAACGGAGATCCTACCAACGATGTGCTGTCCCGCGAATATACGTATCTGAACGAGTTCTCCAGGAAAGTAACGGACTGGAATCAGCCGCCGGAGAACATGGATGTGCGCAATTTCTACGGCGGAGATCTGGCAGGTATCATGAAAAAACTTGATTATCTGCAGGATCTTGGGGTCGAGGTCATATACCTCAATCCGATATTCGTATCACCGTCGAATCACAAGTATGACATTCAGGATTACGACCATGTCGACCCGCATTTCGGGAAAATTGTAAAGGATGAAGGCAATCTTCTCGGATGGGATGACCGGAACAACAGGAATGCGACAAGATACATAACAAGATCCACCGATCCGGTGAATCTGGCAGCATCTGATGCCGTGCTGGCTGAGTTATCCGCTGAGATCCATCGCAGGGGGATGAAGCTTATTCTCGACGGTGTGTTCAACCACTGCGGCTCTTACAACAAGTGGTTAGACCGTGAACTGATTTATGAAAACCAGCCCGGCTATGAGAAAGGCGCATATGTAGATAAGGACAGTCCTTATCATTCATTCTTCAAGTTCAACAATGAACACGCCTGGCCGTACAATGAGTTTTACGACGGATGGTGGGGACATGCAACTCTGCCAAAACTGAATTATGAGGAGAGCAGCGAGCTGTTCGATTATATCCTGCGCATAGGAAAGAAATGGGCTTCTCCGCCCTACAATATAGATGGCTGGCGGCTTGATGTTGCGGCTGACCTCGGCCACACGGCTGATTATAATCATTACTTCTGGAGGGAATTCAGAAAAGCGGTCAAGTCCGTAAATCCGGATGCTCTTATTCTTGCCGAACATTACGGTGACGCAAGTAAATGGCTCGGCGGAGACCAGTGGGATACTGTCATGAACTATGATGCGTTCATGGAACCGGTATCCTGGTTCCTGACAGGCATGGAGAAGCACAGTGATGAATTCCGGGAGGATCTGCTCGGCAACGGTGAGGTGTTTACCAGCGCCATGCGGTACCATATGGCCAGCTTTATGGGCCCGTCTCTCCTCAGCGCAATGAACGAACTGGACAACCACGACCACTCGCGATTCCTCACCAGAACGAATCATATTGTCGGACGTGTCTCTCAGCTCGGATCTGAGGCAGCCGGCAAGGGTATTGTTGTGCCGGTCATGAGGGAAGCCATTTTAATACAGATGACTTTCATCGGAGCTCCGACTTTGTATTACGGAGATGAAGCGGGTGTCGTCGGATTTACGGATCCGGACAATCGACGGACGTACCCGTGGGGACACGAAGATCGCTCTCTGATTGATTTTTATAAAATGGCAATCAGACTCCATAAGAAGTATGAACCTCTTAGGACCGGGTCTATCAAGGAGCTCGGTTCGGGCTATAACTTTATTTCATACGGTCGTTTTGACGAGGAGGAACAGTTCGTAATCGCTGTCAATGCAGGAGAAGATCCGCTCCCGGCAGAAATTCCGGTCTGGGAGATCGGAATTACTCAGACGGCGAATACAAAGATGGTAAAGCTTCTCTCCACAGACTGCGACGGTTATTCAACAAGTCCGAAAAAATATCTAGTCACAGGCGGCATCATGACTCTTGACCTGAAGCCTTACGAGGCAGTCGTCCTGTATCATAAGGGAACCGGCGACGAAGAAACCAGAAGTATTCTATGATTTTGTGAGGTGAAAAAAATGAAGAAAAGAATTCTTGCCACTGCATGTGCTGCGATCATCTGCCTTTGCGGCTGTGCTGCGGGCGGCGGAGCCGGTGACACTGCATTGCCGGCGGATGAGAGCACGGTACCTGTTGTCGAGGAGACCGTTGATGGTGCCGGCATCGACAGGTTCGTGAGCGTACCGGAGTATAAGGGCATTGAACTCACAAAAGAAGCTGTGAAGGTGACAGAGGCCGATCTGAAAGAAGCCTATGACGTGGATCTCAATCAATACAGAATTGATGTCCCGGATATGGAAATAGCGGATTATTTCTGGGTTACAATGGACTACGAAGGTTTGATCGACGGAGAGAGTTTTGCGGGTTCTTCGGCCACGAACTACGATCTGAAGATCGGTCAGGGAACATTCCCTGAATCGTTCGAAAGCCAGCTTATGGGTCACAAGCAGGGCGACAATCTGACAATCGATGTTAATTTCCCTGAAGAATATGACAATCGCGACATAGCGGGAAAGACTGCGACCTATAATATTACAATTACTCGTGTTTCGGTCGCGCTCGGTGAGCCGACTCCGGACTGGACAAGAATGTATTTCGGACAGAGTGTCGATGAATATAAAGCAGCTAAACTCGAGGAGGTCACTGCCAATCTTGCTGCAGAGGCCGACACTAAACTCCGCACGAACGCATGGTTTACGGTCTTCGATCAGTCGGAAGTCCTTGCGTATCCTGAAGAAATGATCGAGACCTGGACAAAGTACAGTCAGGACTCTTACGCAAGATATGCGGAAAAGCTGGGCATGGAGTATGAGGATTTCCTCGCAGAGTACGGAGTTACCGAAACTGCAATCAGTGAGAATGCCAAGAGATATGTGAAATCTTATCTGGTAGCCACCTCGATCATGGAGAACGAGGGCATCGACGAGGATGATCAGGTCTATCGCGCGAAGAAAAATGAGCTTCTTTCTTCATCAGGTTACGCATCCGAGGATGCTGCTGTTGCAAATGGCATTTCAAGTGAAAACATCGATATGACTGTCAGGTATTATCTGGCGTGTGACATCATCATGGATAACGCTAAGGTCCAGGGTGCCGATTCCTCAGAGAGCGAGAATGAGACGCAGGAGGAAACTTCTGAGGAGTCTGTCGCGGCTGTGAGTGAGAACGGTGAGGGGGATACACAGGAAGAGTATACAGAGGAAGATAATTACACAGAGGACGAAGAATACACAGACGAAGAGACTTATAGTGAGGAGTAAAGCATAATTCGAGTCTCCCGGATAATGTATTTCGGCATGAATGAAAAGATATGTGAAACTGTCGTACCGTTTTGGTGCGGCAGTTTTTTTGTTGTCAATTTTTTGTTGTCTGTTTCTTGACATGATGTGTGATACACATTATAATGATTTTGATTATAATCTATATAATACTATAATAAACATTAACGATAAATTATATATAACATAATGTGTGTTATACAGTATAATAGTCATTTTGATGAAAAGTGATCTGAGATACGGAACAGACACAATTCCAGCTTAAAGTTCCGGAATACGGACAGGGGAAGTTCCTGAGGGAATTTGTGGATGAGACGAAGTTCGTAAGCTGCTGAGTCATATCAGTATACTGGGGAGTGTACTTATATAGAGTGGGAGACAGATGTCTTCCGATACGGAGCAGATCCGGCATGCAAGAGGGGAATTATGGGAAGGGAGCAGATCGAAACGGCACTCACAATGGAAATGCGGCGGGGGACGATTGTCCTCGTCTGTCTGTGCTGTCTTGATGAACCTGTGCATGGATATGGATTGGTGGAACAGCTGGCAGAGAAGGGAATACCGGTTGAGGCTAACACACTGTATCCTCTCCTCAGGAGACTCTCTTCCCAGGGGCTCCTCGAAGACCGATGGGACACGAGCAGTTCAAAACCGCGGAAGTATTACTGTATTACGGATGAGGGAAAAAAAGTGAGGGACGTCCTTGCAACTCAGTGGAAACATATGTCCGATGCGATGAAGGACATCATGAAGGACGTCGGATAAATGGAGGCGGATAGTGGTTGAGAGAATTATTGACAGGTATGTAGCAGACGTCATGAGATACATACCGCCACTGGAGAGAATAAAGGCGGAAAGAGACCTTAAAGAAGTAATCTACGAGATGCTGGAGGATTATATGGATGGGGAGAGACCTGTAGGCCGGGATGCCCGGGCTGTCATCAGGGATCTCGGCCCGGCCTACTATGTGGCATCGGAGTATAATCAGAGGAAAAGAAAAGCCAGACGCAGGAGAAGACTCGCGGCAGGTCGGGCACTGGACAGACTGGTCCATGTGATACTCGCGCTCTCAATGATCTGTGTGGTCCTCGGAGTTGCGGCACTTGCGCTCGGTATTACCGATAATATGATCGTGATCTTTACAGGAGCGATGCCTGCTATCGCTCTGGTTATCATCGGCATGTTCAGGCCGCTTCCGCCGCAGGATCGGAGACGGCAGCGAAAACGTCAGGCTGCTGCGGGAAACGGCACACATTGAAAATCCATGCAATTTGAAGGAGGATTTATGGAGTATCGGATTGAACATGACTCTATGGGAGAAGTCAGAGTACCGGCGGACCGGCTCTGGGGAGCGCAGACGCAGCGCAGCCATGAGAACTTTCCGATCGGCGTCGGAATAGAGACAATGCCGCGGGAGATAGTTCGCGCGTTTGGCATATTGAAGAAGGCTGCAGCCAGGGCCAACAACATTCTGGTGGGCAATCGGATGACAGATGAGAAACTGAATGCGATAGCAGCTGCCTGCGATGAAGTCATTGACGGGACTCTTATTGAAGAGTTTCCTCTTGTCGTATGGCAGACAGGATCCGGCACGCAGTCCAACATGAATGCCAATGAGGTGATAGCCAACCGGGCAAACCGGATTGCGGGGAAGAAACTCTGCCACCCGAATGATGATATTAATATGAGCCAGTCGTCCAACGACACCTTTCCTACAGCTATGCATATAGCGGCGGTGTGTGCCCTTGAAGACAGTCTGCTTCCGGCTATTGAGACACTCATTGAGACTTTCAGACGAATAGAGAGTGAGAACCCGGAAGTTGTTAAGTCGGGGAGAACGCACCTGCAGGATGCGACACCGATCAAGTTCTGCCAGGAAGTCTCCGGATGGCGGAGTTCACTTGAAAAGGATGCAGAGCTCATCCGCCTTGCGGCAGGTCCGCTTCATGAGCTGGCTTTGGGCGGCACGGCGGTAGGTACCGGTCTAAACGCACCGGCCGGTTTTGACCGGCAGGTAGCTCTGGAGGTAGCAGAGATTACCGGCAAGGAGTTCGTGACAGCACAGAACAAGTTTCATGGACTTACGTCAAAGGATGAGCTTACATTTGCCCACGGAGCAATTAAAGCGACTGCCTGTGATATGATGAAAATTGCAAATGACGTCCGTTGGCTGGCTTCCGGTCCCCGCCTGGGTCTCGGCGAGATCACGATTCCGGCAAATGAGCCCGGGTCGTCAATTATGCCCGGCAAAGTCAACCCGACCCAATGCGAGCAGGTCACAATGGTCGCTGTCCAGATCATGGGCAACGATGTGGCGGTCGGCATGGCAGCGTCCCAGGGAAATTTCGAACTGAATGTATTCATGCCGGTCCTTATTTACAACTTCCTGCAGTCAGCGAGACTGCTGTCTGAGTCCATAATAGCATTTAATAACAACTGCGCAGTGGGTATTAAGGTCAACGAAGAAAAAATGAGGCATAATCTTCATAATTCGCTCATGCTCGTCACAGCACTGAACCCTTACATCGGCTATGAGAACGCGGCCAGAGTCGCCCACAAGGCATTTGACGAGAATACTTCTCTCAGGGAGGCCTGCACCGCCCTCGGATTCCTGACAGAGGAGGAGTTTGATAAAGTGTTCCACCCCGAGCAGATGGTCTGAGCGGTTTTCCCATTCCGTATTCAGCAAACATATTTTATTCCCTATGGAAAGGCTGCCGCATCATTATGATGCGGCGGTCTTTCTGTTCTGATATATATTCGCTTTTTTACCCAGAAAGTGAATCTATTTGCGGAAAATTACGTAAAAATCGCCAACTTTCTCGAAAAGTAAAATTGTGGTAAAATTTGTATGGAAAGAATTGACCGTATGATCCGAAGTAGGTGCAAATATCCGGAGTGCCAGGTAAAAAAGATGAAAAATATAGAGATTAATGATGCTGTAATGCATGTGCCGGAAGGTGTATGCAAAGTAACTGAGATTATCGAGCGTGACTTATCTAGATATGGAATCCGCCAGTATTATGTGCTCGTGCCGGTTTATGACAGAGGCACTAAAATCTATATTCCGACTGACGCAGGCAGTGATAAGATGAAAAGCCTGCCCGAGAAGGACGAAGTCCTGCAGATCATTGACAATATTCCGACCTGTGAGTCGGTATGGATCGATAATGATAAGGAGCGCATGGAGTCGTTCAACAAAATTATTTCCCGCTGTGACCATCGAGAGATGATGGCGCTGCTTCACACGCTGCGCAACAAGCATGCAGAGAAAGTACGGACGGGAAAGAAATTCCACAGCGCGGATGAGAGAATTTTCCGTGAGGCCGAGAGAATCCTGTTCGGCGAGTTCGGCTATATACTTGACATTGAGCCGAGCAGTGTGGCCGGGTTTATCAGTGACAGGCTGGAAGCCGCTGCCAACTAAGTCAGGGCTTTCTCTTTTCAATATTAATATAAGAATAAAACAAAAGGCTGTCGCATCAAGGCGAGCCACCATTATATATGGCAGACGATATTTGCAAATGTCTGCCATATATAGTGGTGACACCGTCTGGTGTGACAGCCTTATACTTTGTCTTTTGGCGCGGATTCAGATTCTTACGCCCCTGTATCCCGCCCGTGAAGTGAGAACAGTGTTTATTAAAGGTCAGTCAGGCATTCGTCAAGTGCTGCCTCAATACCCTTTCTGTCCATCTTCTGGCCGATGAAGACCAGCTTCCCCATCCCACC
>ODAI012922512.1_pt1 | contig 23184 bp, 20 predicted proteins | sample 1539321 | NCBI WGS metagenome assembly ODAI01 (sample SAMN02144231, study PRJEB22623) | gut metagenome | biome: sheep rumen | host: Ovis aries | place: New Zealand | reverse complement strand
GGATTTTTGAGAAAGAATTCCTTTTTGCTTATTAATAGCCAAAAAATCATCATTTTCAAAAACAATATCCAAAGGATCATCTTCTAAAACGTAGACGGATAAATCCGTATCGGAGTTTAATCCCTGCATCTTTAAAAAGGTCTCATCACTAAAAAACACACGAATTTCATCGTTTTCCTGTAAGAGTTCGCTTCCCGTCGCTTTTTTTCCGTTTAGTGTAATATTCTTCTTTCGAAGCATCTTATACAAAAAACCGGAGGACGCTTCCTTAAAATACTTTTTTAAAAACTTATCCAGTCTTTGTTTCTCTGTTTTTTGATCAATAATTATACTTTTCATAATAGTAAAAAATCCGGAAGGAAAAACCTTCCGGATAATAATTAGTCTTTGTTAAAAAATGATTCCGGAATATCAAGTACAGCAAGCGCTTCTTCGGACTCTGCTTTTCCGGAAACTTCCGTCTTTTTGCTTTCACTGACAGGAACTTCTTTTTTCTGAGTATTCACTGCTCCGTGATTATCTTTCGCTGCAACCGCTTCTTGTTTCAAAACGTCTGCCTGTGTCTCCGGAGCCAATTCCGTACGATTGGATACAACCACATCCAAATAACCCTGCATAGTCTTTAAGAATGTATCGTTTCTTTGACGAGTCGTATCAATAGAAGCTGCCAAAACGTCCTGAATACTTCGAAGAAGCTGATCGGTATAAGCAATCGCACCGGTACGGATATCGTTGGCATCCTTTGTAGCAGCATCCAGCATTTCCTGAGCCTGTTTCGTAGCAATCATCACAACTTCATTTGCCTGTGCATAAGCCTGTTGCATAATCTGATGTTCAGAAACAAGTTCATTGGTAGTAATCTGTGCTTCCTGTACAATCTGATCTGCCTTCGCACGAGCATCAGCCAGAATCGCTTCTTTATTACTGATAATCTTTTGATAACGTCGAATTTCCTCCGGCGTCTTTGATCGAAGTTCTTCTAAAAGCCCCTCAATGTCATCTCGATTTACAACAATTTTAGTGTCATTGAAAATGGATGATGGTTTACAGCTATCAATGTATTCTTCCAGTTCATCAATGATATCTTCAATTGCACTAGCCATATACGTCTCTCCTTTTTATTTGTTATACTTCTCCATAATGCGTGGAATAATCTCATTCGGTACAAACTTCGATATATCTGCTCCGTAAGAAGCAAATTCGCGAACCACGCTGGAACTTAAATAAGAATAATTCAATGACGTGGTCAAAAATATAGTTTCCAAATCGGAATTCTCAACATGATTTACTTGAGCAATCTGTAATTCATACTCAAAATCCGTAACGGCTCGAAGACCGCGAATCACGATATTTGCATCGATTTCTTTCGCAAAATCCACAAGCAAACCTTCGAAAGAAATTACCGTAACATTCGGGTATTCTTTCACCAAATCTCTAATCATCGTAACACGTTCATTCGCAGAAAACAACGAATTTTTTGCGCTGTTATTTAAAACCGCAACAACGATTTCGTCAAACAATCTGGATGATCGTTTGATGATATCCAAATGTCCGAATGTGACCGGATCAAAACTTCCGGGATAGATTGCTTTTTTCATTAAATTTCCCTCAAGAATACATGCTGATTGGTTTTATACTGTTTGATTTTCGTGATTTCAAAGCCCATATCGGACACAAAGGAAAAATCACGTTTCAAATCTGCTTCTATAATGATAAAACCGTCTTCATCCAACAAACGATTCTCTTTTATTTTCGTAAGAACTTCGTCCTCAATATTTAAAGCATAGGGCGGATCCATAAAAATGATATCATAAGTATCCGTTAAAACAGACAATGCTGAAAGCACATCCTTTTTTATCAATACGGATTTATCCGTCATTTTTGTTTTTTCCAGATTCTTCGCTATAATATCAACCGCTTTCTTGTTTTTTTCTACAAAACAAGCGCTTTTAGCCCCGCGGCTTAAGGCCTCGATTCCGATTTGTCCGCTTCCCGCAAACAAATCCAAAAACCTGCAACCGTAAATATCATTCTGTAAAAGATTAAATAACGTTTCTTTTACACGATCGGTTGTGGGTCGGGTATCCAACCCTTCCAATGTCATAAGAGGAATGCTTCGTGCTTCCCCTGCGATCACTCTAAGCATATTACACCTATTTCTGTTCTTTTAATACATCCTTGTTTTTCACAATATAATCAATTAAAGAAATAAGGGTTAAAGCCAATGCAATCCACATCAAAATCTGTCCCAAAAGAACCAAATACGGATGCAACGGAGAAATAATCATAACGATTACCATAAGCATCTGAAATACGGTTTTAAACTTTCCCCAATAGCTGGCTGCAATTACTACTCCGTTATCGGATGCAATCAAACGGAAACCGGAAATAATAAATTCTCGGGCGATAATAATAATGCATACCCAGGAAAGCAAGGTATTTAATTCCACCAAACAAATCATAGCGGAACATACCAAAAGCTTATCCGCCAAAGGATCCATAAACTTACCGAAATTGGTCACAAGATTATATTTACGGGCAATCTTTCCGTCCAACATATCAGTAAGTGATGCTACGATAAAAATCGCTTCCGCAATCCATCGATACATCATCTCATCCGGGCGAAATAATAAAGCCACCACAAAAAACGGAATCAAGATTACACGAAAAATCGTAAGTTTATTCGGCAAATTCATAATAATCTCCTATCAAATCATATTCTTTAAAACCGGTTACTTTAACGGAAATCAAATCTCCGCTTATAAACTCTTTGTCACTTTCGATGAAGATATATCCGTCTACATCCGGAGCATCCCGATAGGTGCGTCCCACATAAACGCCATCTTCAACTCTTCCTTCCACAAAGCAAGAAACAATTTTACCCACCATTTCCTCATTCTTGGAAAGAGAGATTTTTTGCTGTAAAGCCATAACCTCATCGCGCCAAGCATTTTTAACATCATCATCCACCTGATGTTCAAAGGATGCTGCAGGTGTACCGTCTTCTTTAGAATAAGAAAACGCTCCCAATCGATCAAACTTCATATCGGAAATAAAGTTTAAGAGTTCCTCATGCTTTTTATCATCTTCTCCCGGAAAACCGCAAATCAATGTAGAGCGGATTGCTATATCCGGTATATGTTCTCTCAGTCGACCAATGATGCTTTCAATATCCGCTTTGGAAGTTTTTCTTCCCATACGACCTAATATTTCATCATTGCAGTGCTGAATCGGCATATCGATGTAATGACAAATCTTTGGATTGTTTTTTATGCATAAAATCAATTCATCATCGATTTCTTCGGGATAACAATACAAAAGACGAATCCACTCTATTCCTTCAATCTCGGAAAGTTTATTCAAAAGAAGGGGCAAGGATTTCTTTCCGTAAATATCGATTCCCCATACGGTTACTTCCTGAGCAACAAGGTTTAATTCCTTAATGCCTTGGGCAGCCAACTCTTTTGCTTCCGAAATAATATCATCCAAAGGAACACTTCTGTAATTTCCTCGAATGGACGGGATTACGCAATAGGTACAATGTTTATCGCATCCTTCCGCTATCTTTAAATAGGTATAGGGCACAATACTGCTTAAAATGCGGCCTTCATTCTTCGGAAGAGAAGAAAAATCTCTCTTTAATACTTCCGTTTTCCCCTCCAAAGCCTTGCGAACCACAGTTACAATCTCATCATAGGAATTGGTTCCTACAATGCCGTCAACCTCAGGTAAGTCAGATAAAACCTCATCCGTAAATCTTTGTCCCAAGCATCCGGCAATCACCAATACTTTTAAATGACCGGTTTCTTTTAGTTTTCCGACTTCAATAATGGTATTGATGCTTTCTTCCAACGCATCCGCAATAAAACAACATGTGTTAATCACGCAAATATCGGAGTCTTTTGGTTCGGTGACAAATTCATGGCCGTCTTTTGCAAGCAAAGCCATCATATGCTCTGTATCACAAAGGTTTTTATCACATCCAAGAGATACAATGGATACTTTCATTTATTCCTCCGAAGTCTCTTCCTCGGTATTTTCTTCCAAAGCTTCTTTCTGTGCTTTCTTTAAAGCAGCCTTTTTCTCTTTGTATTCTTTTAATTCGATTTCTTTTTCTTTTACTTCATCTTCGGTAAGGATCTTAAGCTCACCTTCGTAAAGTTCTTTTACGGCGATGGAAAGCGGTTTCATGCCCTTTGTATTTGCAACATAAGGTTCATCACCGGAAACAATCTGTCTTGCACGCTTTGCGGTAGCACAAACGATGGAATAACGACTGTTAACAACCGGTTCCTCTCCTACCAAAGCGGTATCCTCATTTACAACTCTCATTAATTCAACATAAGACGGATGTATCATTTCTATTCTCCTTTCGAAAACATCTTTAATTCTTTTTGAATAATCTCAATATTGGCTTGATTTCTGGATGCGCGATACCGTTCAGCTTGAATGGTATGATGTACGCGTTTTACGCATTTCGACAAATCGTCATTTACAACCAAATAATCATATTTATCCATTAAAAAGGATTGATCGTAAGCAATGGAAAGCCTTTGTTCAATCACTTCTTTGGTTTCGGTTCCACGTCCCACCAATCTTTCTTTTAAAGATGTGGCCGTTGGCGGTGTCACAAACAAAAGTAAGGAATCGGGATAAAGCTTTTTAACCTGCAAAGCACCGTCAATCTCAATTTCCAAGATAACATCTTTTCCCTGATTTACCAATGTTTCCACATACTCTCTCGGAGTGCCGTAATAGTTTCCGTTAAACTCGGTATACTCCAAAAGTTCATTGTTTTTAATCATTTCTTCGAACTCTTCTCTGGTTTTAAAGAAGTATTCACGTCCTTCTTTTTCACCGGTTCGTTTTTCTCTCGAAGTCGCGGAAATGGATAAGTTATACTCATCCTTATGCAATTTTAAAAGGTGTTTCATAATGGTACCCTTGCCTGCGCCGGAAAAGCCGGACAAAACAATTACCAAACCTTTACTAAAATCCATTACTTTCTCCTACTCTAAATTCTGAATCTGTTCACGAATCTTTTCAATTAAAGTCTTAAGTTCAATTCCGATATCCGCAACTTTAACGTCAGTTGACTTAGACAAAAGCGTATTGCTTTCACGATTCATTTCCTGAGCCAAGAAATCCATCTTTCTTCCCACTTCATCCTTTGTGGTAAGGGTATCTCTGGCTTCTTTTACATGGCTCTTTAAACGAACCAATTCTTCATCCACGCAAATCTTATCCGCATACAAAACCACTTCCGCAGCGATACGGGACTCATCTAACTGATGATTCTCAATCAAATCTTTAGTCTTTGAAAGAAGTCTGTTTTTATACTCTTCGATAATGCTCGGGAAATAAGTTTCCACTTGATCCACCAGTTTTTCCATCTCATCCAGTTTTTCAAGCAAATCGGAAACCAAGCGATTTCCTTCTTCTTTACGATTTAATACAAAATCATCCAAAGCTTTGTTTAAAGTTTCGCTTAAAATCTCGCAAAGTTCATCCTGATCTTCTTCTTTTGCATCCTGGGTAAACACATCCGGGAAACGGGCAAGTAAGCCAACGGAAACGGAATCCTTTAAGTCAAACTGTTCCTTCATTTCCATGAGTCCGTCGTAATACTTTTTCGCAATCTCAGGATGATAATGGATTTCCACTTCATCCGCCGCATCTTCCTCAAAAGAAAAGAACACATCCACCTTTCCACGGGAAATACGGTTTTTTATAATATTTCTGGCTTCATTTTCAAAGAAAGAAAATTTTCTTGGAAGCTTTAAATTCAAATCTAAAAAACGATGGTTTACGGATTTGATTTCAACGCACACCTTTAAGGAATTAACAACGTTTTCGTAACGTCCGAAACCGGTCATAGAGTTAGCCATATCAGTCTCAAAAAACCTCCTGAAATCGATAATTGTTCCTAATTTTTGACACAATTATCACAATTATTGATATTATAGTAAATATAAGGACGCTTTGTCAAATTTAAAAGTCCTTTACAAGTGTCTCAAACCCTTGTAAAATAAGGGCTGCACGACTTTTAAAATAATTTTTTGGAGAAGAAAAATGTCCATCGACGGAATATGTTTACATGCACTTACATATGAACTGAATCAAAAGCTAAGCGAAAGTCATATAAAAAAAATAGCACAACCGGAAAAAGAAGAACTGATTCTTACTGCATCCAAAGAAAGAGAAACCTTTCGACTGTTAATCTCTTCCTTGGCATCTCTCCCAGTCATCTATTTAACAAGCGAAAATAAAACAAGCCCCATGACCGCGCCGAATTTTTGTATGATTCTCAGAAAATATTTAAACAGCGGAAAAATCACCTCCGTTAAGCAGGTAGGTTTGGAACGTGTGTTGGATTTTGAAATCGAACACTTAAACGAACTGGGCGATCCCGCAAAGAAACACTTATATGTGGAAATCATGGGAAAACATTCAAATATTATTCTTTGCGACGAAGAAAACACCATTTTAGACAGCATTAAACATGTAAACGCTTTTGTTTCTTCGGTGCGTGAAGTATTGCCGAATCGTCCCTATTTTGTGCCGGCTCAAAAAGATCATATGGATGCTTTTTCGGTTACAAAAGAGGATTTTTATAACATCCTGTTAAAGAAACCCTTGCCTATGAAAAAGATGATTTTATCATCGTTGATCGGCTTTGGTCCTGTAATGGCTGAAGAATTGTGTTATCGGGCAAACATTGACTCCGATGTATCTGTCCTATCCTTAAGCGATTGGCAAAAAGACAAATTATACGAAGTATTTTGTAATCTTATAAACGATATGACAAATCACAGTTATACACCAACCGTGATTTTGAAAAACAACAAACCTTTCGAGGTTTATCCCTTTGCTTTGACTCATTACAAGGAATTGGAGAATAAAACCTTTTCATCCATGTCGGAAGCATTGGAGTTTTTCTATGCCACCAAAAATTTAAAGAATAATATGGAGCAACGTTCCTACGATCTTCGTAAACAGATTCAAACCATATTGGATCGAAACAGAAAGAAGCTTCTCATTCAGGAAAAACAATTAAAAGATACGTTATCCATGGATAAGTACAAGCTTTACGGTGAACTTTTAACCGCAAACGCATATCAGATTTCATCCGGTATTAAAAAGGTTTCTCTTCTTAACTACTACGATAATACCAACGTAGAAATACCTCTTGATGAGACCTTATCCGCCATGGAAAACGCAAATAAGTATTATACAAAGTACAACAAATTAAAGCGTACCAAAGAAGCCTTGGATACCTATATGGAGGAAACAAAAAAAGCCATCTCCCATTTGGAAATGATTTTAAGTTCCCTATCCACTGCGGAATCCGAAGAAGATTTAACCCAGATTCGTCAGGAATTATTTGAGTACGGATTTACCAAGAAACGCCCTGCAACAAAAAAGGGACAGCACAAAAAATCCGCTCCCCTTCATTTTGTCACCTCCGACGGATACCATATTTATGTGGGAAAGAACAATTATCAGAACGAAGAAGTTACTTTTAAAATAGCAACGGGAAACGATTGGTGGTTCCATTCCAAAACAATCCCCGGCAGTCATGTCATTGTAAAAGCAAATAACGAAGAACTTCCGGATCATATATTTGAATTGGCGGCTTCCTTAGCGGGTTATTATTCCACCGGACGGGATCAGGATAAAATCGAAATCGACTATACACAGAAAAAACACTTAAAAAAAGTAGCCGGTGCGGCTCCCGGATACGTGATTTACCACACCAACTACTCTATCATCGTGTCTCCCGAAAAAAGAGACGTCACTTTATGTTAATACTTAACGAATCATCTCCGTAAGGCCTACTTTTTTGTGGACTTTGCGGAGTGTTTTATTTGAGAAATAATATGCCTTCTCATCATTTTCTTTGATGCACTTATCAAGATAGGTCTTTTCTTTCATAAGTTCATCATATCGTTTCTGAATGGGTTCAAGTTCCGCTACTACCGCTTCTCCCACTGCCATCTTAAAGTCACCGTAACCGCGACCCGAAAACTCTTTTTCGATTTCTTCGTAAGATTTTCCGGTTACACAACGGTAAATGCTCATCAAATTGGAAACACCCGGTTTATTCTCTTCATCAAAACGAACTTCCGTTTCAGAGTCTGTTACCGCACGTTTAAACTTACGAAGGATGGTATCCTTATCATCCAAAAGACGAACGGTTGCATTCTCGTTTTCATCCGACTTAGACATCTTCTTTAACGGCTCCTGCAAAGACATAATCTTCGCTCCGGCTTTTCCGAGATAAGGTTTTGGAATGGTAAATACATCACCGTAAATATTATTGAAACGCTCTGCAATATCTCTGGTGATTTCCAAATGCTGCATCTGGTCTTTACCGATGGGTACCACATCTGTCTGATATAATAAAATATCCGCAGCCATTAAAACCGGATAGGTAAAGAGACCTGCATTGATATTGTCCGCATGCTTAGAGGATTTATCTTTAAACTGAGTCATACGGTTTAATTCACCCATATAAGTAAAGCAGTTTAAAATCCACGCAAGCTGTGCATGGGTCGGCACATGAGACTGGTAATAAACACAGTTCTTCTCCGGATCTAGTCCTGCCGCGACATATAAAGCATAGATGCTTCTGGCATTCTTTCGAAATTCTGCCGGTTCCTGTCTCACTGTTAAGCTATGCAAATCCATAACACCGAAAAAGCAGTCATAATCCTCGTGAATATTCACCCAGTTTTTTAACGCTCCCAAATAATTTCCTAAGGTCAGCGTTGATGTTGCCTGCATTCCGCTATATAAAATCTTCTTTTCCTTTTCCATAATTCATCCTCGACTTTATTTCTTATTATGCAAAATATTCTTTCGAATATATAAATAGGTTTCCTTTTCTCCCTTTTCGGCAAGCATGGTAAGCATTTCTTCCAACAACGCCTGTGTGTTTGGGTGAATCAAATAATGATCGAAACCTCTTTTATAATATTCCAACGGACTTCTGTCCGTATACTTATCTTTTTGATATGTCTTACATGCGGCCACACGATCGATAAACATCTCCACCACATATTTCGCAGGCATATCCATACCTACCATTCGACCGTCTTTCTTTTGAGAATAGTCAATCCAATATTCCATATGGTGTTTATTTCTTCCCTTATGATGCAGCCACGCGAGAGAAACGCCTTTATCCTCCCGTTCCGCGTTGTTCGGACTTCTGTCCCCTTGAAAATACTTTACACCAACGAAAAACTCCGTAGGGGAATACTTTGATAAATCGTGTAAAAGTCCCTGCTTATAAAGTCCGACCTGAAAACATCCCTCCATCACCAATCGTTTGTGATGATTGATTGTCTTTAAGTGTCCAAAGAAGCTATTCATCAGAAACTTCCTTTCCAACCAAAATTGTAACCGTTCCGCCGGGAACCAAAACTTTTGTCTGATCAACAAGCGGTTCTTTTGCGGGAGCAAAAACATCATCTGCGGTATTGGTTACAAAATACCACTTTTTCTTTCCCGGTAATTTCGGTGCCGCAAATTCTTCTTTATCATAATAAAAATTGTAAAGAAGCATTACGTCCTCTTTATTCTTAGACTTGGAATACTGTCCGCTGTAATAGATGCCGATTGCCTTTTTCTCAGCACCGATTCCCATAATCCAAGGTTCTCTTCCGTGATAAGATAAATCCGGAATCCCCACGTGTTTATAGTCATTTAACGCCATGGGAGTATCTTTGGTTAAGATATCATGTTCTTTTCGGAAACGAATCACAGCCTTCACATAATCTCTAAACTTTTTCGCCGATACTTTATTGGAAAAATTCACCCAACCGATTTCATTGTCCTGGCAATAAGGGTTATTGTTTCCGGACTGGGAATTGTTAATCTCATCCCCGGATAAAATCAAGGGAACAGCCTGTGACAAAAGAGCCGATGTGATTGCACATCTGGCATTCATCAAACGAATCTTATTAATGGACGATTTCTTTGTGGGGCCTTCAAAACCGTGATTATGTGAACAGTTGTAATTACTTCCGTCCGTATTGTCTTCGCCGTTGTTTTGGTTATGCTTTTCACCGTAGCTGTACACATCCCACAGACAAAAGCCACTGTTGGACGCCGCATAATTTACAAATCCGAAATGTTCTCCCTGTCTGCGCATTTGATCCGCAAAATCGGAAATATTTCCGTCCATATGATGCTGAAGTCTTCGAAGGGGATATGTAAAATCATCGTTGTAAACGAACAAATGCTTTTTATCATCTTCTGCACTTAAAACATCATAAGAAAATCTGTCATAAAATAGTTTTGTATCAGCCAAATAAGGATTTTGAGCAACGCGCTCCACCGGGAGAGCCGCACCAAGCAAATGAAATCCGTCCACATGATACTCTCTTACCCAATATTCCAAAACCGAATTAATAAACTCGGCGCCATGCTCATTTGAAAAAGAGATTTCCATAATCGCTTCCATGGACGCTCCATGGATGGCATCAATCATTTCTTTTGCATGAATAACCACATCATTACCGCCAAAATAAGATGCTTTCGGAGCAAAATAATTTCCTTCTCCGTATCCCCAATAATTGGTACCGTACGCAGGATAAAAGACTTCCTTTGCCTTCTTGGAAGAAAGCTTTGTCTCGGATTTGAAACGCATTTCTTCAAACTCATAAAAAGGCAAAAATTCCAATGAGGAAACACCCAAGTCTTTTAACTGTGGAAGTAAAGAGATGATTCCCTTATAATTTCCTTTTTCAGTTTTGGGTAATTTATGATCCATGGTAAAGCCACGCATATGTAACTTATAAAGAATCATTTTATCGGAGGAAATCAAAGGTTTTTGTGCCTTCCAGTTATAGGACTCCTCTACAAATCCGCCGAAAACTTTATATTCGGATTCAAAGCGTTTCTCATCCATCCATACTTCGCGGCCAATAATCACCTTTGCATAAGGGTCTAAATAAATCTTTTTATCGGATTTTAAAAGATAACAAAGAGACTGCCATTTTAAGCCGGACACGCAGACAGAATAGACTTTTCCCACAGAAAATTCCTTGGAAAGTTTAATCTCATGAGCCAATTTTTTCGTATTTAAGTCAAATAGTAAAACAGATGCATCCTTTAATTTATCTGTAGCGAACGTAAAGGTAACATCTTTTCCTTTGATGATGGCACCGTATTCAAAAAAGTCACCGATTTTAACGGATAGTGACATGTTTATTTCCTCTCATCTTTCCCTTTTAGCAATTCGTAAAAATCCAATAAATTATAGCATATTTCTTGAATTATAGGCAATTTTTCATGGAATCTTTTTTGTTTTTCATTGCTTTTATTCCATGGTTTTTATATAATGATGAAAAATTTTAAGAAGGAGAATCAAATTGAAAAACGAAGAAACATTTCCGATTGATGAAAATGATACCGATGTAATGGTTACACTTGAAATGGATGACGGTTCCGAATTGGACTGCGAAATTCTTACAATATTTGATGTTGAAGATCAGGATTACATCGTTTTATTACCGGTTGACGAAAACGGAGAACCCCTTCGCGAAGACGAAGTCATTATTTATCGCTACTTTGAAAACGAGGAAACCGGCGAACCGTACTTAGACAACATTCAGGACGATGAGGAATATGAACGCGTAGGTAAACGCTTTCAGGAAATCCAAGACGAAGTTGAAGAATAATCTAATACTTCATTTCATTGATAAATACAGAGGGGCTGTAAGTTTTACCCCCTCTTATTTTTATACAACTGATATATAAATCACTTTTTGCTCTTGTAATCGCCACATAAAACATCCTTCTTTCCTCTTCCACATCCCCGTTACAATAAGGTGAAGGAACGATTCCCTCATTTACATCTATGCAAAACACCATATCAAACTCCAATCCTTTAGAACCGTGATACGTATACAAAAATACGTTAGTTTCCTCTTTAGTTTTTGTTCGATACAATTCTTTCATTTCCATTTTTTTCAAATGGCAAATCACATCGGAAACACTTATATTTTTTGAAAACTTTTTACATTCATTTTGAAGTTCGTCCAAATACGATAACGCCACTTCCAAAGTTATTGGATCATTCTCGTATTTCTTTTTTAAATAACTCTCATATCCCAGACCTTTTCGATACATGTTAATACTTGCAAATAATGAATATCCGTCATCTTTTTTGTTACTCAAATAATTGATTACATCCAATAGAATCTCATTTGTATTTTGATAATAAAATCTTTCCTTTGCGTAATAAGGAATATGATTCCACTCCAAAAATCGACTGATATAATCTCCGTCTTTTTTATTTCGAAACAATATACCGATGGTTTTTCCTTTGGTAAGTCTAATGACATCCGAAATATAATTGGCTTGCGCACATTCATCCTCGAACTGGAGATATTTTATTGTTCCGAAGTTATCGGAAAAGCTCTCATATTCTTTTGAAAAACGACATCCGTTATGCTCAATAAATTTAGAAGCTACGGATACAATCTGTTTTTTGCTTCTGTAATTCGTATTAAGTACGATTGTTTTTAAATTTGGATAGATTTTTTCAAAGGACATCATTAGACGGGGCACAGAGCCTCGAAAGGCATAAATGGATTGATCGTCATCTCCCACCGCATATAGATTCTGATGTTTTTTCACCAAAAGATTTGTAATATCAAACTGTAACGAATTGATATCCTGTACCTCATCCAATAATACAAACAAATATCTGTTTTGCCATTTATCCAACACATCCTCATGATTTGATAACAAATCATACACTTTGCTTTGCATATCGTCAAAGTCAATAAGGTTATGCTTATCTTTCAAACTTTGATATGAAAAAAATACTTTAGAAAAATCGGACTGTAACATACGGGATTCAAAATCATCCGCGGATATATTTTTATTCAAACAAGCGGATATTTCCTTTAATACTCCGAAACAATCAACGGTATTTAACGGAATATGACAGGACGATAATGCCTCTTTTAACAAAGAAACGGCGGTTTTTGTATTTAAAATATTCTGATTGGAAAAATGATACTCTTCTTTTAAGATTTGGAAAAAGAAGGAATGAAAAGTGCCGAAAAACGGTGTTTTTCCATGAAAAGAAGACTGCTTAACAAAACGATTCTTCATTTCATTTGCAGCATCTTTTGTAAATGTTAAAACTAAGATTTTTTCAGGGGAAATTTGGTGAGATTCGATTAGGTTACATACCCGTTCCACCAGACATTTCGTCTTGCCCGAACCGGGACCCGCTATAACAAGACACGGTCCCGTAAAATGTTCGATTGCAAGAATTTGTTTCTCGTTTCTCATATACTCCTTTTGGTCTCTTCTTACGGAATATATGAAAACCAATACTATTTACTTAATAATTCAATACCTTTTCGAATGCGATTTAAGGATTCTTCTTTACCCAAAATCTCCATAAGTTCGGTTGCACCGCCCGGTGTGTTTTGCTTTCCGGATACGGCGGTACGAATCGGCCAAAGCACATAGCCGTTTTTATACTCATGACTTTCCGCAAATCCCTTTAAAGTAGCAAAAAGTGCATCGTTAGAATAATCATCCTGTGCTTCCAAAACAGGTAAAATCTCCTGTAACAAAGAAAGGGAAGACTCCTCTGTCGTCTTCATTTTCTTATGAACATACATCTGAGTATCATACTCCGGCAAAGATTCAAAGAAATCAATATGACCTTTGATGTCGAAGAAAGTTTCGATTCGTGTATGAACCATGGAAGAAATCTTCTTTAAATCCAAATCCTTCTTAATGACTTCCTTTATGTACGGCTCAGCCATACCATAGAAAGTATCCTCGTCCATTGCTTTGATATATTCTCCGTTCATCCAACGGAGTTTTACCATATCAAATACTGCAGGCGATTTATTAATATGATGATAATCAAAGGATTTTACCAAATCATCAAGTGACATAATCTCATTATTATCACTTGGGCTCCATCCAAGAAGGGCTACAAAGTTCACAACCGCTTCCTTCACGAATCCCTGTTCAATCAAATCTTCAAAAGAAGAATGTCCGCTTCTTTTTGAAAGTTTCTGATGCTCTTCATTCGTAATCAAAGGACAATGAATATAAACAGGAACTTCCCATCCGAATGCTTCGTACAAACGATTATACTTCGGGGAAGAAGAAAGATATTCATTTCCTCGAACCACGTGGGTAATACCCATCAAATGATCATCAACCACATTTGCAAAATTATAGGTCGGATAACCGTCGGACTTAATCAAAATCATATCGTCAAGTTCGGAATTATCTACTTCGATGCGTCCGTAAATTTCATCTTCAAAAGCAGTTGTGCCGGTGCGCGGATTATTCTGACGAATAACATAAGGCTTTCCTGCGGCAAGGTTTGCCTCTACTTCTTCTTTTGAAAGAGAAAGACAATGCTTATCGTAGATAGAAATCACCTTTCCGTCCACGACTTCGGTCTTTAAGGATTCCAAACGTTCTTGATCGCAAAAACAATAATAAGCTTCTCCTTTTTCAATCAACTGTTTGGCATATTTCAAATAGATACCGGCTTTTTGACGTTCACTTTGAACATAAGGGCCAACGCCACCGTCTTTGTCCGGTCCTTCATCATGAACCAATCCTGTATCTTTTAAGGTTCTGTAAATAATATCAACAGCGCCTTCCACATAACGTTCCTGATCCGTATCCTCGATTCGAAGAATAAAATCTCCGCCCTCATGTTTCGCAATCAAATAAGCGTAAAGAGCAGTTCTTAAATTTCCAACGTGCATTCTTCCTGTTGGAGAAGGTGCATATCTGGTTCTGATTTTCATATATCTTTAACTCCTTTATCATTTCAATCCGAAAGTTGATTATATAACTTGGCTATAAAAAAGTAAACATCAACTGATCTGAGGTTTTTTCAAGCCGCAAAGTTTATCTACGGATGTAATAATCTCAATAATTTCCGGAACATAATAATTATGAATCTTCATCAAGCGATCGATTTCATCTCGTTCGGATTTCACAGATTTTGTATTTTCCGCTATCTTATCTCGAATCTTTTGACGACGAACAACCAAATCGTGATTTACTTTTGACATCACATCTTCGTGAACCAACGCAGCAATCTGATTCTGCCAAATCTTCGTATCATACAAATCAAGTTTGGCAAGCATGCGCATCAATCGTCCCGTAAAATACTCAAGATCGTCATTGTCCTGAATGTACTGTTCCTGTGCACGTACCATTTCAATATAACAATCCCAAAGATAATGTAATTCCATGGAAGAATTTACCTGGAATCTCTCCTGTTCAAAGGAGATGGCACTGGTTACATTGGCATATTTCATACGAACCACATTCAAAATGGATATCGTATTATTAATATTTCGAATCAATTGTCGATTCCGGGTTCGATTATTCGTATAAAATACAAAAAGCAAAAAGATTGCCAAAGCAGCCACAAATAATATGACATACAGATATAACGAAATATCCATATTTACGGAGGTTTTTAAAACAAACATCAAAAGCACAAAAGAACCAAAGGCAAATAAAAGCAAAACCGAAAATCTTCGAATCAAATTGTTGGTATGTAAAATATCATCCCGTTCGATTTCATAAGTATTCTTTTCCGCCTCTAATACTCTCATATCGTTTTCAACGGCAGATTGATACTTTTCATTGCTTTGCATGCGCTTAATTGTTTCCGGAATTGTTTCTTCATTGGCGGAAATCAATAAAAACTGTTCATCGGTTAATTTTGGTTTAGTATCTTTAAAGATGCGTTTTGAACGTTCCAAGTCTTCAATATTTTTCGCAACCAAAGAAATCTCCGAAAACTCCTTTTTCGGAAGTTTTTTAATCTTATCGATATCTTCCAAATAAGAAGTAATGACACGATACTCTGCTTTTAAAGCCTCGATTTCCTTTGTGGTGGCAATAATATGCTCGCAGGAATCCAAAATATAATGTTCAATCTTTTTAGGGTTATTCCAATCTTCAATCTTTTGGATCTCCGAAATTACCTTTTCAAAAGATTCATCCAATTTGTCATTTTTATTTTGCTTTTTCTTAAATAACATCTTATTATCCTAAATCGTTGTCTTTGACATACTGTTATAATTCTTTTGTACTTCATTTAAAATCGTATCAAAACGACTTTCCAACTGTGCATCGGAGGAATAGTTTCCATACAATTCATCCATTTCTTTTCCAAAGTCTTTTATCTCACTACAAGTGCTGACAGTCGTCACTTCCGATTTAATCTTTTCCGACATCTCCTCGGAAATCTGATACTTCACTACATAAGACTCAAACTGGGTTTCGTTACGATTACAGCGAAGTGCGTAAAACAGTGACTTCAAAGAATCCCGCTTCTTATTTTTTTCATAAGCCATATCAAAATAAGAAACCGCCTGTTCAAAGAAAAACAGTTTGGCATATGCACAACCCAAATTATGATAAATATCACCCATCAAAGAATCCGACATATCTTTGGAGTGATTTAAGATATTCTCGTATTCATAGATGGCATCCACGATTTTTCCCTTTTCCATGAAGCGATCGCCACGAATCTTTTTGCATTCTTCTTCACTCTTATTCTCGATGGAAGAAATGATATCCATGGTCTGTTTAATTTCGGTTTGAGACAGATAGCCACAGGAATTTAGAATTCTTCCCACGAACAAATGCAAAGGAGCATTTCCGTCTTTTAATTCCGAAAGCTGATTTGCCGCTTCTTTTTCTCCCAGTTCGTCGGAAAGCCAAGAAATAAACTCCTTCGACATCATGGAAGTATCAATCAGATAAGGATTATTGTAGATATAATAACTCAATTCTTCCAATGAATAAATGTTAAGTCCGGCATCCTCAATATAATACGGAGTTTTCGCTATGGAATTTTTACAATAAATCAGTTCACCCATTTCTTACTCCTGAACCGCGATGGATATTTCATGCTCCCAAATCTTATTGGATGAAGGAACAATTTCCCCAAATCCCAAATCCCGAATCAAAAGACGAATGCTTCGATCGGAAACGGGTTTCGCAGTAATCCGAAGCCTTGTAGTACGATTCTCACGCTCCGGCAAATCTTTTAACTCTAATATTTCAACGCTGGCCTGACGGGAATCCGGACGTTGTACCCAAAATTCAATTTCTTTTGTACCATCCAAAATCACTTCGCAACTGAATTCGGATTCATACCAATTCTCACCGGCATCCAACAGAGAAATAAACTGCATCTCATTATGATTTAATACTTTGATAGAGAGATTTACTTTCAGTTCCTGCTCTCCCATGTATACAAAAGGCCACTCTTCCGAGGAAACACTCTTTCGATAACCGGCATAACAAGCACCCTTGGAAAAAAGATTTTTTCCCGCAAAAACTCTGCGATTATGACACAAAAACTGTAATGATTGTTTCATCCAGTTCCCGTCAAACCCGTCTCCCGTCAAATAAACGGAAGAAATCTCTTCTCCCGCAAAAGTGGGCTTTAACAAAAACAAAAACTTCTCGTCCTTATTATCGATTAATGTTCCGAAGTTATTGGTTTCAATACGCACAAGCTGCGGTTTTGTATTGGCATTTCTATGTAATCGATATCCAAGGAGCTGATTATCTTCCAAATCAAAAAGCATAACATCTTGATAAAACACATCCGCTCTTTGATGGAACACGTAATAATAAAAGCTTTCCTTATGATCGATAAACATTACCTGGGATGAATCCAAGCCAAGCTGTGTACATAAAACCGTAAACAGTTCCATATGCTCCATATCAAGCACCGGAACGGTAATTACAAGCTTCTCGAATTTTGAACTTCCAAAGTATCCGCCGGGCAAAGTTAAGATTTTTCTTAAAAAAATCAAAAGAAGTTCGGTGGCCGGATATTCCGTAGCGTCCAGAATCACATTATCCCTGTGAAGTGCACGGGAAAGAAGCATATCAACACCATCGCTGTTTCCGGCTTGTACCTGGTTTTTCGCTTCCTGACCGATAAACCACTGTCCCATGCCTCTGCGTTTTGACAAAAAAAGGGGAATTTGAAACACTTCCGATCCCATAACCGTACTGATGGTCTCCGGTTCTTCCATATTCGGTTTATAAAAACTGACCAAAGCGTAGCGATCGGAAATATCCAATCCAAAATATACGCCGCTTGAAGTTGTCTGTTCCAAAACTGATACTCCTAACCTTCAATTGAATGAATGATATGAAATAAATGATTGGTTGTAACATCCATTCCCTGATAGAATTTCAAATCCTTAATCAAATCCTGATAATTCTTATAAACAAAATCGCTCTTCATTTGATTTAGCATACCGAACCGAGACTGTTTTTCCCGTTCCACCAATTCCTGATAAGATAACGTATCTTCTTTTAGAATCTCGTCTGTTTCATAAGAAGAAATTTGATAAGAAACCGTATCTCCAAAGAAAAGAACAAACTGCTTCACATATATACCTTCGTACATTTCAATTAAGCGTTCACTTTGCTCTTCTTCATTGTTTAAGCGATAGGTAATGGTAAGATTTGATTTCTTATCGCCATGAAATTCAATAAAATTCTTATCATAAAAATGGTACTTAATAAGTAAATGTTCATCCATTCTACGGAAGAATTCAAAATATACATTTTTTGAAATACAGTCGCGAAGCAAATAATCCAATGTGGCAAATTCTCGATCGTCTAACGGTTTTTTGAAACATAAGAATTTCAAAAGAGCGAATCGAATGCTGTCGTTTAAACTCCGTGTGGTGTCAAACATATAGAATAACCGTTTGAAGATCTGCTCGGATATATTCTCATCAAAAAGCAAATAACGTCTCGAAAAATAAGTCAGATACGCTTCCACAATCATCGGAGAAACTTTCTTTTTCATATAAGAATCGAAGATCTCCACCGAAGGTATCGAAAAATCTTCAGAATACAGCATTAATGTAAGAATACGTTCTTCCAATCCCTTAGTAGACAGTCCTCTGACATCGGAAAGTTTCCAAAGACTTACCATGTCTGCGGTAGGTCCCACATAGAATTTGCACAAATACTCAATGGATTCGTCCGTAAACAAATACTGACGCATCAAATATGCCAATAAGGATATGATGAAATCCTCTGCCTGATCTCCGATCTCATCAATCATATGATTGCATAAACGAAGCAAAGATTTTCCGGGAACCAAAAGTCCGTCATAAATACCAAGCATCTCATAAGCAGTCATATAATCATCCGACGTAATTAAAAGATCTATGATATAGGCAGCAGTCTCCGAAGTGAGATTTCGATATTCCTTATAATCCACCAGATATTTCACCAAAAGGTCTTCTTTTTGATGTTCCTTTAAAATTGAGGATATCAACGGAAGTTTCTTTCTCTTATAGGCCAAAGAAATCTCGTTATCATACAAAAAATCTTTTATCTTTCCAAGTTTTTGCTGCGGAATATCATCCGCCGAACGATAAGAATCGAACTCCTGCAAAAAATAATAAGTCGCAAAACCGGATAAATAATTAAGTTTTCCAAGAGCATGATCCGCATTGATTAAATCATCCAGATAATACCCCTGCTTGTCCAAAATATACTTTCCGTCATTTGTTTCCAAGAAGATTACGTAATTCTCGGTAAGCACGGAAAAATAAGCGATGTTGTTCACTACAGGAACAACCTTCGGTTTCGCAAACATTTCTTCAAATACAACAATTTGGCGAATATCGTTTCTTAAACAAACAAATCGTTTGGAAAAGATCAGTCTGGATAAATCCGTGGCGATTTCTTCATCCAAAAGCCCGGAATCGATAATATCCTGATAACAAACCGCCAAATCATCATTAATATGAGAAAGATGCATCTGTTCTAATGCAAATCTTTGGATTTGAGGCAAATACTGCTCATACAAATGGAAATTATTCTTTTTGTACTGAATCACATTGGCATAAATATACGCCTTCTTTTCCATAGGCAAATGATTCTCAAATCTAAAAAACATGGAAACGATGGATGGCAATTCTTCTCCCTGATTCGTAGAAAGAGACATCATATAGGCTTCAAACAATCCGGTAAGTTTTAAATCCTTCTCTACCGCAAGTGAATACCAAGGGAAGAATTCCTGTCCGGTTTTTTGATTCTTAAGCAAGTAAGAAACAATGGAAAAAAGCAAATCTTTTTCCGGATAACGCTTGTAAATGCGGGTTGCCAGTAAAAATACACGATCATTAAATTCATTTTCCTCAGGCAAAAGTTTCTCAAACTGTACTGTTAGATTAACGGAAATCTGACCGTGTTTGGCAGCCCAGTTTAATATCTTAAGAGAAAAATCATTTAAAGAGGTAAGGAGGAACGGATCCTGCATGAAGATCTGATAGGCCTCAATGTATAAATAAGGACTGTAACAACCTCCGTCCACCCATTGTTTTATAGCATTTAGTTTTCGCTTTGAATCTTTTAAATAATCTTCTCTTAAAAATGTTAAAAACCAAAAAATTCGAACGTCATCGGGATGAAGACGGAAAATATTCTCAATCTCTTCCGTCAACTTATTTACATAATTGTTTTCCTGTTCGATTAATGTACATAGATAAAGCAAATAAGCCCATTCGGTAGACTTTTTATCCTCTATATCCCTCTTTAAATCCGAAATCAACCAAAGGGCATCCTGTCGTTGTTTGTTCACGATTAAGGCCTGTGCTTTTTGAAGGGAATACATATACTGCTTCGGATAAAGTTCAATCAGACGATTTAAAATCTCAATGGATCCGGTCGCCCAATCTCCTGTGGTCATCTTCTTTAAACGATAATCCACATATAAAGATGATAAATCAAATAAATCCTTCTTTTCCTGTAAGGATGCAGCATGCTTCGGTTCGCTGTTTTCCTCAAAAGAGCAAATCAGATTTACTTCTTTTTTGATATCAACACCTTCAATTCGGATTTTTGCCTCGTTTTTACCGGCATGAAGACGTTCTTTATGGATATAAAAATTAAGTTCAAGATTATTTCCGAGGAAAAAGTCGGAATTGATTCGTCCTTTTTCAATGGTAATAAAATCGGAATCGCAATGAACGAAAAACTCCACATAACCCCAAGTATTTTTTGTAATATGGATGGATTCTTTTAAATTCTCGACAACATTATAAAAATCCAGTTTTTCTTCGCGCACTTCAATAAAGCAACGATCCTTTTGATTCGTTGCCACCAAAAATTCTTCCAAATTTGAAAAAGACACAGGGGCAGATTTAAACCCTCTGTACAACAGCTGGTTTTGAAGGGATTCCTGCATTAAAACCAAATCCATTTTAGGGGAAGAAAAAAGCTGCAATGCTTCGGAATAGTTTTCCTTTGCCAAAGCACAGAAATCCTTAAGGTCACGTATTTCTCGATTTAAAACAAAGGGATACTTTCGATCATAAACAATAGAGAAAGGTAAGGTCTTAACATATTGATTTGCCACAATATGAAACTCGCCCTTCAACTCATCCCCCACACGAAAACCTGCATGTGTGGTTTTAAAGCGAATCTTTACATGAATATCATCGAATTCCGGATTTTCAATTATTACATAGGGATTTGAAGAATAGACCATTCCACGTAAGCGAACATCATTTACGACGGACAGTTCAATACAATCCTCAAAGATTTCATTTTCATATGCAACGAATTCTAATTTCTCTTTATGAAATTCAACAATGGGAGCAATGTCGTCAAATTTATCCTCCGACATTCTCCATATACGTTTACGCAAAATAATTCTCCTAACAGTCTATATGTTTCGTAATCTTAGAAAGGCACCTGCAAATGCCTAAAATACGTTGATTTTCAATTTTAAACAGTTATAATAAATTATAAACTATTTACCTTTATAATTCAATTTGACGAGGGAATAAAATGATTAAACACAAAGACCATTTTCACGGAAGTGATTTGGAAAAAATCGAGACGATTTATGGGATAAAAAAAGAAGAAATCATCTCTTTTTCAGCCAATGTAAATCCACTTGGCATATCACCGAAATTAAGAGACTCGCTATCCGCACATATTGATGCCATTTCCTGTTATCCGGACCGCGACTACACTCTTTTAAGAGAAAGCATCGCTACCTATGCGCACACAGAAAAAGACAATATCATCGTTGGAAACGGTTCAACGGAATTGATTTCTTTATTTATTCAGATAACTCACCCAAAAAAAGCGCTGATTTTAGGTCCGACTTATTCGGAATATGAAAGAGAAATTGCCTTAGGAGGCGGGAAAACCACCTATTTCCCCCTTCATTCTCATAATGATTTTGCGTTAGATATAGAGGCGTTTACCTCTACCTTAAACGACGATATCGATTTACTGATACTGTGTAATCCGAATAACCCAACTTCCACATCCATCCTGCAATCTGACATGCGACAAATCTTAGATGTCTGCAAACAGCACGATATCTATGTCATGGTAGATGAGACCTATGTGGAATTCTGTGACCATTATGAAAAAGTTACTTGTGTTTCCTTAACGGAATACTACAATAATCTTATTATTCTTCGAGGAACATCCAAGTTTTTCGCTGCTCCCGGACTTCGTTTGGGCTATGCCGTTACCGGTAACGAAGATTTATTAAAACAAATCAACCAGTACAAGAATCCTTGGATGATTAATTCTCTGGCAGAAATAGCGGGACGAATCATGTTTTCCGATGCGGACTATATTAAAAATACCAAAGAACTCATCGATAAAGAACGAGAATACTGTTATCATCGGTTAACGGATTCGAAGTTATATCAGCCCTTCTATCCCACCGCCAACTTTATGCTGGTAAAAATACTGTCCGAGGATGTGGATTCAGGGATCCTGTTTGATCGATGCATCCGACAGAAAATGATGATTCGGGATTGCTCCACCTTCCCATTCTTAAACGAAAAATTCATTCGCTTCTGCTTTATGAACCATGCAGAAAACGAAGCACTCCTAGATTTGTTATTATCATAGAGGATATTAAAAAATCTCAAATGTTTTTCATGTAAAGCGCTTTTTACGTGCTCGGCGAAAAATCATTTGAGATTTTTTTATATTACTTATTCTATTTTTTATACGTTGATTTCAGCGGTGGCGCCAAGAAGATCTTTGTTCGCATCTAAGACCGGGCGAACCACATCTCTTAAGTAAACTTCCACCTGTCTCGGAGAACGTCCCACATACAACGAAGGATTCATGTAG
>ODAI011713861.1_pt1 | contig 23191 bp, 16 predicted proteins | sample 1539321 | NCBI WGS metagenome assembly ODAI01 (sample SAMN02144231, study PRJEB22623) | gut metagenome | biome: sheep rumen | host: Ovis aries | place: New Zealand | reverse complement strand
CCAGCGTCACCTCGCTCAGCGACGAGGAGCTGCTGGCGCTTCTGCAGTAGCCCGGGGCCGGGCAGGGCCAAGACAGGTCAGGCCCGGCCGCGTCAGGCCGGGTTCGTTCAGGCCAGGTCGGGCTCGTTCAGGCCAGGTCGGGTTCGGCCGCGTCAGGCCGGATCCAGTCAGTGGCCGGGCCGGGGGCAGGCCTAGGCGAAGCCGGGCTCGAGGCAGCCCGCTCCCCGCAGGCCGAGGGCCATCTGCGCGGCCTTGTGCGCGGCCTGCTGGATGAACTTGTGTCTGGCAATGCCCTCCAGCCAGTAGAAGGGGATCTCCGCCGAGCCGTAGTGCAGGCCCGCCAGGGCGCCCGTCAGGGCGCCCGTGGTGTCGGCGTTGGCGCCCAGGTTGACGGCCGCGAGCACGGCATGGGAGAAGGTGGGCGAAGTGAGCAGGCACCACAGGGCGGCCTCGAGCGTGTGGACCACGTAGTTGCCGCTGGCGATGTCGCACTCCGCCTCATGGCGTATGCTCCCGCTGAGCACGCGGCCCAGGGACTTGGCGCTCAGCTTCCAGGGGTAGTCCGGCACCTGGCGCCTGAGGCCCGCAAACTCGCGGCGCAGGGCCCGGTAGGCGCCGGCCGCGTCCTTGAGCTGGATGAGGTGCCGCTCGAATTCGGTGAGGACAAAGCAGCAGGCTGCCGAAAGGGGATGGCCGTGCGTCATGGCGCAGGCGTCCCTGACGGCGGCAAAGCGCTCGGCCGGGCTGTCCGTGTCAAGCAGGGACAGCACGAGGGGCGCCGTGCGCACCAGGCAGGCGTTGCCGTTGTCGCGTGTCTCCCGGCCGCCGGCCAGCTCGGGCGAGGCGACGTAGGGCAGGCGGGCTATGGCGCTGGCCGTGCAGGGCTCGGCGTCGAAGGCCGCGCCCCCTGCCGTGAAGAAGCCCCGCTGGAGCCAGTCCTGGAGCTGGCGCGCGCAGACCTTGAGCTCGCTTCCGCCGGGCTTGAGGCTGAGGGCCTGGCAGAGGGCCATGGAGGTGTCGTCGGACCAGGTGCCAGCCGGCTGGCCGTGGGTGCCGAAGCCCTGCAGGCCCTGAACGCAGAAGCTGCCCCGCTTGAGGGTCTCCACGGGCACGCCCAGCGCATCGCCGCAGGCCAGTCCCAGCAGAAGGCCCTCGGCGACTTTGGTCAGTTCGGTCAGACGGGCCGGCAGGGAGGCATCCTGCAGGGGATGCTTCTGCGGATCAGCGCCGCTGGGCGGAGACGGCTGCTGGTCGTCGGGGGGCAGGAAGGCGATGTCCATGGATGCTCCTTGTCGGGGCAGGGAAAGGGCAGACGGCAGGGAAAGGGCAGGGACGGCAGGGCGCCCAGAGGGCCGGTGCCAGAATCTACAGGCTTGACGCAGTTTTGAAAAGGGGCTGCGGCCGCATCAGGCATGCAGGGTGCAGGCATGCAGGGTGCAGGGAGGCAGGGTGCAGGGAGACAGGGATCAGCCGGACCGCTTCCTGCGCCTGGCCTCGAAGTCCGCAAAGCGCGCGCCGCGCTCGCAGCCGGGGCCGGCAAGGGTGCTTGGCCCGCCGGCGTGCGGCGTGACGCCTATGCTCGTCTTGATGCGCTCCTTGAGCTCCTCGACGTGCGAGATGATGCCGACGAGGCTGCCGCTGTCCGGGGGAATGGCCAGCAGGGCTGCCACGGCCGTCTCCATGGCCTGGCGGTCGAGGGTGCCGAAGCCCTCGTCCAGGAAGAGGGTCTGCACGCGCACCTCCCCGCGGCTGAACTCCGCAAGCCCCAGCGCCAGGGCAAGGCTGACCAGGAAGGATTCGCCGCCCGAGAGGTTGCGCGTGCTGCGCTCGCGTTCGGCGCGGTAGCGGTCCCGGACCACGAATTCAAGGTCCTCCTCCTGGCTGGCCGCAAGGCGGTAGCGGCCGGAAAGCCGCTCGAGCTGGCGGTTGGCGGCATGGGCCAGGGCCTTGAGGGTGATGCCCTGGGCGTAGCGGGCAAACTTCTGGCCGTCGCTCTGGCCGGCCAGGCGGTTGAGGGCCGCCCAGTCCGCCAGGCAAGGCTCGAGGGCCGCGATCTGGGCGCGGGTCTGGCTGGTGCGGGCAAGGCTTTCGTCGTCTGCCTTCAGCTCCTGGGCAAGGCGCCCCTGGCGCTGGTCGAGGGCGCTGCGGCGCGACTTGGCCTCCTCGAGGAAGCGGGCCAGCTCCTCTTCGCCGCGCTCCGGCAGGGCCTGCGCGAGCAGAGGCTCGAGATCCTTGGCCGCATCGGCCTGCACGGCTTCGAGGCGGGCCTGGCGGTCGGCATGCTCCCTGGCCTCTGCCTCGAGCTGGGCCGCCTCCCCTGCCGGCAGCAGGCAGGCCTGCCATTCGGCCTCGCCGGCAAAGCCAAGCTCCGCAATGGCCTTGGCAAAGGCCTCCCTGCGCGTCTCGGCTTCGTCTTCGCGAAGGCGCTGCTCGAGGCTCAGGCTCTCGCTCTCGGCAAGGCCCCTGGCAAGGGCGTCCGCGGCCGCCGAAGCCTGGTCGCGCTGGCCCGAGGTCTTGGCCAGCAGGCGCCTGCGCTCCGCTTCCCGGGCAGAGAGCGCTTTCCTGGGGTCGCCGTCCGGGAAGGCCTGCCGGCGCTCCTCGTCGAGGCGCCGCGCTTCGTCGAGGCGCAGGTCCAGCTGGGCCCTGGCCTGCGAGGCCAGCTGCCCGGTCTGGGCCAGGGCCTGGTCCATGGCCTCGAGCGAGGCGGAAAGCGCCTGCGCCTCGCCGGCAAGGGTGGCCATCTTCGCCTGCCGTTCGGCAAAGGCGCCGGCTCTGGCCTTGAGGCTGGCAAAGGCCCGGTCGAGCAGGGCCGCATCGGGCGCCCCGGCCGGCGCCTCCTGCAGGCCGCCGTCGCCGAGCAGGGCAAGCATGTCCTCGGCAAGCGTGCCGGCCAGGCTCTGCGCCTGGGCCGAGGCTTCCGCAAAGGCCCTGTTTGCAGCCTCGGCCTCGGCCTGGGCCCTGGCCAGCGCCTGTTCATGGCGGGCGCTGGCCTCGAAGGCCGCCTGGCGGGCCTTGGCCTTGGCATCGCGGGCGCCGCGGGCCTGCTCCTCCCTGCGCCTGGCCTGGGCGATGCGGGCCAGCTGCCCGGCAATGCCGGCCTGGAGCGCGTCCAGGGCGTCTTTGGCGCCGCGAATCCAGGCTGCCAGGGCTTCGCCTGCTTCCGGCGCGGCTGCCAGGCCTGCCTGCGGCAGATCCGCCAGGGCCGGGGACTGCTGAAGGCTCTGCGCAGAGGCCTTGAGCTTGGCGTCAAGGGCCTCCCTGGCCAGCTCAAGGCGCGCGAGGCTGGCGGCAAGCCGTTCGCCAAGGCGCCGGCACTCCGCGTCGTCCGCCTCGGCACGGCGCCTGGTCGTGGCCAGCTCGCCTTCCATGCGCGTCTGCTTCTGTCTGAGGCCGTCTGCCTGCAGCTGGGCCTCCTTGAGGGCCTTTCTGTCCTCGCTTGGCAGCGCCGCGCCCTGGCAGTAGGGATGGTCAAGCGATCCGCAGAGCGGGCAGGGCGTTTCCGGGAGGAGCTCCTGCCTGAGCTGGACAAGATTTTTGCTGCGGACGAGCCTTGCCTCCTCGAAGCTGCGCTGGCAGGACGCGAGGAGCGCTTCGGCCAGCCTGAGCGGTTCCGCCATGCCGGCGATTTCGCCCTCGAGCCGGGCCGCGTCGCGGGTGCAGGCGTCAAGGCGTGCGCGCGCCGCTGCCAGCGACTCCTGCTCCAGACTGAAGGCCTCCCTGGCCGATGCCAGGCCAAGGAGCAGCTCCCTGGCTTCCTGGACAGAGGCCGCTCTGGCTTCGAGCCCGGGCTGGTCCTGCCCGGCAAGCAGGGCCGCAAGCTCTGCGCCGGCCGCGGAAAGCGCGCCCTCGGCGGCCGCGAGCGCCTCGTCGGCCCGGGCCAGATCCTGCCTGGCCCCGGCTTCGGCCGTCCTGGCGCCGGCAAGCGCCTCGTCGGCCCTGGTCTGGTCCTTCTTCCTGGCCAGCGCTTCCTTCGACTTTTCCCTGGTCTGCGCGAGGCGCGCCTCAAGGCCTGCCAGCCGCGCGCCAAGCTCCCCGTCGCCGGGCCGCCTGGCCTGCGCCTCGGCAAGCCTTTTGCCTTCGGCTTCCAGGCCTGCCAGCTTCGCCCGGGCCTTCCCGATGCGCGCGCCCTGCTCGCTGGCCCGGTCCGCATGCTCCCTGGCAAGGCGCCTGGCGTCCTCGACTTCCCGCGCCTTGGCGGCCGCTTCGGCATCGAGCCTGGCCGCCTCCTGGACCTGGGGCTGGAGCGCTTCGATGGCGCTCTGGAGCCTGGCGCCCTCGGCTTCCAGGCGGGCCAGGGCCACGGCCGCCTCCTGGGCGCCGGCTTCGAGCTTCGGCAGGACAAGCCTGGCCTCGCCCGCCCGCCTGGCCGCGCGCCCGGCCTCCCGGCGGGCTGCATCGAGGGCGCTCCAGGGCTCTTTGGCGCCAAGGGCGCGGGCGTTGCCGGCAAGCCGGGCCGCCTTTGGCGCAAAGGCGGCCCGCTCTTCGGCAAGCCTGGCAAGCCCTTGCCTGGCTTCCTCCTGCTTGCGGGCAAGCTGCCGCATCTGGCGCAGGAGCCCCAGCTCCCCGGCGGCCCTGGCAGCCTCGAGGTCGAGGGCGGCCGCCTCCTCCGCGCAGGACTTGAGCTCCGCTTCCCGGCCGGCGCGCGCTTCGGGCGCAAGCACCGGAATGCTGTCGATCTTGGCAAGCAGCTCGTCCTTCTCCGCCTGCTTTCTGCTCCAGAGCTGGTAGATCTTGGAGGAGATGGCCCGGTAGATGCCGGTTCCCGTGATCTGCTCGAGCACGGGGGCGCGCTCCGCGGCCGAGGCCTTGAGGAAGGCCGCGAACTCCCCCTGGGCCAGCAGGACCGAGCGCGAGAACTGCGCGAAGGTCATGCCCGTGATTTCCTTGAGCCTGGCATCGCGGGCCTGGGCGCTCTTGGGAATGGACTGGGGCTCGCCCTGGCCCTCGGTGATGTCCGCGTACTGGTGCACGAAGGCCTGGAGCCTGCCGTCGGCCCGGCCCCGCGCCCGGCGCTGCGTCCAGGAGGCCTTCCAGCGCCGGCCGCTGTCGGCGGTGAAGACCACTTCGGCAAGGCAGGATCCCTGGCCCTTGCTCATGAGCTCGTTGTCCAGGCCCTTGATGTAGCCGAGGCGCGGCGTTTCGCCGAAGAGGGCGAGGCAGATGGCGTCGAAGAGGGTGGTCTTGCCGGCGCCGGTGTCGCCCGTGACCAGAAAGACGCCCGTGCGGGCCAGCTCCGGATCCGTGAAGTCGATGCTCCACTCGCCGGCAAAGCTCGCCAGGTTCTCGAAGTGCAGGTATTCTATTTTCACTGGCCGCCTCCCGGCGCGTCTGCGCCTGGCCTTGTCCCGGCGCCGGCTTTCAGGCTGCCATCCCGGCCGGCATCCAGGCCGCCTTCCAGCCTGAGCTCTTCAAGGGCCTCGTCGAAGAGCTCGAGCAGGCGGGCCTGCACGGCGTCCTCCAGCCCTTCGTCGGCCATGCGCATGCGGAAGACGTCGCGCGGCGCTAGGCTTGCCAGATCGGGGCAGTCCTCCGCCTCCCTGGCCAGGAAGCGCTCGCGGCTGGCCTCGTCCACGAACTCCAGGACAAGGGGGCTCTGGGGATCCCTGGCGTGCGCCTCGACAAGGGCGTTGATCCGGGCAAGGGCCTCGGCGGCCCCGCCCTGTACCGTCACCTTGACGAGGGCCCGGGGAAGGGTCCGGAAAATTTCCTCCACCCTGGCCGCGGCCTCGGCGGCCGTGCCGGAGGCGACGACGAGGGGCCGGGAGCAGGGGATGCGCACGCGCGCCATGCGCAGCCTGCCGTCCGCCAGCAGCCGGCAGCCTGCGTGCCCGAAGCCCACGTCCTCGAGATCCGCCTCGCCGAAGCGCCTGCCGCCTTCGGCGACATCGAGGACGATCACTTCCTTGGGGCGGAGCTCGTCGAAGCTCATGGCCAGGGGCGAGCCCGGATAGCGCACGTGCTTGAAGGGGCCTGCGCTCTGCGCGGAGTGCAGGTGGCCGAGGGCGACGTAGTCGAAGGCCGCGGCAATCTCGTCCACGGGAACGGCGCCGAGGGTGCCCCGGTCGAGCCTGGTCTCGCTGGCAAAGCGCCGGGCGTCCATGGCGTAGAAGTGGCCCATGGCCAGCAGGGGCAGGTCCAGGCCGCTGGCCTCGAGATGCTGGCGCGCAAGCCGGGCCTGCGCGAGAAAGCAGCCGGCCACGCCCCTGCGCAGCTCCTCGTCGCGCAGCCGCGGATCGTCGGCCAGGCCCTGCACGCGCACGTCGGCGTCGCGCAGATAGGGCACGGCGCAGAGCAGGGCGCAGGGCTCGCCCTCGCGGTTCTTCAGCCAGACAAGCCCGTCTTCCGGCAGGGTGGGCTTTTCGCCCGCCACCCAGACGCCGTGGGCGCGCTCGTACTCGGCAGGGGCGTTGAGCACCGAGGGCGAGTCGTGGTTGCCGCCGATGATCACGGCCTGGCGGCAGCCCGTGCGCTCAAGGGCGGCCAGAAACTCGAAGAAGCGCCGCCTGGCCAGCGACGAGGGGGCCATGGTGTCGAAGACGTCGCCTGCCACCAGCAGGGCGTCGGCCTCGATCTCGTCGGCAAGGCGGGCCAGCCAGTCCAGAAAGGCCTTGTGCTCGTCGTCGCGGGAGTGGTCGCAGAGCAGCTGGCCAAGATGCCAGTCCGAGGTGTGCAGCAGGCGCATGGGGCAGATCCTTAAAGCGGGCCAGGGTGCGGATGCGGGGCGTTCCTGGCCTCCTTGGCAGAAGGAGCGGAGCGCGGAAAAGCCTCACGCCTTCTACAGGGAAACGGCGCTGCCCGCAAGCCGAGGACCGAGCCCCGCCATGCCTCGCCAAGTCCCGCCATGCCTCGCCGAGTCCCGCCGTGGCCGGCACGCCCCGCGGGCGGCCGCTCCGGGACCTGCGCCATTCTTCCGCGCCCCTTGCCTGGCGCCGCTTCCGGCGGCATGCTTGGGCTGCCTGGCCCTGCCAAGGCAGGGCCGCAAGGGCGCAACAGGGCAGGAAGGCTGCCGAAGGGAGGAAGACCATGGCCGGCACAGCTGCGCAAACAAAGGCTGCATCGGGAGGCACGGAAGGGGCGGAGACGGGCCGGGAGGGCGCGGCCGCGCTCGCGAGGGCCATCATGGCAGGACGCCTGGACGAGGCGGGACGCCTGCTGGACAGGGGCGCCGATCCCCGGGAGGCCCTTGCCGACGGCACCTCGCCCCTGCATGCCGCCGGCTTCCAGGGCGATGCCGGACTGGCTCGCCGCCTCCTTGCCTGCGGCGCCGATCCCGCAAGCCGGGACGGCGAGGGCACCACGCCCCTGCACGTGGCCTGCGGCAGGGGGCACAGCGCGTGCGCCGAAGCCCTGCTGGCAGCCGGCGCCGACCCCGCGGCCCGCGATGCCAGGGGACGGAGCCCCCTCTTCCAGGCGGCAGGCCGCTCTGCCGGACTCGTGCGTCTGCTCGTCAAGGCCGGCGCCAGCGTGAACTGCGCGGACGAGGCCGGCTTCACGCCCCTGCACGAGGCTGCCCTCTGCCTCCAGACGGCCTGCGTGCAGGCCCTGCTCGAGGCCGGCGCAGACCCCAACGCCGAGGCCGCCGACGGCGCAAGGCCCCTCGATCTCTGCTACGGCGCCGCGCGCGCCCTGCTGGCCAGGTCAGGGGCCTTTCCCGGCAAGGCCCGCTTTGCCCAGCTGCCCGACTGGGACGCCTAGCTGCGCAGCCTGATGCCGCTTCTTCTGTGACGGCTCTGGCATCGGCACTTCCCGTTCTTTCGAGCGCGCTCGCTTTCTCGGCGTCTTATGAAGAACAGGACTGCGGCATCTCGCGATGGCAGGATTGAAGAGCGACGACGCGCCAAGGCGTCCTGGAGGTCCAAAAAGCCTGCTTTTCTGAGCGGACGGGAGCTGTGTGGCCCTAGTTTTTCAGCGATTGGCTTCACCTATTCAATGTGCCCGCCATGGCGTCGTCTGCCGCGCTTGGTGTCAAGAGCCATAAAAGCATGCAAAATCGGAGCATGTACAAGAGGCTGCGCGCCTGCACCCAGGCTTCCAGGCGCGCTTGCAAGGATGCGCCTTTCCGGGGCAAGGCTCCGGCATGGCCAGGCTGGGACTGGCAGGAACTGGCACGGACCGGCAGGGCCCGGCCAGGCCGGGCCCTGCTGCCGGAGCGTGTCGGCACGTTGCTCAGCGTGCCTCGGGCTGCACGAATTCATAGGAGAACCTGCCGCCTTCCTCCTTGAAGAGCACGCCTCCCGGATTGGGGAAGTGGCTCCCCAGGACGACGGTGCCGGTGTTGGCAGTGCGCCTGAGCGTCTGCAGGCGCGTCTGCTTCGCCTGTTCCTGGTCCGAGTCCCAGATCACGGCCACGTCGGGATGGGCCGTCTGGACGGGAAGGCAGTGCATAAAGTCGCCGGCGAGGAACAGGCGCCTGCCTGCCTGCTCGAGCACAAAGCCCGTGTGCCCTTCGGTGTGGCCCGGCAGGGCGACCGAGGCAAGCCAGGGAAAGACCCTGTCGCCGGCCTTGAAGAGGCGGATGCTGTCCTTGTAGAGGCGCGACAGGCGCTCGGCATTGTCAAAGCACGCGGCCATGCCGGCCGGGGCCCGCGAAGCGTTCCTTCTGTCCGACCAGAAGCGGAATTCCCGTTCGTCGACGTAGACCTCGGCGCGGGGAAAGGCCTTGGCATCCTTGGAGAAAAGGCCCCGTACGTGGTCGCCGTGCATGTGGGTGAGCACGATCCGGGTGACGGCATCCTTGGGAATGCCAAGCTCCTTGAGCAGCGCGGCGGTTCTCCCCTGGCCGCCGTCGCCGTTGCCGGTATCGACGAGAACCAGATCCCGGGGCGTTTTAATGAGAAAAGTCAGATACATGGCCGGACAGACCTGACCGTGCAGCGAGTCCAGCATGGCCTTGTCCGCGCCCACGAGCACGCTGGGCGGAACGCCGCCCTGTTTGTCCGCCAGGCGCATGACCGTGATGTCGCCGGCTCTGTAGACAAAGACGCTGTCCTCTGCGCGGCTTTGCCCGGCCAGGGCCGGCAGAGAAAGCAGGGAGGCCAGAAGAAGGCAGGTGAGCTTGTGCATGCGAACCTCGCTTGCTGCAGTCCAAGTGGGGAAGGGCCGGCCTTTTGGTCTGAACCGCCTGAAAAGGAGGCCGTCAGATGCGCCGGCGAGGGCGGGGAAAAAGCGCCAGCCCTTTGATATTGTGAATGAAGCATAGGCAGTTTTCATCAGCAAGTCGAGAGCGCGGCAGTTCGCCTTCGCCCCCGCCAGTTCGCCATGCCGGAAGCCGGAGGCGCCCCCGCCGGCTGAAGGACGGCTGCGCCGCAGGAACCTTGCCATAAAGGCCTTGCAAAATACCGTAGGGCAACGTATTGGAAGCGTGCGCACGGAAGACGCTTTCGGCTCTTCCGTGGCCGGTGCGTCTGGCGAAGGCTTCCCGCCTTGCCCGTGCAGACGCGGCTCCGGTCTTCCTTTGCCCCGCTGCCTGCATGTCCGCGCAGAGCAGGGGCATCAGGCCGGCGTCCTTTCCGGCGGGGCGCCTTGCCCTGCAGGGAGCGGTCGGCACGAAGCATCCTCGAGGAGTACTGAATGTCGGACGTCATAGACTACGATGGCTTTTTCCGGGTTGCCAGCGCCGGTCGTGCCGACGAAGTCCGCTCCTTTCTGGAGGCAGGCGCCAATCTGAGGTACCGCAACAGGAAGGGCGTGACGGCGGCGCATCTGGCTTCGGCAAAAGGCAGGCTCGAAGCGCTCAAGCTCATGCTGGACAGCGGCCTTTGCCCCAACGTCACCTGCGCTGGCGACAAGACGCCTCTGCACACGGCCGTCGCCTCCGGCTTCGACGAGGTCGTGGGAGCCCTCGTCAGGGCCGGCGCCGACATCGGCGCGACGGACAAGGCCGGCCGTACCCCGCTGCACTGCGCGCGCTTTTTCACCACCGTCAAGCGGCTGCTCTCGCTTGGCGCCAATCCCGAGCTTTGCGACGCCGACGGCAGAAAGCCGCTGGACCGCTTCCAGGCCATGGGCCTCGGCGGCGACACGGGCGCGAGCCTGGCAATTCTTCTGCAGGGGAGCCTCCTCACTCCTGCATAGAAGAGGGGAGCGCGGAGCCGGACAGCCCCCGGCTCCGCGCATTTGACCCGCGCTTCCCCCGCCCCCGCACCCCTGGGAGCCTTTGGCACCGGGCCGGCCGCGAGCAGGCGCCCGGGGGCTTGGCCTTGCGGAAGCCTGCCGGTCCTCTCCCCGCAGAGAGGCACGGCGCCGGCACGCTGGCCCGCAGGCCCAGGGATGCGGAGCCTGAGCCCAAGGCAGAGCCTGAGCCCGAGCCCAACGCGGAGCCTGAGACTGATTCCGAGGCTGAGCCTGGGCCTGAGGCAGAGCCTGCCTGAAATCGACGGCACCGGACCTCTGGCCGGCGGAGAGGATGTGCCGGGCTGCCCCGTGCGGTCTGCAGGAAGGTCTCCATCAGGCTTGTGCTGAATTTCACAAGCTCGGGTCCGGTCCGATGCCGACGGCTTCCCTTTTCCTCCAAAAGGCTTATAGCTTAGAGCGAACCGTCTGCAGGGCCTGTACGCTCCGGCGCCAGCCTGCGGCGGCGGTCTTCCATGCCGGACAGCAGGGAGGGGCGCCCGGGCTTGCCAAAGCCTGCGTCGCGCCTGCAGGACGGCGGCGGGGCCAGCCGGCCCTTCCGCGTCTTCCGGAGGCGGGCGCCTGGACGGGCCCGGCCTTTTGCCCGGCAGCCACAGCAACGCGGCGCCAAGCCCGCACCAGACGTCGGGGTTCTGGGGCGGGAGAGCGCCGCAAACGAGGAGCAAGCCATGTCCAAGAACATCATCGTCATCGGCGGCGTCGCGCTCGGCCCCAAGGCGGCCTGCCGCTGCATGCGTCTCGATCCCGACGCCAAAGTGACCCTCTTCGACGAAAACAGCCTCATCTCCTACGGCGGGTGCGGCATTCCCTACTTCGTGGGCGGCGACATCCAGAACGTGAAGGAGCTGTGCTCCACGCCCTACCAGACCCTGCGCAACGCCGACTTCTTCAAGAGCATGAAGGGCTTCGACGTCCACACCCGGACCCGCGTCACGAAGATCGACCGCCAGGCCAAGACCGTGACCGCCCGCAGCCTGGACACCGGCGAGGAGAAGACCTACCCCTACGACAAGCTCGTGCTTGCCACCGGAGCCAAGCCCCGCATGCCCAACGTGCCCGGCGGCGATCTCGAGAACGTCTTCACCCTGACCAAGCTCGAGGCCGCAGACGCCGTCAAGTCCATGATGGAGAAGGGCAAGATAGGTTCTGCCGTCGTGGTCGGCGGCGGCTTCATCGGCCTCGAGGCCGCTGTCGCCATGGCCGACATGTGGGGCGTGAAGGTCGCCGTCGTCGAGATGATGGACCACATCCTGCCCGGCGTCCTGGACAGCGAGTACGCCCACATGGCGGCCCACGACCTCGCGGCCCACGGCGTCGAGGTCTACCCCGGCGAGCAGGTCGTGCGCATGGAAGGCGACAAGGCCGTGTCCAAGGTCGTCACCGACAAGCGCGAGCTCGACGCGGACCTCGTCATCTTCTCCGCAGGCTTCCTGCCCAACGGCCAGCTTGCCAAGGACTGCGGCCTCGACGTCGACGGCCGCGGCGCCATTGTCGTCAACGAGCACATGCAGACCTCCGACCCCGACATCTACGCCGGCGGCGACTGCTGCTCCATCAAGAACCTCATCACCGGCAAGCCCGGCTACCTGCCCCTGGGCAGCATGGCGAACCGCCAGGGCCGCGTCATCGGATCCAACCTGGCCGGCCTCGACCAGACCTTCCCCGGCTACGTGGGCTCCTGGGCCGTCAAGCTCTTCGACCTCTCCTTCGTGGGTGCCGGCCTCACCGTCGAAACCGCCAAGCGCATGGGCTACGATGCCGTGGGCACCATGGTCGAGCAGCTCGACAGGGCCCACTTCTATCCCGTCAAGGAGATGTGCGGCCTGCAGCTGGTCGCCGACCGCAAGGACGGTCGCGTGCTGGGCATCCAGGGCGTGAGCAAGGATCCCCAGGCCGTCAAGGCCAGGGTCGATGCCGTGGCAGCCGTGCTCCAGAACAAGGCCTTCGTCTCCGTGGCCGACATCTCCAACCTCGAGGCCTCCTACGCTCCGCCCTTCGCGGCCGCCATGGACGTGGTCAACGCCGTGGGCAACGCCATGGAGAACGTCCTCGCCGGCCGCACCAAGGTGATCACCTCCGACGAGTTCATGGATCTCTGGGAGCATCGCGCCGAGAACAACTTCTTCTTCATCGACTGCCGTCCCCAGATGGCCGGCGACGCCGTCCAGGCCAGGCATCCCGAATGGCACGCCATCTCCCTTGAGGGCATCCACACCCGCTGGAACGAAGTTCCCGCCGACAGGCCGGTGGCCATCATCTGCAATACGGGCCTGCGCGCCTACGACGCCGTGCTCGTCCTTGCCAGGCACGGCATCAAGGACGTCTATCTGAGCATGGGCGGCATGCAGTCCGTCATCAAGACCGGCAGAGAGGTTTAGTCCGCTTCCCTGCCTTTCCCCTGCCTTTTCCCTTGCCCTCTGCCCCCTTCCGGTCCTGGCCTGCCGCCGCGCCGGGAGGGGGCGCTGTTTTCGTCGTCGGGCGCAGGGCAGATTTTTCGCGGCTCGCCTTCTGCCGAAGGCCGAAGGGTGTAGCCATCGACGCGCCTGCCGAAAAAAATGCAAGTGAAAAAAGTCGCAAGCGCAGTCTCCCTGCCGTGAAGGGGGCCTGGCCGGACGCCCCCGGCACAGCCTGGGCTCGCCCAAGGGGGCGCGGCTTTCCCCCCCCGGCCATGCCGTCACGAGGCCCGAGGCCCGACTGCTCGACTCTTCGCCCCTTCGCCTGCGCAGCTTCCCGCATCAGGAAGTGGCCACGCCATGGCAAATCACCCCAGAGACGGGGAAAGGAGAGGGGCGCTTCCCGTCATGCCAGCCGGGAAGGTCAGCAGAGGCTGCCAGGCGGGGCGCTGACGTCCGCAGGACTGCGTGCCTGCGCTGCCGCTGGCAGGTCGTTCAGAGTGTCCCCTGGCCCTGCGGGAGAAGCGTCGAGGCGTGGGGCAAAGCTTTCCGCCAAGGGGCAGAGCTTCCCGCTGTAGGGCAGAGCTTTCTACCGTGGAGCAGAGCTCTTCATAGGCGCATAGCCGAGGGTGGCGCAGAAAAAATGGCAACCTCTTTCATAAAAACTCTTGACGGCAAGAAATTTGTGGCTATATAGCTCTTCGCAAGCGCGCGGAAGGTCGTGTTCCGCGCCGGAAGAGCCGAGAGGAAAAGGAGGGGCCCTGGACGGGCCTTGGCATTGCGCACCGGCACGCTCAGCCCCGCAGGGAGCAGGACTGGGCTTCAGCGTCGGCATGTCCTGGATCGGCTTCCCTGCAGGCCCCGCCTGCCGGGCTTTCGGCGTGGCGGCGTTCTGCGCGAAGGCTCCCGGCATGGCATCGCGGTGTTCGCGATGTGGATCTTTCTCAAGGTGGTTTAACAAAAAACTATTAACGGGTCGGTTTGTAGTGCCAAGGCACGAAAACGGCGCGACAGGCCGGCCCGTTGCCTCGGAGGCAAGACATGACAAAGCTGAACAGGAGCGGGGAGATGGCCGCGTCTGGCGGCAGGTCCCAGCCGGCGCAGGGGAGCAGATCCTTCGCCTCGGGCTGGAGGGACATCGGCAGGACTGTCCTTCGCGGGGCGCCCGCGCTGGCGCTGGTCCTGCTGATGGCGGGCTCAAGCGCCCTGGCCAACATCGTCAGCCAGGGCAACGTCCTGCCCGAGACGGGGCTCGAGCAGCTGGCCGGAGGGGCCATTTCCATGCCTGCGGCCGCGGCGGCCCAGGCCATGGGCGCCACCATCAGCGGCGAGGCCTGGGGCGGCAACCTGGCCTCGGCAAGCAACCAGACCCTGATCATGGAGCGCATCGACCAGGCCAGCCTGCTGCTTGGCTCCCGCCTCGATGCCTGCGCCAACGCCGTCACCGTCAAGCTGGAAGGGCACGGCGCAGGCCTTGGCCAGGAGCTCAAGGGCGTGCTCCAGGATCTGCAGCGTTCGCTGCAGGCCTCGACGGCCGCCATCCTGGCGGGCATGGTGCACCAGGACCACGACTTCACCCAGACCCAGGCTGCCTGCACCGAAGCGGCCGTCGGCACCGCCGGCACCCACAGGAACGCCTTTGCCAAGGCCTCCCGAACCCAGCGCCAGGCCCTCATCGCCAACTCCCTCGGCCACCGCGACGGCGCCTCGGCAAGCTTTGCCGAGGGCGCAGGCAGAGCGGCCAGCACGCTGCTCAACTCCCAGGCCCTGCAGGGCGCGGGGCGATTCCAGGCGGACTGGCTCCTGCCGGCATCGGACCTGACGCCGGCATCCCTTGAGCCCGGCGCCACCGTCATGGCCGCCTTTCTTGCCAACCCCCATCCCCTGCCAAGGGTTGCGGAAGCCATGAAGAAGACGGTCGCCGGCCAGCGCGCCCAGGTCGAGAGCGTCATCAAGAGCGCCCAGTCCGCCGTGGCCGAAGCCTGCCTCCTTGAAGCCCACGGGCCGTTCGAGGCATCGGGCTGGAGCGGGGCCGTGCCTGTGCTCGAGCAGGAGAGCGGCGTGGCGGAGCAGGACCGCATGCCTTCGGACGGCGGGCTCTATTCCAGGATGCAGTACCTTCAGGCAAGGGCAGGGTGGTTTACCTCCCTGCCCATGAAGCAGAACGTTGAGCGCATGGGCCGGGCTCAGCTTCTGCGCGAGCTGGTCCATCTGCTCGGCGAGATCTACAGCCTCGAGGTCGATCGCTACCGGGCCGAGCTTCACCGCACGGCGGCCCTTGGCGCCATGCTCGGCATCATGACCGAAGGCCAGAACCAGAAGGCCAGCGCGTGCTTCACCCAGCTGCGCCAGGAACGGCAGGAGTAGCGGGAGTAGCGGGTGTGCGGGGTCTGACGGCAGGATTGCCGCTCGGCCTGCGGCGTCGCTGCCAGTGGCCCCGCTGCACGTGCAGGACAGGGGCTGCGGGTTCTGCGTGAAGGCGAGGAGGGTGGCAAGCCAAAGCGCAGGTGTCTTCCGCCACTGGCCGTCTTTCCGTCTTTCCGCCGTCTTTCCGCCGACTGTCCCCGGTGCAGCGTCATGTCCAGACCAGCCTGCTTCCGCCTTGTGCCCAGAACGGGGCGAAGCCAAGCTCAGCGGCCGTGGCCAGGCGAACTGCGTTCGTGTCGGCCAGCCGATCTCGGAAGAGACGCTCCGCCGCGTCCAGACAAAGATGGGCCAGCATCCCGGAAAGGACGTCAGGAGTGGTGCATGGTTAACCTGTCGTCAACGGTATCTTCGTCTTGTCGCAGTACACGCAGGAAGAAGCGCCCTGCGTCCTGACCGTCGCTCAGATGCGTTCATCCTGCTTCTAAACGTTTGAACGTTGAACGGATGGGGCGTTGCGTTTCAGGAAGCTTTGCCCTATTGCCAGTGGTGGAGGCGCTCCTGCCAGGGAGCGGCAGGCATGGCAGACAGCACAGTCGACTATTACGAAATCTATGCGGAGCGCTACGTGGACGGCACGGTCAGCGTTGACATGTCGGACTCCCTCCTTCGCTTCGTGCGTCACGTCAGGCCAGGGGGGCGCATCGTTGATCTTGGCTGCGGCAGCGGCAGGGATCTGCGCTGGTTCAGAGAGCAGGGCTTTCAGGCAGAAGGCATCGACGCCTCGGCTGCCCTGTGCCGGTTGGCCGAAGCGCACGCCGGCGTTCCTGTCAGGCAGGTCCGCATCGAGACCTGGACGCCCGGCGCACGCGTTGACGGCATCTGGGCCAATGCCTCGCTGCTCCATCTTGACATGCCAGCGATAGCGGCCTTCTTCGGCAGGCTTTCCAGCCTCCTCGCGCCCGGCGGTGCGGCCTTCTTCGCCTTCAAGTCGGGCATCGCGACAGGCTGGGACGGCAGCGGCCGCTTCTTCTCCAATTTCACAAAGGCCGACTTGCGCCGGGTGCTGGACGGGCATCCGGATCTTGTCCTGCTCGACTGCTGGGAGAGCGCAGACAAGCTTGAGCGGACGGACTACGTTTGGCTGAGCTTCATTCTCGGCCTGAAGCCGGGAGCATAGGCCATGGACCGCAAGGCGCTGGAACGCGAGCTGGGCGGCAGGTACGGCAACCAGCTGGACATGGCAGGCTTTTTCCAGATGCTCAAGGAGCCGTCGGCCAGCTACAAGTTCTATTGGCTGGAAGCCCTGGTGAAGCTTGTCACGGAAGGCAGGGAGCAGGCGACTTTCAGCGAGATAGCCGACGAGATGGTAGCAAGCGCCTGGTATTCGGTGGTGGAGTGCCGCATCCATCTCAGCGGCTATGTCAAAGGCGAGGTGCGCGATGCGCTTGAGCGGATTGTGGGGCGCCTCAGGGAAGTCAGCGGGCTTTCCAGCCGCGCCTCGAGTCCTGCGATCAAGCAGGCTTTGCTGGAGCACGCCGGCGCCGTTCGCGACGACAAGATCCAGCTGACCACCATGGTTCCCTACAGGGCGCTGGCCGGCTTTCTCGGCAAGGGCGGCACCGTGCCCTGGGGCGCTCCGCGCAGGTTTGCGGCTTTCACGCGACAGCACAGCCGCGAGCAGGGGCCCTTGCCGTATCTGTTCGGCGAAGGCTCCTCTCTGGAGCGGGAGGTGCTCTTTCACCCCGACTGGGCAGAAATGATCCGGGACAACGCAGCGGCCATCCTTGGCTGGATTCAGTTCGAAAAGCTGCGCTGGCTGCAGGGCATCAATATCGACGTGCCGAATCTCGTGCTCAAGCTGGCGCCGCCCGACGAGGGCATGCGCAAGCTGGTCCGGGTGCGGAAGCTCTGGGACGGCATCCTGGCGCGGTGCCAGGTGCAGGACGTCTTCAAGGGGGGACCTGTGAGCCGGGAGGCGTACGAGGTCGATCATTTCGTGCCCTGGTCGTTCGTCATGCACGACGAGATCTGGAACCTCATGCCTATGGATGCGTCGCTCAATTCGGCCAAGAGCAACAAGCTGCCCGCATGGGAGCCCTTCTTCAGGCGCTTCGCCGCAAACCAGCACCTCCTCTACAGCCAGATTCATGCCAACCAGGCACTGGGAGAGCTGTTCAGTCACTGCAAGAAGGACAACCTGCATGCCATATGGGCCATTGAGGATCTGTACCGGTCTGGCAATTCCCGCGAAGCCTTCCATGGCATTCTGGAGAACCACCTGAAGCCCGTCTACGAGGCGGCCAGGCGCCAGGGCTACGAGGAGTGGTCGCTGCTGGCGCAGGAGACATGATGCGCCTCGCCGGTTTCGGCAGCCTTCGCTGCCGTGCGCCCCGCGCGCCTGACGCCGCAGGTGCTGCCTACTCCTCTTCCCCGCGCTCTTCGTCTTCGTCCTCTTCGTCCTCGTCGTCACTGCCGCGCCAGTCCCTGTCTTCAGAGGGTTCTGGCTGAGGCGAGGCAAAGGGGTCAGACAGGCCGGGGGAGAGGGGATCCGTGCCGTCTCCCCGGCTTTCCTGCTCTCTGGCTTCCCGCGCGAGCCGCTCCTCTTCCAGCCGCTCCTCTTCCAGCCGTGCGGCTTCCTCGCGCTCCCGGCGCTCCCTGTTGAGGCGCTCCTGCTTCCGACGCTCCTGCTCCCGGGCAGCCTCCTCCCGCTCCCTGGCCTGGCGGTGCCGGCGCAGGCACTCGTAGTAGAGCGCCCAATGGCCTGTGGTGAACCAGTACTCGCACTCGGCGACGAGCATGGCCTGCCAGGGGCCGGCCTGGCCGGCAGGAAGCGGATCCTGGCCTGGCGCGAAGAGCAGGAGCAGGACGAGCAGGCCGTAGAAGGCGTTTTTGCAGGCTGAAGGCATGGCAGGCCGGCCCCTGGTGCAGGAGTGGGATCCTTCCCTGCAGGACCGTCTGTCCTGCAGGGAGGGGGCTAGAACTTGGCGAGATCGCCGATGGCCGCAATGGCTATCCGGCAGTCCGGCTGGACGAGGGTCAGGAAGCGCTTCATGTCGGCTTCGGGAATGGCGACGCAGCCGCCGGTGTAGGGCTTGGTGCCGTAGCAGTGGAGGAAGATGGCGGAGCCGAGGCCGGGCTTGCCCTCCTCGTTGTAGCTGATGTTCATGCAGTACTGGTAGGGCTGCACGTATTCGACGATGTGCTCGCTTTCCTTGGTGTCGAAGTCTGCGGCGTCGCGCGTGCTGACAAACTGGTTGTAGCGCGCAGAGGCCGAGTCGCCCACCCAGTAGTGGCTGTCGTCCACCTGGGTGTAGGGCAGCCTGCAGCCGGGATCGGGAGCGATGCCGAAGGCCTTGGTGAAGTGGAAGACGCCAATGGGCGTCTTGGCGTCGCCTTCCTTGGTCTTGCCAAGGCCGTTCTTGCCGATGAGCGCCTTGCCTTCCAGCACCTTCTGCCAGGAGCCTCCAGTCTTGGCGTAGACGGCGAAAAGGGCGTCCGAGCCGCCGGTGCCGCCGACGAGGACGAGCTGGCTGGCGTCGCGGGCGCAGGCAAGCCCTGCGACCTGGTCGGCCGACGGCAAGGAGGGACGCGTGGCCAGCCAGATGCCGATGCCGCAGGCGGCGATGGCAAGGACAAGGAGCAGTTTTTTGAGCATGGGGTTACCTCCGTGCGGTGTCTTGTGCAGGGGAGGATAAGCGCAGGGGCATGCCGGGTCAACGCGGGGCTCTGCCGCCCGTCTGCGGCGCAGGCCGGCGCGGCATGCCGGGCAGGCCAGGGCGGGAGGGCCCAGGGCAGGGGTGTCTAGGGCGGGGCTGGCGCAGGACGGCAGGCGCCCGGCAATGAGCTGCCTTGCCGGGCGCCTGCAGGGCCCTTCCCGGCGAGCCGGGAAAGGGCTGGAGCGGGGAGGCTACTGTGCGCCGTCTCTGGCTTCGCAGACCGTGATCTTGCCGTCGCGCACGTAGTAGCGCATGCTGCCCAGGAGGGCCAGCTCCTCCAGCATGGCGTTGGTCTGGGCCGTGGAGACGATCTCCTTGCAGCGGATGTCGATGAGCCTGCGCTTGCCGTCTATCTTCGAGAGCACGGTGATGACGCTCATGCCGTACTTTTTGACAAGGGCCAGCAGCCTGGCCAGAGAGCCCGGCTCGTTGGGGACGGCAAAGGCGAGCTGGAGGCAGGGCTCGTCCGCGCCGATGGCGTTGACCATGGCCTGGAAAACGTCCCACTCGGTCAGCATGCCGATGAGCCTGTTCTCTTCGTCCACCACCGGAAGGGTGCTGACGCGCTTGCGCATCATGAAGACGGCCGCGTCTTCAACCGTGTTGCTGATGCCGATGGTCACCGGCGGCTTGGTCATGATGTCCCTGACCTTCATCTCGTCGAGCATGTCGATGGCTTCAAGATACTCCATGCCGGTGGAGCGGGTGGGCTGGAACTGCTTGATGTCCGTGGTCGAAATGAGGCCGACGACGTTGTTGTCCCTGTTGACGACGGGGAGCCGGCGCAGGCCCTTCTCCTTGAGCAGGGCGACGCATTTGAGCAGGCTCGCCGAAGGGGCGATGGAAACGATGTTGGTGGACATCCAGTCTTGGATAAGCATGGGAGGCCTCCGGGAGTGTGGCGCGGCTGTGGCGCGCTCGGAAGGGGGTGCTGGTTCGTGCCGCCGGCGGGCGGGCTAGGGATGGAAGGGCCAGATCAGGGGGATGAGGAGCCAGCACATGAGGATGGCGATAAGCTGGAGAGGCCAGCCGCACTTGACGTAGTCCGCGAAGTTGTAGCGGCCGGGGCCGAAGACGATGGTGTTCGGCGGGGGGGCGATGGGCGTGAGGAAGCAGGCCGGGGCGGAGATGGCGATGCCCATGACGATGGGCAGGGGGGAGATGCCCGTGGCCTGGGCGATGGGCATGGCCAGGGGTGCCATGAGGGCCGCCGTGGCGGTGTTGGACATGAAGTTGGTGACGACGGCCGTGAGGGTGCAGCAGACGAGCATGAGGATCCAGGGATCGCTCACCTTGGTGACCACGGCGTGGGCCACGATGGCGGCAGCCCCGGAGTCCTTCATGGCGGCGGACATGGAGAGCATGCCGGCGAAAAGGAAGATGGTGGTCCAGTCGACGCTGCGGTAGGCCTCGCGCATGGTCATGCACTTGGTGATGACCATGAGGCAGGCGCCGAGCACGGCGGCCGTGGTGAGGGGAATGAGCTTCGTGACCATCATGACGACGACGAAGACGAAGACCAGGATGGCCCGCCACATCTTGTCGGTGCGTCTGGCCTTGGCCGGGGCGGAGCCGGCCAGATCCTGCACGCCGGGCCTTTCGGCCGGCAGGAAGCGGTGGCCTATGAGGGCGAAGTAGAGGATGCCGGCCAGGAAGAGCGGCACGCCGATGAGGCCGAACTCGAAGAAGCCGAAGGGCTCGACGCCGGGCGTCTGGCCGAGCATGGCGTTGATGATGCCGTTGGGGGGCGTGCCGACGAGGGAGATGGTGCCGCCGAGGGAGGAGGCGAAGGCCATGGGGATGAGCAGCTTGCTCGGCGCAATCTTCGAGGAGATGCACATGGCGATGACCATGGGCAGGCAGACGGCCACGGTGCCGGTGTTGGAGAGGACGACGGAGAGGCCGCCCACGGCGAGCATGGTCGAGAGCAGGAGCAGGCGCTGGCTGCCGTGGGAGACGCGCATGGCAAGATTGCCGATCTTGTCGGCAAAGCCGGTCACGAAGGTGCCTTCGCCGACGATGAACATGGCCATGAAGAGCACCACGGTGGGGTCGCCAAAGAAGCTGAAGGCGACCTTGGAGCTGAGCACCTTGGTGAGCACCAGCGCCACCGGCACCAGCAGGGCCGTGATGGGCATGGGAATGGCTTCAGTGAAGAAGAGGACGGCGGAGCAGGCGAGGATGCCCAGCGTGACGTAGGCGGGAACGGGGTTCTCCGGCAGCTTGATGCTGCTGGTCTGGGCCGCTGAGGCGTCGCCTGCGAGGAGACAGAGGACGGCAGGCAGAAGCAAAAGTACCAGGGCGGGGAGGAAGGACGGGAAGAAGCGGTGTTTCATGGTGCCTCCTGGGTAGGGCTTGCTGCGGAAGGGCTCCGCCGGGACCTGTCCTCCGGAGCTGGAGACTGGCGCGCGCTTGCGTGGCACGTCTCTTGCAGTGGAATGTGCATGCTGGCGCGGAGCCAGACTGGAGACAATGGTCCGCCCAAAGAAAAGCAAAAACCTTGCCAAGCCGGGGCCGCGCCGCGCTGACGGCTGGCTGGCCCGCAGACTTCGGAGAATAGACCAGTTGCAGGTCCGGGAGGAAAGACGGCGCCTCGGCCTGCGGATGCCGCACGCTTGCAACAGTTTCAGAAACGTTGCTGCAACATCGCTGAACGCCTCGGAAGTCTCCGCTGGCTGCTCCGAAACCGGCCGGACAGGGCTTGGCGGAGGGCCTGCCAGCCGTGGCGGCCGCGAGGCTGGCAGGCTACTTCCTCACGAGCACCCAGGCCGGGCCGCTGGCGTCGAGGAGACAGGCCACCGTGCGTCCCCGGTCGGAGCCGCCGGCAAAGATGTCGATGCGGTTCTCCTTGATGGCGCCGCCGGTGTCCTGGGCGAAGCCTATGCCCCGCAGGGGGACGCTCCCAGCCTTGGGATCCGGAATGTTCACGCCGAAGGCCACCACTGCGCCCAGGGGAATGCGCTCCGGATCCGTGGCCAGGGAAAGCCAGTCCTCTATCGGGCAGCCCATGGTGCCTATGGCGCCCCGGTTGCCGAAGGTGAAGAAGACATAGGAGGGGTTCTCGCTGAAGATCTCCTTCTGGCGCTCGGGGTGGGCCCGGAGCCAGGCTATCTGCTCCAGGGCGTTGGTCCGCTGGCCAATGATGCCCTTGGCCGCCATGATCTTGCGCGGGGAGACGTAGGCGTGGCCGTTCTTGCCGGCATAGTTGACAAAGGTCTCGGTGCCGTCCGCGAAGACGAGCCTGCCCGAACCCTGGATCTGCAGGTAGAAGACGTCCACGGGGTCGGCCCAGGCGAGCTCGAGCCCCTTGCCTTCCAGCACGCGCCCCTCGTCGATCTCGCGCCTCGAGTAGTAGCGGCCGCCGTGGGCCGCCTTGTAGGCGTCCATGCCGGGTGGCAGCCTGTACATGGGCTCGGTGTGGCCCATGGCGGGATTGCGCTTCCGGCTCGCCTTGATGCGCGGCTCGAAGTAGGAGGAGTACTTGATGCCGCCTGGGATGGAGATCCAGCGGAACTTCTCGAGCAGAAGGCCGGGATTGGCGTCGAGCTCAGGCAGAAGCCCCCGCAGGGTGCGCAGGGTTTCCGCCAGTTCGCCCCAGGTGATCTGCATTCCGTCCCTGTCCACGGCAAGGGCCGATGCCGGCTTGCCGGCGCAGTAGGCCTCGGACTTGCCAATGGCGGACGCCATTGCAGTCCAGCTCTTCAAGCCCTGGCTGCCAGGCGCGAGCCGGGCCACGAAGGACGCGGCAGGCTCCTCAAGCGCGACGCAGGCACCCTGGCAGCCTGGCGCACCAGACTTCCTGCCTCCGCAGGCGCCAAGGGCGAGTCCAAGGCAGAGAAGGGCTGCCAGCAGCGCCCGCCGCGACGGCCGGACGCCTTCCCTGGACGCGCTGCCGGCGCGTTCCGCAGCTTTCCTGTTCATGACGTCTTCCATGGGGATCTCCTCTTCAGGGCCGCCGAAGCCAGGGCAGGCGGGTGAGGCTTGGTGCCTTCTCCGGGGGAGGCGGCGCCTGCCGTGCCGCCGTGCCGTCCGCTTCGACAGGCAGTCGATCAGTCGGCAAACGATTCCAGATAGACGATGCGGTCCCGCGTCACCGCAATATAGGCCTCGGTCCGGGACATGCCGCTGTCAATGCAGATCTTGGCCTCGGCATCGCGAAGTCGGGCAAGCCAGTCGCGCTGGTTGTCGCGAAGCTCTCTCCAGCCCATGCCCCCTTTGCCCTTGACGCTCGCGCAGGCCCGCTTCCAGGCCTGGGCGAGCTGCGCCTCCGCCTGGCGGTATTCCGGCGAGGATTGCATCATCGCCTTGTATTCGGCGTCCGACAGAGCAAAGCAACATGAAGTAGACAGGAAGATGGCTATACAAAAGAGTATTATTTTGATCATAGCATATTTCAGTCATGTTAAAAATTAAACCACATCACACATTGTACTAGCACAATAAATAAAAAATATAATAGTTTAGTTGTTTTGCTTTATAAGAATTTTAACAATTTCTTTTTTATTGATAAATGGAAAACCCCCGGCTATGCCGGGGGACTCACAAAGTTTGACTTTTTCTGAAGTAGCACGGTAGGCCCTTTTT
>ODAI013034754.1_pt1 | contig 23192 bp, 16 predicted proteins | sample 1539321 | NCBI WGS metagenome assembly ODAI01 (sample SAMN02144231, study PRJEB22623) | gut metagenome | biome: sheep rumen | host: Ovis aries | place: New Zealand | reverse complement strand
TATGATTCGTATTACCTGCAAACGGTAATCGCAATATTTATGATGCTTTTCGGTGTGAATTTCAGCTTTTACATACTGATAATCGCAAGAAAGTTCAAGCAGGCGTTTAAAATCGAGGAGCTGTGGTACTACATCGGCTTCATTGTTGTTTCAACCCTGATTATCGGCTTTAACATCATGCCGATTTACCACAACGCGCATGACGCTTTTCATCAAAGCTTTTTCTACGTTTCATCAATCATCACCACAACGGGCTTCGGCATAGGCGACGTAAACCACTGGCCTACGCTGTCCAAGGCAATAATAATCATTATTACCTTTGTCGGCGCGATGGCGGGAAGCACCGGCGGCGGATTTAAGATTTCGCGTATTATCCTTCTCGCGAAGGAAGTAAAAAAGGAATTCCACATTCTGGTTCATCCGCGCAACGTAAGGGTTGTTAAGATGGACGGCAAAAGCATTGACCACAATATCATGCGCAACACCTCGGTTTACCTGGTTGTTTACCTTTCTATCTTTCTTTTAAGCTTTGTGGTTGTGGCAATTGAGGATCTTGACATAGTGACAAGCTTCACCTCGGTTGCCGCCACCCTCAACAACACGGGTCCGGGACTTGGACTTGTCGGTCCGGTGGGCAACTACGCGGAAATGAGCCTGCTTTCAAAGTTTGTGCTGATGTTCGACATGCTTGCCGGCAGACTTGAGCTGTTCCCTGTTTTGCTCCTCTTTGCTCCGTCGGTCTGGAAAAAATCATAAGAAATTTAAGATATAAAAAACACAGGGTTCGCGTTTGTGAACCCTGCGTTTTGTTTAATTTGAATATGAAACAGAAAACAAAGCTTATTGCACTTATTATCTGCGCCGTTACGGTTCTTGCGTCCTGCGCGCAAGGCGAAAAACCGCAAAGCCTCGGTTTTCAGGCTATGGATACCTTTATGCAGCTCAGCGTATACGGAGCCGACGGCGCGGCGGAAAAAATTAAAAATCAAATAACGCGGCTTGACAGGTTGCTTTCACCGACCTTTGAGAAAAGCGATATTTACAGGCTTAACCGCGGCAAAAGCGCAACGGTTGACGAGCTGACCGCCCAAGCGGTTGAAAAATCGCTTGAGCAGTGCCGCGCCACAGACGGCGCGCTTGACATAACCGTTTACCCGGTTGTAAAGGAATGGGGCTTTATAAGCGGAAATTATAAAATACCGCCGCGTGACAGGCTTGACAGTCTGCTTAAAACGGTTGATTACAAAAACGTTGAAGTAAACGGCGGCGAAATAACCGTAAAAAACAATTCCGAGCTTGACATGGGAGCTTCGGCAAAGGGCTTTGCCGCGGACAAAGCAATTGAGCTTCTTAAAGAAAGCGGCTGCAAATCCGCGCTTTTAAACCTCGGCGGCACTGTGGCGGCTTACGGCAAAAAGCCCGACGGAAGCAAATGGAGGGTTGGAATCGCGAATCCGGACAACAGCGCCGGTTACATCGGCTATGTTGCCTGCGAGGACAAAATCGCGGCTACCTCGGGCAGCTACGAACGATATTTTACGGGCGGCGACGGCAAAACCTACTGTCATATCATTGATTCAAAAAGCGGATATCCTGCCGACAACGGCGTGGTTTCCGTTACAATAGTTTCCGACAGCGGCACAAAAAGCGACTGCCTTTCCACCGCGCTTTTTGTAATGGGCAAAGAAAAAGCCGCGGATTTTCACAGAAAAAACGGCGGCTTTGAATATGTGATATTAACCGGGGATAAGGCGTATGTAAGCAAAGGCCTGGAGGACAGCTTTACGCTGTCGTCGGATAAATACGAAAAAATTATTGATTATTGATTATACTTCCCTTTTCAGCCCACGGTAGTATAAACGAACAGTCCCGAAGCACCGCCGAAAATCAGGCGGTGCTTTGTTTAGCTCCATATCCTCAATAAGGCAAGGCATATAAAAAAGGGAGGCTCACGGCCTCCCTTAATCATCTATAGCTTACCATTTTGAATCAAGCTGTGCTCTTATGGAACCTTTCTTCTTTGAAGCGTACTTCTGATATCTTGACTGCTTCTTTTTGTCGCGCTTAATTACGATGAATGTAACCACGCCGAGAATAAGAGCCACAATTACAAACCAAATCCAAACGTTGGCTGTTCTCTTTACCTGAGCAACAAACGAGGGCTGAACGTTAGCTGACGAATCGGCAAGAGCGTTCTCCGCTACCTTGTTTGTCTTTGAGGCTACGTTTGAAGCGTTGCCTGCGTAATCGCTGTCGCTGTTTGACTTAGCGTTCTGAGCTGTGTAAGACTTATCCTGAACGGGACCGGCAGGAGCGGAATATACAACCGCCGCCTGAGGTTCGGGCTCTTCCGTCTCAACAACCTCTTCCGCCGCTTCTTCAACAACGGGTTCTGTTTCTTCAACAACCGGTTCGGTTTCCTCGACAACGGGTTCTGTCGCGGTTTCCTCCGCCGTAAACTTAACGGCTTCGTCGCTGAACAAAAGCGCGTATGTAGCCTCGTCAACTATGCCTGTAGCCTCAAGACCGTTCGCAAGCTGGAAGGACTTGATTGCCTCAACAGTGAAGTCGCCGAAATAACCGGTCGCGTCAATGCCGAAGTAACCTAAATCGGAAAGCTTGGTCTGAACGTCGGCTACGCCTGTGCTGAAGTCGCCTGCGGTGAATGTAAGAGGAGCTGCTTCGGCGGTTGCTTCGGTAGCTTCCTCAACAGCCTTGTCTTCGTTGGATTCTTCCTTCTTTTCTTCCTTCTTCTCGGTCTGAGCAAAAGGAGCGTCGTCGGAATAAAGAACTTCTCTGTCCGAACCCGCGATACCGTCGGCATAAAGACCCGCGGCATTCTGGAACGCCCTGAAAGCCTTGTCGGTCATTTCGCCGAAGTCGCCGTCAATTGAGCCGCTGTAGAATCCGAGCTCGGCAAGACGTGTCTGGATTTTAGTTACCTCGTCACCGTTTGAGCCCTTCTGCCAAATTGTCTGCTTTGTTGAAGAAGACTTTTTGGAGCTTGAAGAGGATGAAGAACTGCTTGAGGTGTCCGAGGGAGTTGTATCCGAACGGCCCTTGGAATCAAAGTAATATGTAGTACCGTCAATTGTTCTTGAGGTGTTTACAATATATTCGCCGTTCTCATAATAGTAGCTGTCGCCGTTAAATTGCTCCCAGCCGTTTTCGGGATAAGAAACCGCGGTGAGCTTGAACCAGCAGTCCCAGCCGTTCCAGCCGCCGATTTCGTCATAGCAAACGCCGTATTCGTCGCCTCTCGCGTCAACCTCCATGCCGTCGGCGATATAAACGCCAACGTGGCCGGGTCTTGAAAGTCCGAGACCGTGAACATTCGGAATACCGTCGTCTACATAGCCCCAATCTCTGCCGTTGGCCTGAGCGTCGGAGAGCATGTTCATTCTGTCGCCGCCGCAATAAGACCAAATAAGCCCGGAACAGTCAACGGCTCCGGGGGACGAACCGCCCCAGGAATATGACCATCCTTCGTTATAGGCGTTAAGCGCCCACTCTGCAAGTCCTGCGCCTGTACCGCTTGCTCCTGCGTTGAAGCTGCCAACAACGGCGACGCTCGACATAGTGAGAACACTCAAGATTACAGCCGAAAGCTTTTTTATCCTGTGCATTGTTATTACCTCCAATATATACAAGTCTATGGATTTTGTAACCGAAAAATTACAATCGAAAAAGAACTTGTTAACAAATTTGTAATAATTATAGTCCATTTATTTCAAAAAGTCAACCCTTAAGAGCCTGATTTTTTCATTTGAGGGAATTTTCGGGCAATATGCTCAAGTATTATTTCCTTCACAGAATATTTTTAACTCATTTGGTTACATTATTTACTGAAATTGTAATATTTTGGTAACAATCAAAGTCGGGGCGTTTTAAAAGTTCAGATAAAAACCAAGTTTTTTATTGCAAAAGTGAGGATTTTGTTATATTATATATTATAAGCGCCGGTATGCGCGGCTTTTCCGCGCGATGTCCGGCTGAACACCGCGGCAATTCGCGGATTTTAACGGAACGCTTTTCCCTATATAATAATAGTATACGCGTGGTTACGGCTTTGATTGTCGGTTTTGGCTTATAACAGAGCTATGTAAAAGTAATTATTATTCAAGATGATAAAAACGCTTTTACTAAGCTAAAAAAGATTGACAAACATTTAACAATCATGCTAAAATTATATCCGGAAAGCTTCCGAAAACAGTAATTGAAAGGGATTTTAAAAATGAAAAGAATTTTGGGCGCTATTTTAGCAGGCGTAATGCTTGTAAGCACCGCCGCCGTTATTTCGGGCTGCGGCTGCGACAACAAGAAAAGCAAATCGACAAACACAAACAAACCCGGTTATTCCGTTGTTCCGTCCGAACCCGACCTCAAGGACAGCGAGTTCGGTTTTTACCGTCTTAACAAGGAACAGCTTATGGTTACATCATATTTCGGAAAGGCAAAGGACATCAAAATTCCTTCAACCTTCCAGAATTATAAGGTAACAGTTGTAGGCCACGGACTTTTTGATTCACCCGACGCAAGCATTGAAAGCGTGGAAATTCCGGATTCCGTTACCGAAATTCAGGATTACGCTTTTGCGGGCAACTCCAACCTTTCAAAGGTTAAGCTTCCCAAGAACCTTAAAATTATAGGCAACAACGCGTTCTGGAACTGCCCCAAGCTTACATCAATCGAGCTTCCGGCAACGCTTAAGAAAATCGGCGTTTACGCTTTTTCCGCGACAGGTCTTACAAGCGTTAAGATTCCGTCAAGCACCACGCTGACAACTCTTGACCAGTTTGTATTCTTCCAGTCAAAGAACCTTAAAGAGGTTACAATCCCCGGTTCCATGACAAACATTGCCGACAACGCGTTTAAAGAGTGTTCAAAGGATCTTACAATCAAGGCAAAGGCAAACACCTACGCCGTAAGCTACGCCAAGAAGAACAACATTAAAACAGAGTTAGTTAAATAATAACCGCGCAAAGCGGCTTGACACAAAATCAGCATTATAAGAGGTAGATTATATGAGTAACAAAGAGTATCCCATTGTGGAGAACGCCGAAAGCTTTGAGGCTGCCCTTGCAAGGGTAAAAAAGGCTCAGAAAATTTTTGCCGGCTACACACAGGAGCAGGTTGACAAAATTTTCCTTGCCGCCGCAACCGCCGCCAACAAGGCAAGACTGCCCTTGGCAAAGATGGCTGTTGAGGAAACAGGCATGGGTGTGACAGAAGACAAGGTTATTAAAAACCACTTTGCTTCGGAATACATTTACAACGCCTACAAGGACGTTAAAACCTGCGGTGTAATTGAGGAGGACAAAACCTACGGCACTACTAAAATTGCCGAGCCTATCGGCGTGGTTGCCGCTGTTATTCCTACAACAAATCCAACCTCTACAGCAATATTTAAAACACTTATCTGTTTAAAGACCAGAAACGGCATTATCATCAGTCCTCATCCCCGCGCCAAGAAAAGCACAATTGAGGCGGCAAAGATAGTTTTGGAGGCTGCCGTAGCGGCAGGCGCTCCCGAGGACATAATCAGCTGGATTGACGTGCCGTCGCTTGAGCTTACAAATATGCTTATGCAGGAAGCGGACATCATTCTTGCCACAGGCGGCCCCGGAATGGTTAAGGCCGCTTACTCAAGCGGAAAGCCCGCCCTGGGCGTAGGCGCCGGCAACACTCCGGCAATTATTGACGAAACAGCCGACATTGTTTTGGCGGTTAACTCAATTATACATTCAAAGACCTTTGACAACGGCATGATTTGCGCTTCCGAACAAAGCGTAATTGCTTCAAAAAAGGTTTACGCGAAGGTTAAGAAGGAGTTTAAGGCAAGAGGCTGCTACTTCTTAAATCCCGAAGAAACCGAAAAGGTCAGAAAGACAATTATCATCAACGGTTCGCTGAACGCTAAAATCGTAGGTCAAAAGCCCGTAACAATTGCGGCTTTGGCAGGCGTTACCGTTCCCGAAGCTACAAAAATTCTTATCGGCGAGGTTGAAAGCGTTGACATAAGCGAGGAATTTGCTCACGAAAAGCTTTCGCCCGTGCTTGCGATGTACAAGGCGGAAAACTTTGACGACGCGATTGCCAAGGCGGAACAGCTTGTTGCCGACGGCGGCTACGGTCACACTGCTTCGCTTTATGTTGACGAGGTAAACAGCAGAGATAAAATTGCCGAGTTTGCCGCTCACATGAAAACCTGCCGTATTCTTGTTAACACTCCGTCCTCTCAAGGCGGCATCGGCGACCTTTACAACTTCAACCTTACCCCGTCGCTCACCCTGGGCTGCGGCTCATGGGGCGGAAACTCGGTAAGCGAAAATGTAGGAGTTAAGCATTTGCTGAACATTAAAACCGTTGCCGAGAGGAGAGAAAACATGCTTTGGTTCAGAGCGCCCGAAAAGGTTTACATTAAAAAAGGCTGCATGCCGGTTGCTCTTCAGGAGCTTAAGGACGTTATGGGCAAAAAGAGAGCCTTCCTTGTTACCGACAGCTTCCTTTACAAAAACGGCTACACCAAGCCGATTACCGACAAGCTTGACGAAATGGGTATTGCTTACACCACATTTGCCGACGTTGAGCCCGATCCTTCGCTTATTTCAGCTCAGAAGGGCGCCGAGGCTATGCGCAAATTTGAGCCGGACACAATTATCGCCCTCGGCGGCGGTTCGGCAATGGACGCGGCAAAGATTATGTGGGTGCTTTACGAACATCCCGACGCGGATTTCCAGGATATGGCAATGCGCTTCTCCGATATTCGCAAGAGAGTTTACACCTTCCCGAAAATGGGAGAAAAGGCTTACTTTATCGCTATCCCCACATCATCGGGTACAGGCTCCGAGGTTACTCCGTTTGCCGTAATCACCGACCAGGATACGGGAATTAAATATCCGCTTGCGGATTATGAGCTTATGCCCAACATGGCGATTGTAGACGCCGACAACATGATGAGCGCCCCCAAGGGACTTACCGCCGCTTCGGGCATTGACGCTGTTTCCCACGCGCTTGAGGCGTACGCATCAATGATGGCGACAGATTTCACCGACGGCCTGGCTCTTAAGGCTTTGCAGGTAATCTTCAAGTATCTGCCCGTTTGCTACGACAACGGCATGACCGAGCCGTTCGCGCGTGAAAAGATTGCTCACGCCGCAACAATGGCAGGTATGGCGTTCGCCAACGCGTTCTTGGGTGTTTGCCATTCAATGGCTCACAAGCTCGGCGCGTTCCACCACATTGCGCACGGCGTTGCCAACGCGCTGATGCTTGAGCAGGTTATCCGCTTCAACAGCGCCGAGGTTCCCGCAAAGATGGGTACATTCCCTCAGTACGATCATCCCCACACCCTTGAGCGTTACGCTGAGGTTGCGCGCTTTTTGGGCTTTGGCGGCAAAAACGACAAGGAAAGCGTTGAAAACCTTATTGACGGCATAAACGAGCTTAAGGCAAGAGTCGGCATTAAGGAAACAATTGCCGACTACGGCGTAAGCGAGGAGGACTTCCTTGCGACTCTTGACGAGATGACCGAGCAGGCGTTTGACGACCAGTGCACAGGCGCTAACCCGAGATATCCGTTGATGAGCGAAATCAAGCAGATGTACCTTAACGCGTTCTACGGCAACAACAAAAACGCGGTATAATAACAAATAAACGGAGCGGCGCAACACCGCTCCGTTGTGTTTTTACGGAGATTATTTATGAATTTAAAACCATTTGAGCTCGGAATAATAGTGGGAAGGTTTCAGACCTTTCACACCGGACATGAATATGTTGTAAACACCGCGGCGGCTGTGTGCAGACGCACGGCAATTTTTGTAGGCTCGTCGCAGGAAAGCGGCACGCTGAAAAATCCGTTTGACTACAAAACGCGTGAACGCGTTTTAAAAAAGCTTTTCGGCAGCACCGTCGAGGTGTATCCCCTGCCGGACATCGGCGTGGGAAACAACTGCGCCTGGGGCAATTATGTGCTTGAAAACGTGCGCGAACATTGCGGCAGGCTTCCCGACCTGCTGGTTTCGGGCAAGGAGGAACGCAGGCTGAGCTGGTTTGACGGGACTCAGGGCGCGAACGCCGCCGAGCTTTATGTTCCCAAAACCATTGATATTTCCGCCACAAAAATGAGAGAATTTTTTATTGATGACAATTTTGAGGAATGGAAGCGCTACACAAACCCGGTGTTGTGGGACGAATATGAGCCTTTAAGGGAAAGGGTTTTGGCTTCCAGGGATAACCTGAACACAAGCAGCATATAATTCAATCTTCATTAAAAAGCTTACTTTCCGCTTTTTAACAGCGCAGCGGGCGGTCAGGCGTTTTCTTCCTGTATGAAAGCTGTCTGATTTCTGACAGAGAACAGTATTACATCTGCCAAAGGCTTAATTGACGCGGAGCGTTTTTTTCCTCAAAGCGGCGCATATAATCAAAAATACGGTCGTTGTCATGCATCATTTTCTTTGCTTCGCAGGTGCGGTGAAACAGCTCCTCAAGCCTTGCCCCGCGCGGACTGTTAACGATATACCGGTTGCCGAATTCACGGATGTACCGCTCCTTAAGTCCGGGAAAATGCCTGTCGAGCTGACGGTAAAAATATTCGCGGTTGCCTTCGCGCAGGGTAAGCCCCATTCCGAAGCAAATTACGCCGCGCGCCCGTGCCTGAGCGCACATATCCAAAATTTGCGCAATGTTATCCTCGCTGTCGTTAATATACGGCAATACCGGACACAGCCAAACCACGGTAGGAATTCCGTTGTCGCGCAGAATTTTCAGCGTTTCAAAGCGTTCCTTTGTCGTGCTGACGTTTGGCTCAATAATTTTACACAGCTTTTCATCAGCGGTTGTCATTGTAATTTGGACAACCGCCTTTGTTTTATTATTTATTCTTTTTAATACGTCCAAATCCCTGAGCACGCGGCTTGACTTGGTTTGGAGCGCAACTCCGAAACCGTATTTTTCTATAAGAAGCAACGCTTTGCGCGTATATTCAAGCTGAGCTTCATGGTGAATATACGGGTCTGTCATTGCGCCTGTACCGATTACGCAGCGTTTTCTTTTGCGGCGCAGGGCAATTTCAAGCAGCTCGATTGCGTTTTCCTTTACCTCAATATCCTCAAAGGCATGGTTCATTCCGTAGCATTTGCTGCGCGAATCGCAGTAAATGCAGCCGTGTGTGCAGCCCCGGTAAAGGTTCATTCCGCCGCTTGGAGATAATATCCCCTTAACTTTTACATAATGCATGGCAGCTCCTTATTTTAGGCATGGTTTTCCGAAACCGTTAGCCTGAGTAAGTTTGTTATTCCTCGCGCAGTTCCCTGATTTACGGGTACAAGACGTCCGTCGCGGATTTTTGCTGTCCGGTTATATAATAACATATATACCTGCCGATTACAAACGGAAATAAAATTTTTTGTGCCCTTAAGGCTGTTGACAGCTGATTTTTGATTTGATAAAATAAAACAAACGGAGGCGGAAATTATGAAAAAATCAATATGTGCCGTACTTTCGGCGGCAATATTAACATCGGCGTTCACCTTCGGCGGTTTTTCGGTTTACGCCGCCGAAACAGATTACCGTTACGGCGACGTAAATCTTGACGGAACGATTGACGTAGACGACGTCACGCTGATTCAAAAGGCAGTGGCCTTGATAGAAAATTTTAACGATACGCAAAGCCTTGTCGCGGATGTTAACCGCGACGGCGAAGTTACGGTTACAGACGCTACCTGCGTTCAAAGATACATTGCGGGAATGTCAAACGGAAAAGGCAAAACGGGAGAGAAATTAAGCTCCGTCACAAAGCACAGGCTTGTAAAAAGCGTTGCGGCCTATGAACGCGACTACGCGACAGATAAATTGGAATTGACGGAAACCACAAGCCTTGAATATAAAAACGCGTATCCCGTGCTGATTAAAACCGAACCTGTTGACGAGGATTTTGAAACGTCGGAAACATATTTTGATTACACCTTCGAGGGCAGCCTGCCCAAAACCTGCAAAATCACAAATAACACCTCGGGTGATGTTAAAAACATTGAGTACAACAAGGGCAGGGTTTATAACATAAAATACGACTTCGAATCCGGCAGCAGCGCAAAGGATTATTATCAGTACTCCGACGACAGCGAGTTTTTTACGTCGATATTAAGAGAAGAATACGTGCCGGCAAACGAATTCTTCCCTGCTCAATTGCAGGAAGAAGCGGATTCCGTTTTGCTTGTGATTGAAAACGGACTGATTAAAAAGAGCGTAAATTCCGGCTATTACGCCAACTGGACTGAAAAAACGGAGAAGGTATGGCAAAGGTTTAACGGCACCTACACCGCCGAATACGACAGCGACGGTATTGCAAGCGTTATGTCGGCCGTATTCCGCAACGGTCCCTCGGGCGTTCAAAAAAAGATTGAGGTATGCAAGGAAAACGGCGTAATAACCTCGGCAACGGTTTATCAGCCCGCGGGAGATAAAGGCGAGTTTATTGCCGTTAAGAAATTCGAATTTGAATACGCCGATACCGAAATAAGCGCGGCAAGGTATTCGCAGATGATGAATTACTTTATAATCGGCTCGGGCAGCAATTATTACAACAATAACTGGTATTAAAAAAACGGTGGTTTCCGCAAAGGAAATCACCGCTTTGTTTTATGTCGCGCTTTTAGAATTCCGGGGACGACAACGCAGTTACGCTGAATTTCGCACGGCGGACGCTAAAGGGTTTTATCAGAGAATAGTATTATTCTCACATTTTCCGCAACGCGTACAACCGTTGCAAATAAGCTTCATTCCGCAGGTTTGACATTTTTCTCCGAAATACGGCTTATAACGTTTTTCGTCCGACAAAGGCATACCCAAAAGGTTGGTAAGCTTAAAATCAATCGGCATGCCTTTAAAGCTCAGCCCCGATTTGTGAGCCTGACTTGACTGCAGCTCGCTGCTTTCAATGCTGTAGGTTTTGCCGTCCTTGACAAATCTTCTTCCCGTGCCGCAAAACACAAAGGTAACGCCGTGCGCTTTACATTCGTCATGCAGACGCCTGACCCATTCATAGCGGCACGGACGCGCGCCCGAATAGTTTTCGCCGTCGCACAGCACCTGTTGAAGCTGTCCGGTTTGAAGATATTTTTCAAGGCTGATTTCGCCGATAAACGGCGCGCACATAACGCCCTTGTGCTTGAACGGCAGGTCAAGCATAACGGGTATGCGTTCGTCGGCGCGTTTTTGATTTTCGCAGCTTACGTTAAAAAACACGTTTTCCCAGCCCTTGCCCCAGTCATAGGGCAGGCATTTTTCAACCCTTTGCGGTCGTTTGGTAAGCAGAAAAAACACAACGTCAGGGCGTTGGCGGATAATGCTCCAGGCTTCGCCGCGCCATTCGTCGGCTTCCTCAAGAAAAAAGTCGGAGGTCATGCACACCCTTAGCTGTTCGCCGCTTTTCACCTTGTAAAGTCCGCGTCTGTCCTTTGACAGCGGATAGCGAAAGCCTGATTTTGTGCGGTAAATATCCGCTCCGTTTTTTCCGCGCTGAGCGTCTAAATAGTACATGTAGCAGTTTTGACAGCCTTCGCTGCATTTTTTGCAGCCGTGCCACGGGTTCCAGATGTCATGCATAGCCTCACCTTCCTTTCGGCTGTAATTGTAACACAAACGCGTAACACCTTACAATCATTTTCTTTTTTTAGGCAGCGGAAGCTCGGGCTCCATCGCGGCAACAAGCCTTTTAAGGAAATCACTGTCGTCCGGGTTTTCAACAAGCAGCATTTCCTTTGCGCCCTCGTAAGGAAGCTCAAGCCGCGCGGCGGGCATAAGCGACCTTGCGGCATTTACGGGCTTTACCAAAAGGCGGTTGTCATATATTCCGCCGAAAATCCTGCCGTTGTAATACAAAATATATTCGCCCATCATTGCGCGGCTGCTGATTGAGTCCGGATTTCCGAGCTGTTCAAGTACAAAATCCAGGTATTCTTTAGTTGAAGCCATTTTACTGCCTCCTAATATACGCTGATTGAAAAAGGAACACAAGGCAAGCGCAATGTGTTCCTTTTTAAATTCAATTATTTATTTTCCTTGGCGTATTTCTCTTTCAGCTTCGGAAGCTCTTTGTCAAACTTAAAGAACATAAACAGGATAATTGTCACGATAATACAGACAATCGGTATGCCGACAAATCCTATTTGTATGAACATCTTTGTTGTGTCCGACTGCACCTCGAGCTTTGCGTTGTAGCCGCCGAGCTGCATAAGTCCGGTGATAAACACAACGTTAAAGCCGAAGGCGAGCTTCGCGAGGAAGCTGTCGAGCGAGGACAAAATACCCGCGGCGCGGATTCCCGACTTAAGCTCGCTGTATTCAACAACGTCCGCAAGCAACGAGAAGCGCATGCCCATAAGATAGCCGAGGGGGAACCAAACTACTACCGTACCGATAATCAGCAAGGGCAGGTTGGGACCGCAGAAGATGAATATAACGTTGCCTATAAGAGCGATAACATTCATCATAATTGAGGACTTCTTTTTGCCCATCAGCCTGCAGAAGAACGGAATGGTAAGCTGACCCAGCACCATGCTGACGGATGTCGCGAGAGCCTGAATTGAAATAAGCTGGTCGTGGTCAAAGCCGCCTGCCGTAACGATGTAACGTTCGTAGTAGTAAACTACGCCTGCCTGCTTAACGGCAAAGCCTATCAGATAAATAAACATGGTGACAATGAACAGAATATACTGTCCGTTAACCGCCTTGATACCGTCTTTAAATTTAACCTTGTCTTGCTTAATCGGCTTAACAACCTCGCGCGTATTCATAAACGAGAATACAAGCAGCAGGATTGCGGCAATACCGAAAATTCCGATAGTCCACGCGTATGAAAACTTGTCCTTCTTTCCGCCGAAAGCGTTGATTAAAACAGGACCGAAGAATGTAACGATGAAGCTTCCCATGGCAGCCATAACCATACGGAAGGTTACAAGCACGTTACGCTCTCTCGCGTCAGAGGAAAGGCTCGGCAAAATAGCCGAAAGCGGTGTGTTAACAACCGTGTAAAAGGTGCTCAGGAGGTTAAAAGTGATAAACGCTATAGCAATTATCATTACCTTTTCGTTGGAAACCAGCGAAGGCACCAGGAATGTAAGGACGGCCGACAACGCAAGCGGAACCGCGCCGATAATAAAATAAGGACGGCATTTTCCGCTCTTGAATTTTGTCTTATCAACCACAATACCCATAAGAACGTCGGTAATTGCGTCAATAACCTTTGAAGCAAGCGTGATAAAGCTTACAGCCGCCGCGTCTAAAAGCAGGGCGTCGGTATAGTATACGGTTAAATAAGCAGTAATCATCGGCCAAATCAGGTTACTTGCCATATCAGCCGCGCCGAAACCTAAGCGTTGCCTTGTTTTAGAAAATCCCATTAGTTAAATCCTCCTAATTTTATTCACTGTTCAAAACAGATTTATACATATTATATCATAAAATTGCATTTTGTGCAATATTAAGTTGATAATATTTTTAGAAAATTTAAGCCTTCGGTTATGGACAAGCCTGATTATTTCTGTTATCATAAAAACGGATTTATAAGATTTTGCAATAATTCCGAACAAAGAACAGACAAGTCGCGCGGGCTGCTTTCCGTCGGCGATTCGCTCAAGCGAGGTGATTGAATGAAATTTAACAGTCGTACAAAGGCAACCGAAATAATGAACGAATATCCGTGGCTGCTTGACGAGCTTATTAAGGTTGACGGCAGGTTTAAAGCGGCAAAGTCGCCGGTGGGTAAAATCATGCTGAAAAACGCCACCGTTGCCGACATATGCAAGTTTGCCAAGGTCGATGAAGGCACGCTGCTTGAAAACCTTGAAAAATTTGTTAAAGATCACGAAAATAAATAAATACGTAATGTTGAAAAAAGGCAGACTCAAAATCAAAGAGTCTGCCTTTCGCGTTATACTTATTTCCTTTATTTTTCCGGCTTTTTCAGAATTACTATATAATAGTTCATTACGTCCGTGCTGCCCTGCATAGAGTTGCCGTGTACTTCCAAGGCCAACGGTTCGCCCTTCGGATTTGTCATATTAAGTACGGAGCTGAAGGATTCGGAACGCTGAATCTTCTTGGTCAGCTTGCGCAGCGCGGAGGGGCTGTTTTCGGCGCCCACACGCTCCAGCAGGTCGTTTTTGTTAAGCTCCGCTTCAAGTTCCCGCGCGCTCATGCCGAGGTCTTTTTCAAGCCCGTTAAACAGCACCGTGAACTGCATTCCGCCGTCGGGAGTCCTTGACATAAACAGCACTGTGTCCTTTGTCATTGTCGACAGCAGTTTTATTTGTTTTTCAAGATTGCTGAGCTTGGTAATGTTTTGAACCGAACCGTAAAAAACCTTTCCGCCGCCTTCGGTGTGCAGATAATAAAAATGCATGTCAAAGGTCGTCAGCGTGCCGTCGGTTTTATAAAAATGCATAACTCCCCTTTTTCCGTTCAGACGGTCGCGTTCGGCGGCGTTCAGTGTTTCGTAAAACAGCGGAACGTCGCCCTCGGGCATATACTGCTGAATACAATTGAGTCTGTCCTTAAAGTTGGGTATGTCAACCGCCTCATAAAACTGCTCGTTGTAACGCACAATGTCAACGCCGTCGTCATGAAACAGATAAAGCGCGCACGGTCCCAAAATATTGTTCAGCATGGTGTCGCTGTAGATATTGTTGTCAAGCAGCTCGCGCAGGCGGAACTGCTGGTTTGACTTGAATATAATTCCCGAGGTATCGATTTTTTGAGGGTCGGAAATCAACACTTCGTATTCCTCAACAGGCATGGAACGGTAAAAGTAATAGCCCTGAATGTAACGGCAGCCCATGTCCTGCAAAAAGTCCTTTTGTTCCTTGGTTTCAACGCCCTCAACAATAATCGGCACGCCCAGCGTTTTTGTCATGTTGGTAACGGATTCAAGTATATGTATACTCTTGGTTTCGTTGCTTTCGTCCATGTTCAAAAACTGAGCGTCAAGCTTAACCACGTCAACGTTCAGGTTTTTGAGCATATTAAGCGTTGAGTAACCGCTGCCGAAGTCGTCCATCAGCACGGTAAAGCCCATTTCCTTTAGGGTACGCAGGGTATTTCTTATTATTGAAGTGTTGGAAATATACGAAGATTCGGTGATTTCAATTTTAATAAGTCTGCGTTCAAGCGAATATTTAGAGGTCAGATTTTCAAACACCACCGGAAGGTTGGTGTGCAGGATGTCCGAAACCGAAACGTTTACCGAAACGGGCAGCACCGTGCGGCCTTCGTCCAGCATTTTACGCTGCCAGCGGCACACTTCTTCCCAAATATACAAATCAAGGTCGCAGATCAAACCGCGTTTTTCAAGCACGGGAATAAACATATCGGGACAAACAATTCTGCCGTCGGGCTTTATCCAGCGCGCAAGAGCTTCCGCGCCCACGATTTTGCCCGATGACGCGCGGCACTGCGGCTGGAGATAAAACACAATTTCATGGTTCTTAAGAGCCTGCAAAAAGTTTGTAAGCACATAGTATTCTTTGTCGGTGTCGCGGTACATGGATTTTTCAAACACGCGAATACGACTGTGATATCCCTTTTTGGCAACCTGAACCGCCAAAAACGACCTGTCAAGCAAATCAAGCATGGTAATGCCGTCCTCAACAACGCAAACGCCGAAGGCAGGCAAAAATCCGGCGCTGCTTCCGCGCGCGTTAACAAGCGAGCAGATATGGTCAAACAAATTGCCTATATGCTCCATATCATACGGAATCAGCAGGCAAAAATCATCCTGACCGAAGTAACCCGCGGCACCCGAGGTGCTTTCGGCAGCTTCCTGCAGGGCTGCGGCAATCTGCACCATAAGCAGGTCGCCTTCGCTGTGGCCGTACCATTCGTTAAACAGCTTGAAGTTTTCAATGTCAACCGAAACCACGCACTGTTTTATTTCACTGTTTTTTATTATGCGTTCGGACTCCTTGATGAAAGCTCTCTTCCTTAAAAGTCCCGTAAGCTCGTTGCGGTCGTAATTTGACACCGCCGCGCTGTATCCGGTTCCGAGCTCGCGTGATTTTCTGTTATTGCAGTCAAAAATATAAATGCGAAGGACGTTGTTTTCGATGCCGTAATCCCTGCCCGCAAGCAAAACAAGCTCCACCCAGCCCCATTTGCCGTTTACAAGGCGCACGCGGAAATCGCCGCTGTACAGTCCCGGAATTTCGCTTTTTCCTAAGCTTTGCATAACGGTTTCGGGATTCATTAACGCGGCAAAGTCTTCGCGTTCGTCGGGATGAATCAGCTCTCCGGAAACAAAGCTCAAAAGCTCGCTGTACGTCCCCTCCGACACTGGTGTGGCATACTTATTATGTGTGTGATAAATACTGTTGAATTTCTGTTTGTCAAGGATAACCTCATACAGCTCGTCGTAAGACGCGCCGTCAAAAAACCGCCTTATCAATTCAGGCCGGTTAACTGCTTTTAGCAGCTCGAACAAACCTGTACTCATTTTTTACCATTCCTTGTTATGTGTTCTAAAGGCTATATTCTAAAGGTTTTATAATATAATATAATTATTTACCGATTTTTGCAATATTTCAAACTTAATTTCATGATTATCTCCATATTTTATATGCTTTTTTATGAAAGTTACACAAAGATAAATCTGCATATATGCACGATAGAGCATTTCTTTTCGGGTGGGGTTTTCCCTTGTATTATTATTCTACAAATTTGATAAATTTTACTAAAATACATTGATATTTTGTACAAAATATGTTATAATATTGCTATATACTGTATAAAGTCAGTTTCGGACTTTGTTTATTATACATATTCCCTGCCCGGCGCAAGCCTCAACTTTATACTCAAAATCAGGAGAACGTTATGGAAGAATTTATCGCAGCCGGCGTAATGAAACGCCGTGTGCTGGTGGTTGACGACGAAATAATAAACCGTGAAATTTTGGGAGCCATGCTTTCAAAAAGCTACGAGGTAAGCTTTGCCGAAAACGGCAGACAGGCAATGGACGCGCTTACCGCTTCGGACGCGGATTATTCGCTTGTCCTGCTGGATTTAATTATGCCTGTTATGGACGGCTTTGAGGTAATAAGACTTTGCCGTTCCGACGAAGCGCTGAGACGAATCCCCATAATTGTAATGACTTCCGAAAAAACAGCCGAGGTGCGCAGCATACGCATGGGCGCGGCTGACTTTATAACAAAGCCATACGAAATGCCCGAGGTTATACTTGCGCGGTGCGAAAGAATTATTGAGATGAGCGAGGATAAAAGTATTATCCGCTCCACCGAACGCGACAAGGTTTCGGGGCTGTACACGCGCGATTATTTTTTTGCGTATATGCTCAGAATGCTGCCGCATATGAATACCGCCATGGACGCAATCGTGCTGAACATCAACCGTTTCAACCTCATAAACGAGCTGTACGGAAGACAGGAAGGCGACCGTGTTTTAAAGCGCGCCGGCGAGCTTATAGGCGAAATGCTTTCGGCGCAGCGCGGAATTGCCTGCCGAAGTGAAAACGACATATTTTTTATATTTATTGAACAACGCGAATCGTACGACGGTTTTTTGCAGAATATTCAGGAAAAGCTCGGTGAGTTTACCTGCGCGCGCAATGTAACCCTTCGCGCGGGAATTTACTCATGCGAAGGCGAAGATTCCGACCCGGAAAAATGGTTCGGGCGCGCAAAAGCGGTTTGCGACAGCATACGCGGACAATTCGGCACGCTTTCGGCGCGTTACAGCCGCGAGCTTTACGACCGCGCAATCTTCCGCGAACGTTTAATCGCCGACATGCAGAGCGCGATTGACGACCGTAATTTCACGGTGTATTACCAGCCGAAATACGACATCCGCGGCGAAGCTCCCAAGCTTACAAGCGCCGAGGCGCTGGTAAGGTGGATTCACCCTGAGCTTGGGTTCATAAGTCCCGGCGACTTCATTCCGTTGTTTGAACACAACGGCTTAATCAGCAAGGTAGACTATTATGTATGGCGCGAAACCGCCCGTCAAATTCAGCTTTGGCGCGAGCAGTACGGCGTTACCGTGCCCGTTTCCGTAAACGTTTCACGCGTGGATGTTTTTGACCCTATGCTTGAAGCGAAGCTTACGGGACTGCGTGACGATTATTCGCTCGGCGCCGACGACATTTTGCTTGAAATAACCGAATCCGCTTATTCCGACAACGCCGAAAACCTGATTGAGGTTGTGAACAGACTGCGCGGCCACGGCTTCAAAATTGAAATGGACGACTTCGGCAGCGGTTATTCATCGCTGAATATGCTTACGTCCTTCCCGATAGACGTACTTAAGCTTGACATGCAGTTCATACGCAACATGCTTACGGACAGCAAAAGCCTGAGGCTTGTTGAGCTGATTATTGACATTGCGGAATTTTTGAAGGTTGCCGTTGTCGCCGAAGGCGTTGAGCGTGAGGAACAGCTGAACGCCCTTAAAAAGATGGGCTGCGACATTGTTCAGGGCTTTTATTTCGCGGCTCCGATGCCTGCGGAACGCTTTAGTAAATTGATTGAAAAGGAATGTAAAAAATGATTAAATCAAAGCCTTCAAAAAGCTCGGGTTTTTCTTTGGTTTGCGTTATATTTGCAGGAATTTTTCTTAACATAATCGGTTCAAAAATCAACGCCGCGCTCGGACTGCCGCTTTACATTGACGACATAGGAACGATTTTCGCGGCTATGCTCGGCGGATATATACCGTGTATTACGGTGGGATTTTTCTCGAATATCATCGCCGGGTTTTCAGATCCGTCAAGCATTTATTACTGCGTAATCAGCGTGCTTATCGCGGTTGCGGCGGTGTCCTTTGCCGAAAAAATGCGGAGACTGAAAATTCCGTATATTTTGCTTGCAATCGTTATTTTCGCGTTTTTCGGCGGAATTGCCGGAGGAACGCTGACTTGGCTGATATACGGCATGAGCTTCGGCGAAGGCTTTGCGGTGGACTTGGCGGCTTCAATTAACAAAGCGGTACCGATGGGATATTTCATGTCAAATATCCTTTCAAACTTTTTTATTGATTTTGTTGACAAAGCGCTTGTCAGCGTAACGGCTATCGTTATTTACAAGCTGCTGCCGCAAAAGCTGCTGGATTACATTCACACGCGCAGCTGGTACTACATCACGGTTTTTGACAAACAAAAGCGAAACAACCGAAATCGCCTTTCGCTCAGGATAAAAACCACCCTTGTGCTGGCGCTTTCAATTACGTTTGTCGCTTCCGCGGCAATCGGAATCAGCATAGTGCAGTTCCATGATTCGACAATTGCCGAATATCAGGCGGACGGAAGCCACGCGGCGCATGTGATTGCGCAGAAGCTTGACGCCGACCGCGTTGACGATTATCTGAATAAAGGCAGAGCCGCCGAAGGCTACTCCGAAGTTGAGGAGCTTCTTAACACGGTAAGGTCTGTTTCGCCCGTAATAAAATACATTTACGTTTACCGCGTTGAAAAAGACGGCACACATGTTATTTTTGACATTGACGCTCCGAACCTTGAAGCGGACGAACCGGGGCAGTTGATAAAATACGACTCCTCCATTGAAAAATATAAGGACAAATTCCTTGCGGGCAAGGAAATTCCGCCGGATATTTCAAACGATTCCGACGGCTGGCTGCTGACCGTGTACGAGCCCGTAAAGGACAGCGGCGGCAAGGTAAGGTGCTATATCGGCGTTGACATGGAGATGAGCCTTCTGCGCGCCGAGGAATTGGCGTATTTGGCAAAAAGCATTTCGCTGTTAATCGGCTTCCTCATACTTGTACGCACCTATGCCGTTTGGATGGCGGAACGGCATATTGTCAAGCCGATTAATTCAATTGCCCATGTTTCCAGACATTCGGCGTATGATTCGCCGGAAAGCAGAGAAAAATGGATAAACATGCTTGACGCGCTTAACATTAGCACGGGCGATGAAATTGAAACGCTTTACCTTGAATATAAAAAGGCCGCGCATAACACCGTGCTGTATATCGGGGAAATCCAGCGCAAAACCGAACAGCTCGCAAAGCTTCAGAACGGTCTTATTTTGGTTCTTGCGGACATGGTTGAAAGCCGCGACAAATGTACGGGCGACCATGTTTACAAAACCGCGGCTTATACCGAAATCATCCTTTATCAGATGAAAAAGGAGGGCATTTACGCCGACAGCCTGAGCGAAGAATACATAAACGAGGTAGTAAATTCCGCGCCCTTGCATGACGTAGGTAAAATTACGGTTTCCGATGTGATTTTAAACAAAACCGGCAGGCTTACCGACGAGGAGTTTAAAATTATGCAGAGCCACACCACCGAGGGCGGAAAGATTATTGACCGGGCAATAGCCATTGTTGACGAAAAATCCAACTACTTAACCGAAGCCAAAAACCTTGCGCTTTGTCATCACGAAAAGTGGAACGGAAAGGGATATCCGAACGGTCTTAAGGGCAGTGAAATACCGCTTTCTGCGCGCGTAATGGCGGTTGCCGACGTGTTTGACGCGCTTGTTTCACGCCGCAGCTACAAAGAGCCGTTTACGGTTGAAAAGGCGCTTGACATCATCCGCGAAGAATCCGGCGAACACTTTGACCCGCTTGTGGTAAAGGCGTTTTTGGACGCCGAGAAAGACGTCAGAAAAGTGGCGCGGCTTAATTTAGAACTATAAAAATGCATAATATTTATTATGATTTGTATATTTTACCGCTTGATTTTTTTTAAAATCCAGTTTAAAATCTCTTTATTACTTCGTTATTATTTGAAACAACTGAGGTGAAGCAATGGCAAAAAGCAAAATTTCCGAAAACCTTGCGTCTTGGTTTTTTCCGAAAACAGATATGCAGACAAAACGTGAAATAGACAATCTTAACGTTAAAAACATTCACTACGTCTCGCTTGTTGTAGGAATTATTCAGCTGATTTCTTTGGTTTTTTACTTTATTATTAATCACAACAATATAGACAACGCTGTTGCCGACACGGTTTTCAGGGTTGGCAAAAGCGTGTTTCTGTGTGTTTTCGGCTATGTTGTGTCCGGAATTTTCATGAGGAACACCGACCTCGCGCATAACCACCCGAAGGCTGTCAAGATGTTTATAGGCGGTTATATAATTCTGCTGATTATCTGGAGCATCGAGATTTCGGTTTACAATTACAAAAATTATCAACAGCTGCTTACGTTCTATACGGTTGAGCTGCTGGCTGTGCTGTTTGTAAAGCAGCACCCGATTTTTGCCGCGGCTACCATCACGGGTTCGTATACGGTCAATTACCTTATTCTGAACTTCGGTATCGCTCAGGGGCGCATAAATCCGTATAACTACATAATGCTCGCGGTTCTTTCGGTTGTGGGAGCGCTGCTCAACTACCGGCTTACGGCTAACTACATTTCGCAAAAAAATAAGGCTAACATGCTTAACAACTCGCTTGAAATTATCGCGAATCACGACAGCATTACCCGCCTGCAAAACCGCTACGCGCTAAATCAGCGCGTGCCCGATTACATAGGCTGCGACGTATGCGTCGCCATGGGCGACATCAACAGCTTCAAGGCGGTTAACGACACCTACGGCCACCGCGCCGGCGACGATATCCTGAAAACCTTTTCGGATATTTTGCTTGAGTTTTTTGACGGCGAATGCGTGTTCCGCTACGGCGGCGACGAGTTTTTGATTATTGAACACGGAGCCGACCTTGACGCCTTCCGCGAAAAGCTTAATAATGTCAACAAACGTTTTGCCGCGGTAAGGATTTCCAACGTGGAAACAGGCTTCGGCTGCAGCTTCGGCTGCGTAAAAGCACGTCCCGAAAGCCTGACGGAGTTTTTTGACTCGCTCACCCGCGCCGACCGTCTGCTTTATGAAGAAAAGGTAAGAATTAAAGCGGTAAGATAAATTAAAATTTCAGGGCTCGGTATTATGCCGAGCCCTGAATTATTGCGTACCGTGATAAATTACGCACACTGTTTTATACTAATTCCTGATAGAAAGTATTAGTATTATATACGAAAAAAACCGGACGCGCGGCGTTTCCGTTACGAAAGCCTGTGCGTCCGGCAATAATTATGCTTGCGTTTACCTGTACGGAGTCAGCATTTTCTTTGCCATGCCGACATAAACGGTACCGAGGACGTATCCTGCAAACTCCAGAATTGTGCTTACAAAAGCGAAATTCTCAAGATATTCGGGGGCAATTGAGCTTGCAATCTGCAGGAAGAACGCCGCGATAAACATAATTGACACAAACAAAAGTATAATTTTGCCGCTTTTCTGCATGCTTGTGTTTTCCAGCCTGTCCGCGATAGCGAAAATGCCGATGATGATAAACACGTGAATCAGCAGGGTGGATATTTCGTCAATACCGGCGCAGATTCTGCCGAACATTCCTCTTGAAAACGTAAGGGCAATGGTGCAGAGCGCGCATATGACGACAAAATACATTGCCTTCTTAAACAGCTTTTCGTCCCTGCGCGCCTGATTAAGTCCCACAAGCTGTACAATAAACGCGATTATGCCGAAAAGCGATGAAGCCACCGTAAGCCCGAACAGTGTAAAAAACTGAACGGGGTTTGTATCAATTTTAATATCGTCGCTGAGTGTTACCGCGTACAAGGTCGCGGCAAACATCACCAGCGTGGAGAGAATATTGAGTATTTCGGACGCAAAAACCTTGGATACGCCCGAATAAGCATTTGATAATTTCATGTTACGCTTCTCCTATGATTTTCGATTATACGGACTTGTTATTTTTTCTGCTCCTTTTGTTCAATGGGAGCGCTTGAATAATTATCAAGCAGCGAAAGGGTAACAACATCCTCCTGAGCGCCTCTTACCTCGCCTCTGGTCATCAAATCGTCGCAGTAACGATAAAGGCGGTTTGTTGCCTTTACGACGTCGTTCCAGTTTTCGCGCTGTTCCTCCGAAAGGGGATCGACCTTAAGCTCTTCCCTGTACAGAATTTTCTCGCAAAGGTAGTCGGTAAACTTCAGCGCGCCGTAAACGTTCATGTGATCCACGTTGTAGAAGTCGCGCTTGGGGTCAATGCCAATGTGTTCGGCGTCGTTTTCAAAGCTGTAATAACTGAAGCCGTAGCTGTTGACAAGCGAAGCCATTTTGTTTGAACGCTTAACACGGTTGTATGTTTCTTTTGTTACGTAGTGCGGAGCGCGCACAAACAAAAGATTTACGTCGTGTTT
>ODAI010637450.1_pt1 | contig 23199 bp, 18 predicted proteins | sample 1539321 | NCBI WGS metagenome assembly ODAI01 (sample SAMN02144231, study PRJEB22623) | gut metagenome | biome: sheep rumen | host: Ovis aries | place: New Zealand | reverse complement strand
GGAATTGTCATCGGAAGAGGAGCTTGAGCCGCCCCAGCCGCCGGGGCCCATGCCGGAGGAAGACTGGCCGTAGTTGCTGCCGGTCACTTCCACTTTTACGCTGCCGCCCTGGAAGTAACCTTTCCCGTCGCCGCTGATGCCCTTGCCACCCTGTCCCGAGTTGGAGACGGTGAGGGAGCCGGCATTCATCACAAAGAGCTGGTCGGCCTTTACGCAGGCAGAGGCCTTGTACTCCTGGTCGTCGTCGTCATAGGCCGTGCCGCCGGATACATTGATGGTGGTGACGCCGCCGTTGAAGACCACCAGCGAGTCGGAGGTCATGCCTTTTTTCATGGCGGCCGACACGGTCACGTCCAGCGTGCCGCCGGAGATCACGACTGCATCCTTGCCCCGGATTCCGTGTCCTGCGCTGGAGGAGACGGTGACGGTGGGCGACGCCACGAAACGCACATAGTCGTCGGAGGTGATGCCGGACTTCCCCTTGGCGTTTACCGTCAGGCTGCCCTCGCCGCTGAAGATGAGCTGGCCTTCGGAGAAGAAGGCCGCCTTTTCGTCCTCATCGGCGGGCGTGGAGGTGTAGGAACTGCCGTCTGTCAGTGAATTGTTGCCGTTGACCACTACAAAACAGCGTTTCTTGCCCTGGTTGTTGATGGCGGCGCCGGACGGGTTGGTCAGGGAAACCCCGTCCAGGACAATGGCCTGCTTGTTCTTGGAATACACTTTGAAGTACCCGTCGGCGGCCGTTCCGCTGAGTTTGTACATCACTTTTTCAGAGGTGGCGGTGTTGTCGGCCGTTACCTTGTTGCCGCTCACTTGCACGATGCCGTTGGCGTCGCCGGATACGGTGGCGCCCGAAGCAGAGTAGACAATGGCGATGGTCCGGTCGAAGCTGGTGTTCTCGATCAGGTCTTCCTTGTCTTCGGCCGCGGAAAAGTCCACGGTGTTGTTTTCCCCGGCCGTGTAGGTCAAGGTCTGCTGGTTGCTGCTGTTGCTGTTGTTATTACCCCAGGGATCTTCCACGGAACCCCAGATGTTTTCCTTCTCGCATCCTGCCGCCGCTATCGCAACGGGAAGGAGCATGCACAAAACCTTCTTCATAACCGTTAGATTTTAGTAACACAAAAAATTTCACTGCAGGCACAGAATCAAAAGCTTTGCCGCAGGAAAAATTATTCAGCGAACCCCCGTTTTTCTTCAGCGAACCCTGCGGCATCACCGGGAAAATTGTGTAATTTTGTGCCGGATGGATAAGTTGAACAAACAGGAAAATGCGCTGTATGCCGTCGCCTGGGCCGTGGTCTTTGCCCTGGTGCCCCTGTTGTACCTGTTGCAGGCCCTTTCCCAGGGAGATTCTTTTTCTTGGGATACGGTGTTTCAGAACTGGTTGGGCATCCTGCCCTTCCTGGTGCTCTTCCTCCTCCATAACGCTTTGGCGGCTCCTCTCCTTCTAAAAAAGAAATATCCGGCCTATATCGCCGTCACGTTAGTACTGCTGGTCCTTTTTGCCGTGTATTGCCTTGGCGCCGGCAACCGCCCGCCGCAGCCGGAACCGGGCATGCCGCCTATGGGCGGGCCGTTCGGCTGGGGAGAGGACCGTCCGGCTCCTCCGGACGGCCGCAGGCCCATGACACCGGAAGTGATGAAGGTAATCATGGGGGTGCTGGTGCTGGCGGTGAATCTGGGTGTAAAGGCCATGTTCAATGCCCTCCGCAGTGAGCAAAAGATGCAGGAGCTGCGCGCGGAGAACCTGGGAAAACAACTGGAAATGCTTCGGTATCAGATTAATCCGCATTTCTTTATGAACACCCTCAACAATATCCACGCGCTTGTTGACATAGACCCGGAAAAAGCCAAGGAGAGTATCGAGGAGTTTTCCAAACTCATGCGGATCGTCCTGTACGACGGCACCGCTCCCACCATCCCCCTGCAGCGGGAACTGGATTTTCTGCGGCACTATGTGTCCCTGATGCGGCTGCGTTATCCCGATTCCGTCTCCATCACCCTCTCCGTGCCGGACAAGGCCAACGGGGCGGAGGTGCCGCCGCTGGTGATGGCGTCCTTCGTGGAGAATGCGTTCAAACACGGCATCAGTTATGAGGCGCCTTCTTCCATCGCCGTATCGGTGGCGCTGGAAAACCGGCAGATTGTCTTCCGCTGCACCAATACGGTCCATGCGGAAAAGGCGGCCGAGGCGCACGGAATCGGCCTGGAAAATGTCCGGAAGCGCCTGGATCTGATGTACGGCGGGGCCTATACCCTGCAGATCGGGCAGGAGCAAGACCGGTTCAGCGTCCTGCTGGTATTGCCGGAAAGGGAGGCGGCCGTATGATCAAAGCCCTTCTTCTGGACGACGAACCCCTGGCCCTGCGCCAGCTGGAGCTGTATGCGGCCAAGCTGCCGTATCTGGAGGTGCTCTCCGCCTGTACATCGGCCCGGGAGGCCACCGGCTATGTTTCCGCGGCCGATGTCCTCTTCGTGGATATCAATATGCCGGATGTCTCCGGACTGGAGTTCGTGCGCTCGCTGGAGCAGCCTCCGCTCGTGGTTTTCACCACCGCCTATGCCGAATATGCCCTGGAAGGCTTCCGGGTCAACGCCGTGGGCTATCTGGTGAAGCCCTTCAGCCTGGCGGAATTCCGGGAACAGGCCGACAAAGTGCGCGACATCGTGGAAACCCGCCGGAGGGCCGCCGCGCTGCAGCCGGAGCAGCAGGTTCTCCGCTTCAAGACCGATTACAAGACCGTGTCCGTAGAGGTGGACCGGATCCGCTATGTAGAGGGAATGAGCGAATACATCAAAATCTACCTGGACGGTCAGGATGCGCCCCTGGTGGTGCTCTACAGCCTCAAGCGCCTGATGGAGCAGCTGCCGCCGGAACGCTTTATGCGGGTGCACCGGTCTTATATCGTTCCGCTGTCACGGATTCGGGAGGCCACCGCCACCGGTATCATCATGGAAGACGGCGCGACCATCCCCGTAGGAGAAAGTTATCGCGCCGCCTTCCGGACTTGGCTTGCTCTTAAGCTGTAACTATTTCTGCCAGTGCATCTTTTCGCTGGCCCACTGGATGAAATACTTCATGTTGGGGGCGTCGGTGTGGCCGCCGTCGTGCTGGCGCCAGGCCAGTTCGCCGTCCAGCAGACCGGTCAGGACCGGCGGCATGGGCTCTTTCCGGTAGTCGTTGGAAACGCCCAGATCTTTGGCACCCAGCAGTTTGAAGGCTTCTCCGGCCGCAACCGTGGCCTGCCAGCTGCCGTACTGGTCCAGCCACAGGTCGTCTCCCTTTTCGGGGATGCCGTAGCTGATGAACACCAGGCGGGGAGCGCAGAGTGCAATCAGTTCGTGGGAATCTACCGGCAGCATGTCAGCATTCCAGGCTCCGGTCTTGGACTCGATGGCGCAGTATTTAATGTAGTTGCCGGCCATCCAGTGATATTCTCCGGAATTGGCCAGGTTCTCCATCCCTTCGCCGAAGATGCGGCGGTGCAGCGCGGCCCCGCCCTTTCCGGACGATCCGATGAGGCCCATGTAGAAGCGCTCCTCGAAGGCCAGCGTGACCAGCGCGGCTTTTCCGTAACGGGAGACCCCTTCAATGCCCACGTGTGTGGCATCTACATCCGGGTCGGTCTCCAGGTAGTCAAGGCCGCGGGCGGCACCCCAGGCCCATGCACGCAGGGAGCCCCAGTCGTCCGGTTTGCGCGGCTGGCCCTTGTTCACCAGGCCGATGATCCCCCGGGTGAGACCGGCTCCGTTGTCGGCCTGGATGCTGGAAGGGTCGATCATGGCATAGCCCCAGCCGGCGGCGAGAAGCTGCTGGTTGGACGGCGGATCCTGGCCGGGAGCCTGCTGAGGGCGCATGAACATGGCAAAAGGATTGGCCGGTTCGAAGGGCTGCCAGGCAGGATATTTCTTCATGAGTTCGGCCGTTTCCGGGTCGTTTTCCAGCATGCGGCGCACGGCCTTGTTAATCACGGCCATGTCGTCTCCGTACGGCTTCACGGGGTTCGGCAGGTTGGCTCCGCCGAACATCATCAGCAGCGGAACGGGCCCCTTGGCATCGGCCGGGGTCACCACCACCATCTTGATATCTACGTTGATGGAAGGGCAGGCGGAGTTGTCCACATGGCCTATGAGCTGCTTGGCCTTGGCCCGGATCATGCCCACATATTCCATTTCTTCCACTTCCACGGTCCAGGTTACGTCCGGCACGTTTTCCGGTACGCGGCCGTACACTTCGCGCTCGAAATCCTCCACGATTTCCGGCCTTCTCACGTCCCACCACTGTTTGGCGGTGGTGACTTTCTTCCCGGCCTTGGTCTTCATCAGTTCCGGGAGCACCGGGAAGGGATTGGCTTTGCTCTCGTCGTAGTTGGCGGCGTAGGGGCTCTTCTGGTCTGCGTCGAAGCCGCGGCGGATAGACTTGATGCCCAGCTGGTCCATCATGTTCTGGTGGTCTTGCTGCGCCGTGAATGTCACGGGCTCCTGTGCATAGGACAGGGCGCAGAGCAGCCCGCTTACAAACAGAAGGAATAACTTTTTCATATCATTATGTGGTTTAGTGTCAGTCTTTTCCGGCTAGGTGCTTCTCCCAGGCCCAGGCGGCCTGCAAGGTTTCCTCTACCGTGCGGGTGGCCTTCCAGCCCAGTTCCCGGTTGGCCAGGGAAGGGTCTGCCCAGATGGCGGTGACATCGCCTGCGCGGCGGGGGGCGAACTTGTAATTGAGTTTGAGCCCGTTCACCTTTTCAAAGGCGTTCACCAGCTCCAGCACGCTCACAGGACGCCCGGTGCCGATATTGAAAATCTCGCAGTCTTCCTTCATCTTCCCTTCCACCATGCGGGTGACGGCATAGACATGGGCTTTGGCCAGGTCCACGATGTCTATATAGTCCCTGAGGCAGGTGCCGTCCGGGGTGGGATAGTCGTTTCCGAAGATGCTCAGGACCTCCCGTTTGCCAATGGCCGTCTGGGTGATGAACGGCACCAGATTGTTGGGAACGCCCCGGGGCAGCTCGCCGATCAGGGCGCTGGGATGGGCGCCGATGGGGTTGAAATAGCGCAGCAGGATGCCCTTGATGCTGCCGCCGCTGGCTTTCACCGTATCCTGCAGGATGTCTTCACACATCTGCTTGGTGTTGCCGTAGGGAGAGGTGGCGGGTTTCCGGGGCGATTTCTCGGTGACGGGCACTTGGTCCGGTTCTCCGTACACGGTGGCCGACGAGGAAAACAGGACTTGGCATCCGCCCTGCTCCTGAGCCGCCTCCAGCACGTTCATGAAGCTTTGCAGGTTGTTTTTGTAGTACATCAGCGGTTTGGCCACCGACTCTCCCACGGCCTTGAAGGCGGCGAAATGGATGACGGCGTCGATGGGGTATTTCCGGAACAGGGCCTTGGCGGCTTCCGCGTCGCAGAAATCCACGCGCTCCAGAGGAATGTCTTCCCGGCCGGTAATCTTTTTCACCCCTTCAAAGCAGGTTAAGTCGCAGTTGGAGAAATTGTCGGCCACCACTACGTTGTAGCCCGCTGCTATCAGCTCCACCGTAACATGGGAGCCGATGAATCCGGCGCCGCCGGATACCAATACCGTTTTCTGTGTCATTCCGCTATAGCTTTTTCTTGTTGTTGAAGTTTTTCCAGTTGTTTGCGCCGCTCTTTTTCCAGGTATTTCTCCAGGAGGCGCCGTTCCTTCTGCGCTTTTTTCTCCAGGCGGCGGAGCGCTTTCAGTTTCCGGGCCCTTTCCCGTTCCAGCTTTTTCTGCAGCTTGGCAGCCTGGCGCTGCTCGTACTGCCGGTCTTGCTCGGCCCATTTGGCCTCCAGCCGGGCTTGCCGCTCCGCTTTCCTCTGGGCTTTTTCGGCCTCCCGGGCCGCTTTCTCCGCAGCTTTCCGTTCCTTCTCCAGCGCTTTCTGCTGCTCCGGGGTGAGCGGCTCTGCGGGGGCGGGCGTTCCCAAGGTGTCGGCCTTGGGCTCCAGGGGCTGCGTGGCGGTGGAATCGGCCGGGGAATGGATTCCCAGGCTGTCCGGAAGAACGCCCAGGCTGTCCCGGAGCGCCAGGCTGTCGGGTTTATCCATGCGCATCAGCGAGTCCAGGATGGCGTCCGTCTCCCGGGAGATGCGCTCCAGGGAATCCGCCGCGGCCCTGCGCTGCTGTTCCCGCACGGCGGCCAGGGAATCCCGGACGGCGATATCCCGGTACAGCTGGGTGATGTAGCCCGGGAAGTATTCCTCTGTCTCGAAGAAGTTGGCATGCGGGCGCATGATGTACTGCAGGCGCTCGGTTTTCCGGGGTTTCAGGCTGGTGACATCCGCCGGGGAGGTGGGCTGCTTGTCCGGGTCCCAGCGGAATCCTTTCAAGGTCTTCTCTTCCTTGGGCAGCTGCACGGTGGGATAACCGTCGTTCTTCGGGTTGTCGTAGTAATAGATATGGTCTATCTCGCCGCCGGTGAAGGTGGCGTAGATCATCTTGGACTCCACTTTGTTCACTGTGGCCAGGGCGTCTTCTTCGGTGAGGTAGAACAGCGACGAAGCGCCGCCCAGGGCGTCGAAACGGGTCAGGGACCGGTCTTTGTCGAAGTAGGCCACCATCTCTACGCTCCGGATCTGGTCGTAGGCGTCCGGGGCCTCCTTGATGGTGATGAAGGCGTTGTCCAGCAGGTGGGCCTTTTCCACCTCCTGGTTCCGGATGGCCAGGTAGATGCTGTCGGCGGCGTACTGCTTGTTGCCCTCGTTATAGACGATGGGCGTTCCATAGAGCCGGGCCAGCGAATCCACGTCTGTATAGGCCAGCGAGTCGCAGGACATCTGCATTTCCCGCCGGAACATGCGGACATTCCTGGCACCCCAAAGGAAGTTGAGCTTGGTGGTGTCCAGCGGCGGTTCCGCGGGCGTGGCCAGGGAATCCGGCAATGCGGCCAAACTGTCTGCCGGTGTTTTCAGGCTGTCCGGCGGGGTGACGGGTCCGGCGTCGGGGACCGGCGGGGGGGCGGGGGTATCGGCCGGGGGCAGCCCCATCCCCGCTTTGCCGCCCGGCTCACCCTTGGCGCCGGGCTTTTCGGGCGGACGGTTGGGGTTGTTCTTGGCCGCCTCCTCCGCCTTCTTGCGGGCCTCTTCGGCCGCTTTCCTCCGGTATTCCATCACCGGGTCTCCGCTGATCTGCTTCAGGCGGGTGTCGGCATCGGCCATCCAGGCTTCGGGGATGTCGCATTTGCGGTAGGACCGCATCAGGAGCACGTCGGCCCCCAGATACAGGGTGTCCTGCTGCCCGTTCTCCTGGGTCACGGACATCACGGCCGGGTCCCGGGTCATCCTTATCTGGCCCAGCGAATCCTGGTACTCAAAGCGTCCGGCCAGGGCGTAGGCGTTCCGGGTGGTGTCCATCAGCTCCACCTTTCCCATCATGTCCACGTTGTTCAGGGCGCGGTAGTAGAAGATGGAGTCGGCCCAGGCCTCCTGGTTTTTGGTGAGCACGTGCACGTCCCGCCGGAAGAAGAACAGCTCCCGGGAGCGGTCGTACCAGCCGTCGTTGGCCGAGAGCATGTTGTCGTCCTGCCACATGTCTGTCCCGAAGCCGAAATAGGCCGTGGAAAGGTCGCTGCGGTACTCCAGGCGGGAGGTTTTCACGAAAGTGGTGTCCATGTACATGTTCACCTGGTCGATGAAGGTGAACAGGTGGGCTTTGGCGTCGTACAGGCCGTAGCGGCTTTCTATCAGCTGCCCGTCTTTGTCGCGCATGGCGCCGCCGCTTTGGAACACGGCCACGGAATCCTTGGTGTTGTAGTCCAGGTAGCGGGTGCGCAGCGTGTTGCCGTCTTTGTCTTCCAGCTGCACCAGTTTGCCGCGGAACATGGCCAGGTTCTCGTTGGAGCGGTACTGGAGCGAAGAGCTGGAGAGGGTGGTCTGGTCCTGGATGATGCGCACGTGCCCCGTGGCGTCGATGATGTTGGTGTTCACGTTCCAGACGGCCGTGTCGCAGAGCAGGTAAGTGTTGTTGTGCAGGAAACGCGCCGGGCCGATCACCTTCCGGTAGTCCACGCTGTCGATGTGGATGAGCTGGGCGCTTTGGGCGCTCAGGAGGCGTACCCGGTCGTCCTGCGGCCGTTCCTGCTCCTGGGCTTTCAACGACCACAGCGCCGCCGCCAGCAGCGCCGGTAAGAACAAGAGTCCTCTATTTCCCCTTCCTTTGTGCACTATTTGCGGGTATTCCAGATTTCACGGGAGAAATCGCACTGGGCGAACATGGGGTCGATGACAATGTAGGTGTCTTTGATTTTCTCTGACAGGAACTTGTCGATGGCCTCCTGCTGTTTGTTGTACTGGACCCGTTCCAGTATCTGGGTGTAGTCGTTTTCGAAGGTGGCGGTATGTGCCGGGATAATCTTGTCTACCCGGATAATCTTGTACACCAGGTTGCCGGTGCGGCCCTGTTCGTACCCTTCATTGTCGGTGGAGGACACCGGCTCCGAAATGTCTCCGGGCTGGAGGTCTTTGATGGCGGCGTAGTCGGCCGGTTTCAGCTGGTCTATCTCGAAGTAGGAAGAACCGGTTGCGGGGTCTGCCATCTGGCCGCCGTTGGTGCGGGAGGCCGGGTCTTCGGAGTAGAAGCGGGCGGCCAGTTCGAAGTCGATCTCTTTCTCCTGGATCTTGGTCCGGAGGCTGTCCAGGCGGTGGAAGGCTTTCTCCTGGTCTTCGGCAGTATACTGCGGCTTGAGCAGGATGTGGCGGGCGTTGAACATGTCGCCCCGCTTTTCGATGACTTCGATGATGTGGAATCCGTCCGGGGTTTCCACAATTTGGGAGATGGTTCCCGGTCTCAGGGCCATGGCGGCGTCGGAGAAAGCCGGCCAGAAGATGGACTTGGAGGCCATGCCCAGTTCTCCGCCGCGGCGGGCGCTGCCCGGATCTTCGGAATACAGGCGGGCCAGGGTGGCGAATTTCTCTCCGCCGATGATGCGCTCACGGAGCGACAGCAGCCGCTCTTTCACGGCCAGGTTGGCCGCTTCCCGGTCCGGGTACACGCAGATCTGGCTCAGCTGGTATTTCACCGGAACCACGGGGAGGTCTTCCGGATCCGTGTTGTCCAGATACTGCTTTACGTCGTAGGGGGTCACTTCCGGGATGTTGTCTGCGACCTGGTAGCGCTCCTGCTCTGTAAGGCTTTGGTCTTCAAGTGTTTTACGCCATTCCTGGCGAAGTTTGTACAGGGGCTTGCCGAAGTACTTCTCCAGTTCCTCATCGCCGCCCAGCTGGGTGCGCATGTAGTCTATCCGCTGGGAAAGGTTGCTTTCTACCATGTCGCTGCTCACGGTGAGGGAGTCTAGCCGGGCCTGCATCAGGAACAGCTTGGCTTCCATCATGTTCTGCAGCAGTTCGCAGCGCATGCGCTGGTCTACGGACTGTCCGCCGGCCCGCATCTGCTGGATTTCGGCCTCGATGTCCGAGATCAGGATAACCTCGCCGCCCAGTATGGCCACGGTCTTGTCTACCAGTCCGTTCTGGTACTTCTGGGCAAACAGGCTTGCCATGCCCAGCAGAGAGCCTGCCAGTATCGTCAGTAATCGCTTCATATCAGTACGTAACAAATTTATTGTTTCTGCGGGCATCTTCCAGCAGGTCCTGTTCCAGGCTTTCTGACAAGGCGTGTTTGCGGGCGTTCAGGATAATGTCCCGGATCCGCTGGGCGCAGTAGTCTTCCGGCGCGGTTTTCCCTTGCTGGACCATGTCCACGATATAGGCTATGCGGAGATTCCCCGCTTCGTCGGGGAGTTCCGCAAATTGGTTCTTGATGGCGCCCTGGAGGATCCGGTAGTCCGTTCCCAGTTCCTGGGCCAGGGTGATGATGTCCATCCAGCTGTCGGACGAGTCTCCCCATTTCAGGGCGGCGGTAGAGGCCAGGACTTCCGCTTCCAGCACCTGCGTGTCGTCGGTGGAGGACATTTTTCTCTTCAGTTCCTTGAGGCTGTGGGAGTCTTGGGGGATGATCATGTACCGGGCCTTGACCACCGGCCTTTCCAGGACCAGCTTTTCCGGGTTGGCCTGGTAGTAGGCGCTGATCTCTTCGTCGGTGACCAGGGTGTCCAGCCGCTGGTTGATGTAAAGCTGCTCGTAGCGGAACTTGAGAAGGGCCCTGCGGTAGCTTTCCAGCTCTTCCGTGACGTCTTTCTCTTCCTTGGAGAGCTGTTCGTCGGCCATGTCCAGCAGGAGCAGGTCTTCCGCCCAGGCCCGGATGTACTGCCCGGCCAGCGCGGCGCTGTCTTCGGGCGACACGCCGGCGGGGATGTAGCTTTCCAGTTGCGAACGGTGCAGGCGGTGGTCCCCCACGCGGGCCACTACCTCTCCTTTGAAGAGCTCCGTGGCGGTGTCTCCCAGACGGTTGACCATCTTGCAGGAGAGCACTGTCAGGGCGGCAATTCCTATGACGAGCCAATTTCTCATATTAACCTACAAAGATAGTAAAAAATCCTATTCCAGCAGCAAAGTCAGCAGCCGGGACAGGACGGCGCGCACCTCATTCTGGGTGGCCAGGGTGTTGTTGGTCATCAGTGAGAAGGTGGTTTGGGGCTTGCCGGCACTGTCCAGGATGTACCCGGAGTAGCAGAGTACCCCTTCCATGGAACCGCTTTTCATGCGGATGCGCCCCTTGAGCGGCGCCTGTGACAGCATTCCGGAGAGGGTGCCTTCACCGGGTGCGGGCAGGGAGGCGAGAAATGCGTCAAAGGCCGGGCTGCCCTGCATGGCCTGAAGGTAGGAGACCATCCACGCGGGCGACACGTTGTTCATGCGGGAGAGCCCGCTGCCGTCTTTGTAGGTGAGGGCTTCGGGATCCAGACCTAAATCAAGAAGCACTTCATTCACAGCCATATAGCAGCTGTCGTGGACGGCTATGCCCGTTGCGGCCTCGCCCATCGAGCGCAGGATCATCTCCGCGTAGAAATTGTCGCTGCGGACATTGGTTTCCCGGGCGATATCCCGTAGCGCGGGCGATTCCGTGTAGCCGATGCTTCGGGCTTCCTGCGCCTTTTCTTCGGGGACGAACCCGGCTTGGCGGATGTATCCGCTGCGGTCGGTGTCGGCATAGCCGCCGGTGACCTCCCAGCCGGTGTCCTTCAGGTTTTTCCAGAAATAATAGGCGCAGGTGAGCGCTCCGAACTTGTTGGAGAAATGTTCGGTCTTGGCCGGCCTGTCAACGGCGAAGGTGCCGCGAAGCTCCGCGTAGGGGGCCAGGTCGGTGGTGTACAGGTACAGGCTGTTCCCGGTTCCCGCAGGGCCGCAGAGGCCGAAGTTGGAAAAGTGCATCCAGGGAGTGTCCGGGTAGGTCTGCGTTACGTTTACGGGCTCTCCCTGGGCCGATGCCCGCACGTACAGGTCTACTGCGTTTTCATAGAAACAGAGCGCGTTTCCGCCTGTGCCATAATAGGTTCCGGTGTCGTCGTAGCTCCAGGACTGCTGCTCCAGATTCCCCTCATAAGCCCTTCCGTCGCCCACGATCCGGCCTTCTATCCGGGATATGCCGGCTTGTTTGAGCAGGGTTTTCCATTTCCAGAAAAGGGCGTCGGCTTTCAAAGCTGTCGAATCCCGGGCGCCCAGGGTGGGGTCTCCTCCGCCGATGATGTACAGGTCTCCCTGCAGGGTGCCGTCTTCCCGGATGGCCCCCGTGTAGGCCAGGTGGGTCTTGTAGCGGTAATCCGCTCCCAGGGCGTGCAGGGCGGTTCCGGTGGTGACCAGCTTCAGGTTGGAGGCGGGGATCATCCGCTGCTGCGCGTTGTACTCCAGCAGCGTCCGGCCCTGGGTGTCCTGGGCCAGCACACCCCAGACGGCTCCTTTCAGGGGAGCGCTGTCGCGAAGGCGGTCGGCATATTTTTGGGCGGGAGTCTGCGCCGCGGCTGTGAGGGCTGCCACAAGCGCCCCTATCGTCAGTAATTTTCTCATATGCTGTAAAAGTACTGCTTTTTCCGCATAAATAGTGCCAGAGGCGGATAAAAAAAGGGCAACCCGCCGGGTTACCCTCCTGAATCAGTGAGGCCGTTGTCAGGCCTGGGGCGCCTGCGTGGCGGCCGGCGGCTCGGGAGTTCCCTTCTTGCCGTGGGTGGCGAAGTACCAGATAACGGCCGCCGCTATCACCAGCAGGGCGATGGCCAGGACGGGGCGGTAGGCGATCCAGGCCAGCGCCACCACGATCAGGCCCCAGGCGAAGCCGATGACATTGCACACCAGTCCTACGCCCCAGCCCACGATGCGGGACAGGAAAGGAATCACCTTGAGCAGGGTTTCCAGGATGCTGAACACGCTGCGCAGGCCGGCCATGATCAGAATGAAGCCCAGGATGCGGAGAATCCAGAGCATCATCTTGTTGGCGGAGTGCTCTCCCTCGAAGATCTGCTCCTGGGGGATGTTTCCCATCCGCAGGGCGGAGAAGGATTTTCCGTTCTTGGCCTGGTAGGAGGTGAAGCTGTCTCCGGAGACGGCGGCCACGATACTAATCTGGGCGGGCAGGACCTTGGTGAAGGTGATGCGAACGTCGCCCACGTCCGGGCGGGCGGGGTCCTTGCCGATGTAAATGACGTTTGTCCCCGTGCTGTCGTTCACCTGCAGGGGCGTGGAACCGCTGATGGAGTGGATCTGGTCCGTATTCAGTTTATAGGCGCCGAACTGCACCTGCTGGGCGTATTTTGTGTAAGACTCCACCTGCCGCAGCACTTTGTTCTCGTTCCGGTAGTCCGGGTCGTGGAAGTTTTGGGAGGGGATGGGGGAGCTTACCCATTGCAGGTCATAGGTGTATGTGGTGGTGGTTTCCTCGGCGCCGCCTATCTTGTCTTTGCTTTCGGATTCGGCATGTTCCACCCACTGGTAGTACTCCACGTCGCGGCGGATGGAGATGGCGCGGGCGCCTACTTTGAACTCGGAGTCGAAAAGGGAATCGCTAGTTGCCACCATGCCCGTAGCATGCACCAGTTTTCCTTCGAAAGCGGGGTCTATCCGGGAAATGTCCGGCATTTCCACGACCTGGCCCTGGGCCTCTTTGAGCATCTTGGTGGTTTTCACGGCACGTCCTTCGTTCCACCAGAGAAGGATGGTTCCGCCCACAATCAGGAGCAGACCGGTTACAATGCCGCCCAGGGAGTTGCCCAGGCGCTTTCCGTAGCTGGTACGGGTTGTTTCAGTGTACGCCATAGTTATATAGGTTTCGTTCTGTACAAAAGTAAGAAATTATTTTTTATTTCGTATCTTTGAAGGAATCAAAAGCGTATTTCTATGAAAAAGACCCTCATCCTGGCAGCTTCGCTGCTTGTTTGCGCCACCGCATTCGCCCAGAAACCCGCCGCAGACCCTAAAGGCGGCATTTCGGCCGACATGCTCAAGGAAATCAGTTCGGCTTATCAGGGGACCCCGGCCGACAAAGCCCTCAGGAACGCCCTCAACAGCACCCAGATCAATGTGCTGGCTGCATCGGCCGACAACCTGGCCATGATAGACACCCACTTCTCCCACGAAGTGAAAACGGTGGGCCGCACGGACCAGAAGTCTTCCGGGCGCTGCTGGCTCTTCACCGGGCTCAACGTAATCCGGGCGCGGATGATCCAGAAGCACGACCTGGGTGCCTTCACTTTTTCCCAGAACTATCTTTTTTTCTACGACCAGCTGGAAAAGGCCAACCTGTTCCTGCAGGGAATCATCGACACGGCGGGCCTTCCCATCGAAGACCGTAAGGTAGATTGGCTGCTGTCCAACCCCATCGGCGACGGCGGGCAGTTCACCGGCGTGTCCAACCTGATCATGAAATACGGCGTGGTTCCCTCCGACGTGATGCCGGAAACGCTCTCGGCCAACAGCACTTCCCAGATGAACACCCAGATCAAGACCAAGCTCCGGGAAGACGCTCTCCGCCTTCGCGAGGCCAAAGCCGGAGACCGGCAGCGCATGAAAGTGGACATGCTCAAGGAAGTGTACCGGATGCTGGCGCTGTGCCTGGGCGTTCCGCCGCAGGAATTCACCTGGGCCCGTTACAACGCCAAGGGTGAATTCGTGAGCGAGAAAACCTACACGCCCAAGGGCTTCTATCAGGAATTCGTAGGGGAAGACCTGGAGAACAACTACATCATGGTGATGAACAACCCGGCCGTGGAGTATGGCAAAGTGTACGAGATCGAGTACGACCGCCACGTGTACGACGGCCAGAACTGGGTGTACCTGAACCTCCCCATCGAAAAAATCAAGGAAATGGCCATTGCCTCCATCCAGGACAACACCGCCCTGTATTTCTCCTGCGACGTGGGTAAATTCCTGGACCGCACCCGTGGCGTGGCAGACCTGAACAACTTCGACTACGACTCCCTGATGGGCGTTAACTTCGGCATGGACAAGAAAGAGCGCATCCTCACCCACGCCAGCGGGTCCACCCACGCCATGACCCTGATTGCCGTGGACCTCAAGGAGGGCAAACCCGTGAAATGGATGGTGGAGAACAGCTGGGGCGCCGCCAGCGGCTACAAGGGCAACATCATCATGACCGACGAGTGGTTCAACGAGTATATGTTCCGCCTGGTGGTGGAGAAGAAGTACGTCCCCGCCGATGTGATGGCCCAGATGAACCAGAAGCCCATCCTGCTTCCGTCCTGGGATCCGATGTTCGCTCCGGAAGAGTAATTTCCGGTGGAGGTTATCTTAGTTGATAATCAGCTTCCTAATAGTAGTCCCTGTGTGCTTGCAGACACACAGGGACTATCTTTAAAAACTTAGTTTCAGCCGGTTAGCCTCTACTTACTGTTCCCGGATAATGTCCATGCCCAGGCGGATGGCCTCCTCGTTCATGGGAATCAGGTGGTGGTGGCGCTCCGGGAGGGTTTTGCGCAGGGCTTTGAGCACGCCCTCGATGGACACGATGGGGTGGATCTTGAGGAAGCCGCCCAGCACGATCATGTTGAACACTTTGATCATGTTCATCTCGGCCGCCTTGTCCATGGCGTCGATCCGGTAAACATGGATGTCTTTGCGGGTGGGGGGGACGTTGATGCCGTAGCCGTCGTAGATAAGGGTTCCGCCCTTTTTCACCTTGCTTTCGAACTTCTCCAGCGAGGGTTGGTTCAGGACGATGGCCGTGTCGTAGGAGGAGAGGATGGGGGAGGAGACCGGCTCGTCGCTCACGATCACCGTCACGTTGGCGGTGCCGCCGCGCTGCTCGGGCCCGTACGCCGGCATCCAGGTCACTTCCTTGTCTTCCATCAGGCCGGAATAGGCCAGGATCTTTCCCATGGAGAGGACGCCTTGTCCTCCGAATCCGGATATGATAATTTCGTGTGTCATAGTGCCGTGCGTATTATTTACCGTTGTCCTTGAGGTCGCCGAGCGGGTAGAACGGGACCATGTTTTCTTCCATCCACTTGTTGGCTTTGTCCGGGCTCATGCGCCAGTTGGTGTTGCAGGTGGATACGATCTCTACCAGGTTGGAGCCTTTGCCCTCCATGGAATACTCGAAAGCCTTGCGGATGGCCCGTTTGGCCTTGAGGATGGAGGCTACGTTCTGCACGCTCTGGCGCGTGACGTAGCAGGTCCCTTCCAGCTGGGCGGCGATGTCGGCCATCTTGAGCGGGTAGCCGTGCAGTTTGGGGTCCCGGCCGTAGGGGCAGGTGACCGTTTTCATGCCCAAGAGGGTGGTGGGGGCCATCTGGCCGCCGGTCATGCCGTAAATGGCGTTGTTGATGAAGATGATGGTGATGTTCTCCCCGCGGTTCAGGGCGTGGATGGTTTCCGCGGTGCCGATACAGGCCAGGTCGCCGTCGCCCTGATAAGTGAACACCAGGCGGTCCGGCCACAGGCGTTTGACGGCCGATGCCAGTGCGGGAGCGCGGCCGTGGGCGGCTTCCTGCCAGTCTACGTCGATGTATTTATAGGCGAACACGGCGCATCCCACGGGGGAGATGGCGATGGTCTTCTCTGCCATGCCCATTTCCATCACGACCTCGGAAATGAGCTTATGCACCACGCCGTGGCTGCAGCCCGGGCAGTAATGCATGGGCACGTCATTGAGCAGTTCCGGTTTTTTGTAAACCAGGTTCTCGGGACGGATGATTTCTTCTGTTGTCATAGGGCGCAGTACTTTAGAGAGTCATTTTCTTGATTTGTTCCACAACCTCTTCCGGCTCCGGGATAATGCCGCCCAGACGGCCGTACCACTGGACCGGAACTTTGCATTCCACAGCCAGGCGGATGTCTTCCACCATCTGGCCGGCGTTGATTTCCAGGGAGAGGATGCCTTTCACCTTCTTGCCCAGCTCGCCGATCCGTTTGTACGGGAACGGCCACAGGGTGATGGGACGCAGCAATCCCACCTTGATGCCCTGTTCACGGGCGATGGCGATCACCTTCTTGGCGATGCGGGCGGCGCTGCCGAAGGCCACGATCAGGTATTCGGCGTCTTCCAGCATGTATTCCTCGAAGCGCACTTCTTTTTCCTCGATCACGCGGTACTTGGCCTGGATGCGGAGGTTGTTCTGCTCCATTTCCTCGGAGCGCAGCTCCAGGGAGGTGATGATGTTGGGCTTGCGCATGCCTATACGGCCGGTGGTGGCCCAGGGGCACTCGCGGGCGATTTCCTCTTCCGTGCGGCGCGGCTTGAAAGGCGGGAGCACCACCTTTTCCATCATCTGGCCGATCGCACCGTCGGAAAGGATCATGGCCGGGTTGCGGTACTTGAACGCCAGCTCGAAGGCCAGGTCCACGAAATCGGCCATTTCCTGGACCGAGGCGGGGGCCAGGGTGATGAGCCGGTAGTCTCCGTGGCCGCCGCCCTTGACCGTCTGGAAATAGTCGGCCTGGGAAGGCTGGATGGTGCCCAGTCCGGGGCCGCCGCGGGAAACGTTCACGATCAGGGCAGGGAGCTCGGCGCCCGCCATGTAGGAGATGCCTTCCTGCATCAGGGAGATGCCCGGAGAGGAGGAGGAGGTCATGACGCGCTTGCCGGTGGCGGCGCCGCCATAGACCATGTTGATGGAGGCCACTTCGCTCTCTGCCTGCAGGACCACCATGCCGGTGGTTTCCCAAGGCTTTTCCGCGGCCAGGGTTTCCAGCACCTCGGACTGCGGGGTGATGGGATAGCCGAAATATCCGTCGCAACCGCAGCGGATGGCGGCATGGGCAATGGCCTCATTGCCTTTCATCAGGGTTACTTCTTTGTCTGCCATGGTCTCAAGCCTCCTTTTTACGATAAACGGTGATACATCCGTCCGGGCACACGATGGCACAGGATGCGCATCCCGTGCAGGTGTCTTCCAGGACGGTCTGGGCATAATTGTAGCCCTTCTGATTCACGCTCTTGGTGGTTAGTGCAAGCACGTGAAGGGGACAGGCCACAACGCAAAGGCCGCAGCCTTTGCAGCGTTCGGTGTCGACAACTGTCGCGCCTTTCATTTTAGCCATATCGGGTCCTTTTATTGGTTATACATATCTTTGTTGTAGAATGAGAGGATTTCTTCCGCGATTTCCAGCGCCTGCGCCGCGGGGCTTTCCGGGTTCAGGTGGATGGCCTCCAGGTAGTTGTTCATGGCCATCTGCCAGTTTCCCTTTTTCCGCCAGGCGTTTCCCAGCAGGTAGAACAGGCTGTCATCCATTACGCCTCCTCCGCTCCGGAAAGCTTCCAGGGCGGCGATGGCCTCGTCGGCCTTGTCCTCCTGCAGGAGGGCGGTAATCCTTTCTTTCATCATTTCGGGTCGTTTACCAGCATGCACCAGCCGTAAGGGTCTTCCTGTTCGCCCCGCTGGATGCCCACGATGCGGTCGTAGAGCTTTTTACTGATGGGGCCGCAGCTGTCCGGGTACTTGTACTCCCGGGTGATGGTCCCGCTTTCCAGGGTGATCTTGTCGTCGATCCGGCTCACGGGGGTGATCACGACGGCCGTTCCGCAGGAATTCACCTCCTCGAAGGTGTCCAGCTCGTCGATGAAAATGGTCCTGCGCTCTACCTTAAGGCCGATTTCCTCTGCAATCTTGCGCAGGGACTTGTTGGTGATGGACGGCAGCACGCTGGGCGAATTCGGGGTGACATAGCAGCCGTGCTTGATGCCGAAGAAGTTGGAGGAGCCGAATTCCTCGATGTGGCTGTGGGTGGCGCTGTCCAGGAACAGCAGCTCCCGGTAGCCCATCTTGTGGGCCAGGTTGTAGGCATGCAGGGACTGGGCATAGTTGGCGCCCAGTTTGTATCCGCCCGATCCGTAGGTGGCGGCACGGTCGTAGTTGCGGGAAATGACGGCGGTGGCGGGCTGCAGGCTCTTGGCGCCGGAATAGGTTCCCACACCCGACGCCATCACGGCGAACATCACGTCGTTGGCGGATTTGATGCCCAGCTGGGGGTTGATGCCGAACAGGACGGGCCTCAGGTACAGGGACGCGCCGCTCTCGTACGAGGGGATATAGTCCCAGTTGGCCTGCACGCACATCGCGCACAGGTCCAGGAACATCTCCATGTTGGGATGGGGCATGTCCAGGTACTGGGCGCTGCTCTCCATCCGTTTGGCGTTTTCGTCGGGGCGGAACAGGCGCACCCGGCCGTCGGCTCCGCGGTAGGCTTTAAGCCCTTCGAAGCAGGAGGGGGCGTAATGGAATACGCCGGCAAAGCAGTGGACGGAGAAGTTGAAGTCGTACGAGACCGTGGGTTTGCTCCACCGGCCGTCGATGCACTGCGCGTACACGATGGCGTTGGTGGGGTAGTAGTTGAAAGAGCGTTTAGAGTAATCTATTTCAGCCATAGTTCTAAGTGGTTAGTCTTCGATGAGATGGTCTTTGTTATAGGTGTGGATTTTGGTTTCGCCGGCCAAGATGATGTATCCGTTTTCGGCCAGGGATTCCAGTTCGTTCTCTCCGGGATATACCCGGACGGGGGCCACCCAGCTCACTTTCCGGGTGATGGCGTCTGTGATGTACTGGCTGTAGGCCACCCCGCCCGTGAGGATGATCACATCCACTTTTCCGTCTACCACGGCGGCCTGGGCCACGATGTATTTGGCAATGTTCAGGACGAACGCCTTCATGAATACGCTGTATTCCGGAACACCTTCCTGGGCCTTGCGGACCACTTCGCGCATGTCGTTGGTGCCGAAATAGGCTACGGCGCCGCCTTTGCCGATGAGCTTTTTCTTGATTTCCTGTTTGGTGTATTTTCCGCTGAAGCACATGTCGATGAGCGGGTAGGGCGGGCAGCAGCCAGCCCGTTCCGGGGTGATGGGGCCGTCTCCGCCCAGGCCGTGCGAGGTGTCGATCACGCGCCCGCCGCGGTGCAGGGAGATGGTCACGCCCCCGCCCATGTGGCAGATGATGGCGGTGGTGTCTTCCGCCTTCCGGCCGGTGTCCCGGAGGAAGCGGCGCATGATGGCGCGGGTGTTCAGGGCGTGGAACAGGGTGCGGCGCGGGAATTCCGGGATGCCGCCCACATGGCACTCCGGCAGCATTTCGTCGGCCATGGGCGGGTCTGCCACGTAGGCGATGCACTTGCCGAACCGGGGCTTGAGCCCTTCCTTGTCCCGCAGGGCGTTGATTTCCTCTGCGATATTGTCGCCGATCAGGGCGCTCAGGTTGCAGGCGTGGTTGCCTTCCCGGCTGGAGGAGAGCACCTCCCGCATGTCTGCGTTCACGTTGTAAACGCCTGTGATACAGGGGGTGAAGAGACCGCCGCGGCACATGACGATATCTATGTCTTCCAGGCGGATGCCTTTCTCTTTCAGGGCGCCCAGGATGGCGTCCGTGCGCATGCGGTCCTGGTCCATGACGTCGGCAAACTTGGAAAGTTCCTCTACCGAGTGCTCCAGTTTCTGGTCTATCACAATGTCTCCGTCCTGATAGTAGGCGAACTTGGTGGTAATGGAACCGGTGTTTACTACCAGGATGTTCCCCTTGGGGGCTTTCCCGTTGATATTCTCTATTCTTGCCATTTTGAAACTTTCAATAATCTGCTACAAGAACGGAATTTTTGGCAAGAAAAACAACTGTTTTATGAAAAATTTAACACAAGAAAGCGATTGTTTTTAAATAATATCAAAACAAAGCGCATTTCTGCTTTCGAATTTTTACTATTCTGCGTGCGTTTCCGCAGGTCGGGCGTGTACGGAATAAGGAAGAAATAATTATCTTTGTGAATATGAAAACCATACCTTTTTTGGGGGCTGCCGCCGCAGTCCTCGCGGCGGGAATCCTGTTGACGGTCCGCTGCGCTCCCGGGCCCGACGCCGGCCCATGCGATATTTACCGGAATGCGGGTACGCCCTGCGTGGCCGCCCACAGCACTACGCGCCTCCTCAACGCCCGTTACCGGGGCCCGCTGTACCAGGTCCGCCGGGACTCCGACGGCGCCACGCTGGACATCCCGGCCACCCGGGACGGCTATGCGGACGCGGCCGCCCAGGATGCCTTCTGCGCCGGAACGGTGGGGCGCATCACCGTCATCTACGACCAGTCCGGGATGGGAAACGACCTCCTGCCTGCGCCGCCGGGAACCTTCCAGGGGCCGGACAAGGGCGGGTTCAACAACCCTGCCCTGGCCGATATGGCGCCGGCGCTGCTGAACGGCCACAAGGTCTATGGCGTGTACATTATGCCGGGTATGGGATACCGCTGCAACGACGCCCGCGGACTGGCCGTTGACGACGAGCCGGAAGGGATGTACTATGTGATCGACGGTACGCACTACGACAGCGGCTGCTGCTTCGACTACGGCAATTCGTCCACCAACGGACGCGCCGTGGGCACCGGAACGATGGAAACCACTTATTACGGCACCTCCACCGCCTGGGGACGCGGTAACGGCGACGGCCCCTGGATAATGGCCGATATGGAAGCGGGCCTGTTCTCGGGCTACGGCGCCAAGCAGAACGACGTCCCCTCCATCACGGACTGGCGCTTTGTCTCCGTGTATGTGAACGGAGGCGGCGGCAACCGCTGGGACCTGCGTGGTGCGGATGCCACGCAGGAAACCCTCACCACCTTCTACAGCGGCGCCCGCCCGGGTTCTCCGGACAGCGACGCCTACTATCCTATGCACAAGAAGGGCGGGATGCTGCTGGGCAACGGCGGAGATAACGGAAACGGCTCGGCCGGAACCTTTTACGAGGGCGTGATGACAGTAGGCTACCCCAGTGACGAAGCCATCGCCGCCGTGCAGGCCAACATTGCATCGGCCCGCTATGCCGAATACCCGCTGGCCCTCTCGCGCATCCCTTCCTTCCGGACCGGGGAGAACAAACTGGTGGGGGTGAAGCTGGAGAACACGGGCCTGGAGCCGATGACGGACGTGGTTCTGGAGTTCGACCTTCCCGCGGGCTGGCATCTGGTCCGGGAAGGGGATTTCCCCCGCCAACTGGCGGTGGGTGAGAAGCGGACCGTTCTGTATTCGCTCACCGCTCCGGCAGAGCGGTCGGCCGGGGATTTCGCCGTACGGGCCGGCTGGAACGGCGGCGAGGCCACTGTTCGGACCCGGATCCGCTGCGCCGAAGCCCTCAAAGTCAATGAGATCGGGCTGGATACCCCGTTTGTGGAGCTGTATAATGCAGACGACTCGGACGTCAACCTCTCCGGGCTGTCCCTGCAGGTGCGCCGCAGCGGCTGGGCGCCCGTAGAGGCGCTGGTCTTCCCGGAAGGGACGCTTCTCCCGCCCGGCGCGCACCTCCTGCTGGAAGTGGACCCTGCCGTGCCGGACACCCCGGTCACGACGGTCTTCAGCCCCGTATCCACGGGCCCCAGGCTGCATTTCCCCGCCGGCACAAGTACGCTCCCCGCCACGTCGGTGCAGGGGTTCGCCGTGGGGGAGAAGATGGGGATCGACCAGGGCGGACAGTATGAAGAAGTGACGGTTACGGCGGTCGGGACACCCGCCACGCAAAGCGGCCTGGCTGCCGATGCCAAGGCGGGCGACACCCGTCTCAGCATCGAGGGTACGTCGCGGCTGGAACCGGGCTCCGTGCTCACGGTAAGTACCGGTGACCGCAAGGAGACGGTCACCGTAAAGCGGGTCCTGGTGTCGGCGGAACCTTACGTACGCCGGTTTGGCGAACCGGAACGCCCGCACGAGACGGGCCTGGTGGAACTGGAGCAGCCCCTGCGGCGGGACCACGCCGCCGGCGTGGATGTGTCCTGTCCCGGTACGGGCATCTCATTCACCCCCGCCACCCGGTATGCCCACAGCAGCGGAGACGCCCTGCAGCCCCTCGGCGCGGGCTGGACACCCACACCGGGCCTGTATCTGCGCTATGCTCCGTCGGCCCACGCGGGGAGCGTGGCCCTGACAGACCCTGCTACAGGCACCGTATTGGATGCCGTGGTCTATGGCTCCCAACAAAGCAATTCCAGCGCCAACGGCACCATCACCAGTCCGGAACTGGCCGTGCTGGAGGGCGAACAGGGCGGGGGAGGCTGTCAGGCCGTCGCCCCCGGACCCGTCCCGGCCTGGCTCCTGGCGCGGAACCCGGACTTGGCCAAGGCGTCCAGCCGCAGTCTGGTCCGAATCCCGGACGGAGCCGACACCGATGTCCTCTGCTCGGACTTCCGCCTGAGCGAACAGCCCTCGCCCGGCGCACCCAACCGGCTGTAACCATTTCCCGGCGGTAAGCGTATGAGAAGGATTGTACTTGCACTGACCCTTTTGCTGACGGCGCTCTCCGCCGCCGGCCGCCAGCGGGTCCGGGACCTCGAGATCGAACTCTACCTGCTTCCTTCGGGCGGGGTTGTTTTCCACGAGCGCTGGGATATCAGCACCGGGAACGACATCACGGAGTGGTATCTGGTGCGCGGCAACCTCGGGGACATCGAGGTCTTCAACCTCCGGGTGTTCGAGAAAGGACAGGAGTTCACGGACATCGGCGAGTGGGATGTGGACCGCACCCTGTCCCAGAAGGCGGGGAAAAGCGGAATCGTCCATAAAACCAACGGCGTGGAGCTGTGCTGGGGCGTGGGCAGCCACGGAGACCATGTCTTCGACGTGTATTACTCGATGGTCAATGCCCTTAAAAGCTTGAACGACTACGACATGCTTCATCTGCAGCTGGTCTCCGACGGGCTTTCCTCGCCGCCGGAGCACGTGAAAGTGACCATCGAGGCCCAGGACACGCCCCTGGATACGCTCAACGCCCGGATCTGGATGTTCGGCTGCGAGGGGACATCGGCCTTTGAAGACGGCAAGGTGGTGCTGGAGAGCACGGAGCCGCTCCGGACAGATGACTCGGTTATCGCGCTC
>ODAI014200458.1_pt1 | contig 23201 bp, 23 predicted proteins | sample 1539321 | NCBI WGS metagenome assembly ODAI01 (sample SAMN02144231, study PRJEB22623) | gut metagenome | biome: sheep rumen | host: Ovis aries | place: New Zealand | reverse complement strand
TGAGTTGATTGCGAAGCAATCAGTAAAGTGCGAAGCACGAACTCACGAGACGTTGTGTGGATTGCAAGTATTCGTTCGTTTGCGAGAGGGCTTTGTAATAGATGCACGCGAGAGTATAGAAATCTTGACGTGTCCTAGTGATAGTTTTTTAACAGCCCCCTATACTACACATTGAATCTAAATAGAACTACATCTCCATCTTTCATGACATAATCCTTGCCTTCGATTCCTACGAGCCCCTTTTCCTTAGCGGCTGCAAGGCTCTTGCAGTCCAAGAGATCCTGGTAGTTAACAACTTCAGCCTTGATGAAGCCTCTTTCGAAATCACTATGGATCTTACCAGCTGCCTGAGGAGCCTTAGTACCTTTAGTTATGGTCCAGGCTCTTGTCTCTGTAGGACCAGCTGTTAAGTAGCTTATGAGTCCGAGAAGAGAGTAGCTTGCTGATATGAGCTTTTCAAGACCTGACTTCTCAAGTCCTAAGTCTGCTAAGAATTCTTTCTTTTCTTCGTCTGTTAATTCAGCCATCTCCTGCTCAATCTGAGCGCATATTACGAATACTTCGAAGCCTTCGGATTTGGCATATTCGCGTACCTTTTGAACATATGAGTTAGAAGCTCCATCATCTGCAAGATCATCCTCGCCTACATTGGCAGCGAAGATAACAGGCTTAGCAGTGAGGAGATTGTATGTCTTGAAGAATTCTGCTTCATCATCATCTTCGATTTCTACAGTCTTAGCAAGCTTTCCAGCTTCAAGAGTTGCCTTGATTCTCTCTATGAAAGCACACTCCTTGGCAGCTCCCTTGTCGTTGTGTGAGAGCTTGACAACCTTTGCATATCTGCGCTCTAATATCTCTAAATCAGAGAATATGAGCTCAAGGTTAATGGTCTCTATATCACGAACAGGATCAACACTTCCGTCTACGTGGATTATGTTAGAATCCTCAAAACATCTTACTACATGAACTATGGCATCTACTTCACGGATGTTAGCTAAGAACTGGTTTCCCAAGCCTTCACCTTTGGATGCACCCTTAACAAGACCTGCGATATCTACAAATTCGATAACAGCTGGTGTTATCTTAGCAGAGTCATAAAGGGCAGCTAACTTATCGAGTCTGTCATCCGGTACGGCAACAACACCTATGTTAGGGTCGATAGTACAGAATGGATAGTTGGCAGATTCGGCTCCTGCTTTTGTAAGGGAATTAAAAAGCGTACTTTTACCTACGTTAGGCAAACCTACGATTCCGAGTTTCATATAAATAACCTCCCAAAGTTTTTTCATCATAACGCGACTATGATATTATATCATAAGGGTTTATTTTTTTCAATGATTAGTATATAATATCTTTTGAAAGGGAGGTTGTGTATGACTAATCAGGATTTGATAAGATTTCCGGGGCTTGGCATAGAGTTGAAGGTCGGTCAGTACCTGGAATTGTTCGGCGTGTCTATAGCTTATTACGGACTGCTGATAGCCGTTGCATTTGTTATATGCTCGGAATTGGTTTATAGAGATGCGAAGAAAACGGGGCAGAAGGTTGACGATTATAGCGACTTTTTTGTGTTTGCGGTCATCTCCGCAATAATTGGCGCGAGGCTTTATTATGTGATATTCGAGTGGGATTATTATAAGAAAAATGTTTCGGATATCTTTAACCTTCGAAGCGGTGGACTTGCTATCTATGGCGGTATAATCGCTGTTTTGATAACTTTGTATGTATATAGTAAAAAGAAGAAGTTAAGACCGCTTCTTATGATGGATACTGCAATCGTGACTCTGCCGCTTGGACAGGCGATAGGAAGATGGGGTAACTTCTTTAATAGAGAAGCTTTTGGCGGTTATTATGCCGGCAGATTCAGGATGGAGATTCCGATTGAAAGAGCGAATGGATTGACTGATGATCTGATAAGCAAGGCAGAGGGGGGCTTTGTAAGCGTTCATCCGACTTTTCTATATGAGTCGGTGTGGAATCTTGTTGGGTTTGTCTTCATGTTCTTCTTTCTAAAGAAGCATAAGAGCTTCGAGGGGGAGATGGTTGCGTGCTATATGTTGTGGTATGGAATCGGGCGCGCTATGATAGAGGGGCTTAGAACGGATCAACTTCAGATTGGCGCAACTGGAATTGCGGTATCACAGGTCTTGTCGGTTTTGATAGCCGTTGCGGGAGCAGTATGGATTGTGGTAGGCCTGAAAAAATCTAAAAATAATGCTTGACAGTATATATGTGCATATGTATAATAAGATTTGCAAATGATTTGCAAATCTTATTTTGCTGTATAAAAAACCGATTGAGTGGAGGATTTTGGTATGAAAAAAGTGCTAAAGTACAGGATGCTTATATGCATGCTCGTTATCTTATGTATGTGTGCTGTGCTTGGAGGATGTGCAAAGAAGAAGAAGGATGGCAAGATCCATGTGGTCTGCACAACATTTCCAGTATATGACTGGGTTAAGAACATAGTGGGTGATTCGAAGGATTATGAGGTGGAGCTTCTTATGGACAATGGAACCGATCTTCACAGCTTTCAGCCTTCTGCTAAGGATATCGTCAAGGTCGGTGAAGCCGACGTGTTCATATACATAGGCGGCGAGTCTGATGAGTGGGTTGGAGATGTTCTTAAACAGGCTGGTAACAAGGATCAGATAGCTATCAATCTCATGGATGTTCTTGGCGACAAGGCGAAGGTGGAGGAGCTTAAGGAAGGCATGCAGGAAGAAGATGAGCATCATGATCATGACCACGATGAAGAAGAGAAAGAATATGATGAACATATATGGCTTTCACTTAAGAATTCTAAGTATCTGTGTGAGCAAATAGCTGATGTTCTTAAAAAGAAGGGCGATTCAGAGGCTATTGAAAAGAATGTTGCAGCATATGTAGAAAAGCTTGAGAAACTCGACAAAGAGTTCATCGATATGATCAAGAACTCAAAGAATAAGACGGTCGTATTCGGCGACAGATTCCCATTCAGATACTTGGTGGACGATTACTGTCTGGATTATTATGCAGCATTTGCGGGGTGTTCTGCGGATTCAGAAGCAAGCTTTGAAACTGTAGTTTTTCTTGCAAAGAAACTTGAGGAAAAGAAGCTTGGGTTTGTGTTTGTTATCGATAAGTCTGATAAAAAGCTTGCTAATGCTATCATAGAATCGTGCTCTGATAAGAACAAAGAAGTACTTGAAATCGACTCTATGCAGTCTACAAGTAAAAAAGAAATCGAAGATGGAGCATCTTATCTTGGAATTATGGAAAAGAATCTGAAGGTCCTTCAAAAAGGACTTAATTAAAGAATGTGAAATGGCTAAGGAAGGTCTTGTTATGAAGGCTTTCCTTAGCCAGTTTTTTTTTACCTTTTTTCTATATATTGTGTTCCTGTGAGTGCCCATCACAATATGTTGTGAAAAAGGCTTAACAGAGCCTTTTGAGGCAAAAAAACTTCGATTTTTTTTCGAAAAACCCTTGCAAATTAACGAAAAAAATCGTATTATAGAAATGTACCTGAGTGGGTTTTAATCCCATTTTTTATCGAAAATCAGAGAACGGATTATAAAACATCAACAGATGTTAAATTTGTTTTTAATATAAGTCAGTTTTGGGGTATAGGAAGGAGGAGCCGTGTTCAGAGGTCAGTATCATAACACTCTTGACGCTAAGTTTAGAGTCAATGTACCACTAAGCTATCGAGAAGAACTCGTAGACAAGATCGGTAATGAATTCGTGATTTCGTATGGCTATGATAAGGCTCTTACTCTTTATAGCCCATCGGCGTGGGATGGGTTCGCTGCAAGGCTATCAGCTATACCTGATAGCGCCGGACCTGAAGCTAGAGCCGCTAAGAGATACTTTCTTAGCAGTGCGGAGAGAGCGGAACTTGATAAGTCGGGCCGTTTTACGGTTCCTGCCTATCAAAGAGAATTTGCCGGACTTGAAGCTGAGAGCGAGATAGTGTTGTGCGGTGTCGGTGATCATATAGAATTATGGAATGCGAAGAGATTTAAGGCTGCTATGGAAGAGCCTGAAGAGAATATAGATGCTATGATAGCTAAGCTTTCTGAGATGGGATTCTCTTTCTGATGAACTATAGCCAGACAGCCTTTCGGAGGTAAGATGGAATTCAGTCACAAGCCAGTGTTGTTAGATGAGACAATAGAAGGTCTTGATATTAAGAAAGACGGAATATATGTTGATGGCACACTTGGTGGTGCAGGACACTCAAGTGTCATAGCTTCGCATCTTGAGTCGGGGCATCTGTATGGAATCGATCAGGATGAGGATGCTGTTCGTGCGGCAACTGACAGACTCGATGGTTTGGGACTTCTGTCTAAGGTGACTATAGTAAGAGATAATTATGTGAACTTTGGACGGGTCCTTGATGATCATGGGGTCGATAAGGTTGACGGAATATTGATAGATATAGGAGTTTCTTCTTATCAGCTTGATACAGCAGACAGAGGGTTTTCTTATAACTATGATGGTCCTCTTGATATGAGGATGGATAAGAGGCGCGATCTTAGCGCATATGAAGTTGTTAATGAATATGATGAGGATAGATTATACAGAATAATAAGGGATTATGGAGAGGATCGCTTTGCACGCAATATCGCTAAGCACATATGCATGAGAAGAGCAGAAAAACCGATAGCCACTACATTTGAACTTAGTGAAGTGATTAAGGAGGCTATTCCGGCTAAGATAAGATTCAAGGGATCTCATCCAGCAAAGCAGACTTTTCAGGCTATAAGGATAGAAGTGAATGGTGAACTTGATGTTCTCAGTGATTCTATCGAGGGTATGATAAAGCGGCTTAAGGTTGGCGGAAGACTTTGTGTTATTACTTTTCACAGTCTTGAGGATAGGATCGTGAAGCAGGCTTTTAAGAAAGCTGCAAATCCGTGTACTTGTCCGCCGAGATTACCGGTTTGTGTGTGTGGAGCCGTTTCGTTAGGGTTCGAGGTTAACAGAAAGCCTATAGTAGCAAGTGAAGAGGAGCTTGCTAAGAATCCAAGATCGAAAAGCGCGAAGTTAAGGGTTTTTGAGAGAGTTTAAGAAACAAGGAGAAGAGAAGGTATGGCAGCAAGAAGTTATTATTACACAGAAGGCAATACTGTAAGAAGAGCAAGCGCTCTTCCTGATATAGAGAGAAGAAGAGAAGAGAAGAAAGAAAAAGTTGTTGTGAAGGATGTGCTGGTATTTCCTGCCGTGGGAATCAGTAATCTTATAATCCTTACAATCACAGCAGTTCTTATCGTTACTTTGAGCGTTTCGCTTATAAAGCTTAAGGAGACTAACGCTTCTAACAGAGAGAATATACATAGCTTATCAGCAAGAATAGATAAGCTTGCTCTTGATAATGATGCCGAAGAGAACAAGGTTCTCAGCTCTATCGATTACAATGCTATATATGATAAGGCAATCGGATACGGCATGGTCAAGGTTAGCAACGATCAGGTTAAGGAATATAAAAGAGGTACACTTGAGTATGTTAAGCAGTATAAGGAAGTACCTGAAGTAAAGTGACGAGGTCGATATGGCTGTTAAGCGTAAAGGAAAAAAGAAGAAAAAGATTAATTACAAGTCTGTTAGCGTGGGCTATGTACTTAGAACTAAAATTGCATACATATTGATAGCCATAGCATTTTTAATGCTCAGTATCAAGACTCTTATGATCACCCTGAATAAGGGTGATGAGTACTCTAAGGCGGCTTTAAGAACTCAGTCGAAGAGGATGGAAACCGTCAGTGCCACAAGAGGTCAGATATGGGATAGAAATGGTATGGTTCTTGCCTATAATACCAAACTTTACAATATCATCCTTGATCCTTCGGTTATGGTCAAGAAGGGCACTTCGGTTATAGATTCAAAGAAGCTTGATGCACTTTGCCAGCTTCTTCGCGAGACTATGCCGGATATAGTTGATGTTGAAGAGGTGAGAGAGTACATGATATCCAATCCTTCAAGTAAGTTCTACAGATATAAGAAGGATCTTAAGGAGGATCAGATACTTGCTTATGCACAGGCTATTAAGGATAGAAGTGATATTCCTCTTAAGGCTGTGTGGTTTGAGGATACTTTTAGAAGAGAATATCCTTTCGGTACATTTGCCTGTGACGTTATAGGAAGCGCTAAGTTTGACGGTGGTGGCGAGTTGGGAATCGAATTGTACTATAACGATCTTCTTACTGGAACTGATGGCGTTGAATATCAGTACGTAGATGGTGATAACGGCACAAGTATTAAGAAGGTTGAAGCTGTAAACGGCAACAATCTCGCGCTTACTATCGATTACTTCATACAGAGCACAGCTGAAAAGTATGTTCGTGAATATAACGAAGAGTATGGCTCTAAGGCTACTGGTGTTATAGTTCAGAATCCTAAGACTGGTGAGATATATGCCATGGTCGATTATCCGAACTTTGATCTTAATAACATAAGAGATCTTTCTGCTGTAGCAACTCCTGAAGAGATTGCTGTTATGACAGATAAGGATAAGGAAGAAGCGCTTAGTGCTCGTTGGAAGAACTTCTGTATAAGCACTGTATATGAGCCGGGTTCTGTTATTAAGCCTTTTACGGTTGCGACAGGTCTTGATGAGAAAGTGCTTAATACTAATATGAAATTCGTATGTGATGGTTATGAAGCTGTAGGTGGTTTCAACATTCACTGTGACAGAACATGGGGCCATGGTGAGGAAACTCTTGAAGAGACCATCATGAATTCCTGCAATGATGCTCTCATGCAGATAGCTGCCATAGAGGGTAAAGAGATGTTAAGCTCATATCAGGCTCTGTTTGGCTTTGGCCAGAAGACTGGTATAGATGCCATAGGTGAAGAGCTTGGACTTATAATTCCTCTTGAAAAGATGCAGGATGTTGATTTGGCAACAAACTCTTTCGGACAGAGTATGAATACAACGATGATTCAGGTTTCGACCGGTTTCTGTTCCTTAATCAACGGCGGTTATTATTATCAGCCATACCTCCTTAAAAGTGTCTTCAATTATAGGGGTGAGCTTATTAAGGAAGCTAGTCCGACACTCCTTAGAAGAACTATCACACAGGAAACTTCGGATACTCTTCGTGAGTTTTTGTATCATACTGTAGAGGGTGGTACTGCAGGACTTGCGAAGGTAGAAGGCTATACTGTGGGAGGAAAAACAGGTACTGCCGAGAAGATACCAAGAGGTGAGAACAGATTCGTTCTTTCTTTCATCGGTTTCGCGCCGATAGAAGATCCTCAGGTTGTCGTATATGTGGTGGTTGATGAGCCGGGTGACCCTGCTAATGATCATTCGCCGTCTGCAAAGGAGATATCAAGTAAGATTATGACAGATATCCTTCCTTATCTGAATGTTAAGAAAAATGAGGTTGCTACAGATGATTGAATTAAAAGATAAGAAAATAGTAGTTGTCGGTACAGGCATAAGTGGTGTGGCTGCAACAAAGCTTCTTGCGCCTATAGCAAAAGAGGTGTATCTGTATGATGACAATCAGCCGGATGATGCTAAACTTAAGGCGAGATTTGGCGGTGATTATCCTTCTAACATGAAGTTGTGTGTGAAGGAATATCCACAAGGCTGCGATGTAGCTGTTATTAGTCCCGGTGTATCTATATATAGTGATATAGTGAAGAGATTTGAGGCTGATAATATGCCTGTCATAGGCGAGATAGAACTTGCCTATATGTTTGAGAAGGGAACTGTTATGGCTATAACAGGTACGAACGGCAAGACTACAACAACTTCTTTGGTTGGCGCAATTATGAAGGCTTACAACGAGAAGACATATGTGGTTGGCAACATAGGTTTCCCTTATACAGCAGAGGTTATGAAGACATCATCTGACAGCGTTACAGTAGCTGAGATAAGCAGTTTTCAGTTAGAGACTGTCAAGACATTTGCACCAAAGGTAAGTGCTATACTTAATATCACACCTGATCACATAGACAGACATAAGTCTATGGAGAATTATGTTCAGGCAAAGAAGGATGTTGCGAAGTTCCAGACTTCCGATGATTATTGTGTTCTGAATGCTGACGATGAATGGCTTTGCGATTTTAAGCCGGCTGCCAAGGTGGTATACTTCAGTTCATCGAAGAAGGTTACGGTCGGCGCTTATCTTGATGGTGATATGATCATGTACAACGATGGCAAAGAGGTTCGCAAGCTCATGAATGTTCACGATATGAATCTCATCGGCAAGCATAATTATGAAAATGTTATGGCAGCTGTTGCTATGTGCGTATGTATGGGTGTTCCTTATGACATCATCATAGATACTGTGAAGACTTTCAAGGCAGTTGAGCACAGAATCGAGTATGTTGAGGAAATAGATGGTGTCATCTATTACAACGATTCTAAGGGAACGAATCCAGATGCGTCTATTAAGGCGATAGAAGCGATGGAGAGACCTACGATACTCATAGCTGGTGGTTATGACAAGCATGTTCCTTTTGATTCATTTATAGATTCTTTTGGAGATAAGGTTAAAAAACTTGTTCTTATCGGTGAAACCAAGGAAGAAATCAAAAAACTTGCTATTCAAAAAGGGTTTACAAATATCACTGAATGTGATACCTTTGAAGAGGCGATAGAAGTATGTCATGACAGTGCAACATCTGGTGATGCGGTGCTTCTTTCACCTGCATGTGCGAGCTGGGATATGTTTGAGGGATATGAGCAGCGAGGACGCATATTCAAAGAAAAAGTCAGAGGATATAAAGGGTAAGATAAGATGGAGAAGGAGCAAAAAAGCAGAAAGAAGAATAAAGTAAAAACCATCATAAACAAGGTGTACAGCGGTTTTGACTTTACCCTGCTTATTTGTGTGCTCTGCCTTATGACCTTTGGTATCATAGTCATCTATACAGCCACTTCCCAGAAGTATGGTATGATCTATCTTAAATCACAGGTGTTCTACAGCACGATAGCGCTTTTGGGGCTTATCTTTTTTCTTGTGGTTGATTATCATGTATGGTACAGATTTGGTAAGCTGTATTACTGGGCGGCGATAGTATCTATCTTCCTTGTTAAGGTAATACCTGCTAATGTTAAGAATGGTGCGCTTCGTTCCATCAAGATCGGACCTGTTACCATATCTGTTGTAGAGCTTGCCAAGACATTTATGATCATGTTCTTTGCATATTATATGTGCAATTGCTACAGGAAGATAAAAGAAGGCTATCAGAATGAGATATTTGTAGTTGTTTTGTCGGCGATAGTTTCTGCTCTTGTATATAAGATCAACAATAACTTAAGTACGGCACTTATCATATCTGGAATAGGAGTCAGTATGCTTTTTGTTCTTAAGAAGCATGTGAAGCTTTTTTTGGTATGTATGGTCATAGGTGTTGTGGGCTATATCTTTGCCGGAAAGTATTCTCTGAAGCTTGGAGAAGAGGCTAAGAGAGCTGATTATCTCAATGCTGAACAGGGCAACGAAAAGAGCGAAGGAAGCTTTCGTAACGAAAGACTTCTTGCCTGGAAGAATCTTGATATGGTAAGTGAAGACAAGGGGTATCAGACTATTCATGCTCTGTATGCTATCGGTTCTGGTGGATTCATAGGTAAGGGTCTTGGTAATGGAAGCGAGAAGACCATAGTTCCGGAAGCGCAAAATGATATGGCTTATGCTATTGTTTGCGAGGAATTCGGATACTGGGGAAGTCTTTTTCTGCTGATCGCATACATGATGCTTATCTGGAGAATCTTCTGGGTTGCGCAGAGTGCACCTGATCTGTATGGCTCACTTATATGTACGGCTGTTGCTATGCATCTAAGCATACAGGTGTTCTTACATATGGCTGTCAACGTCAACTTTATCCCGAATACTGGTGTTACACTCCCTTTTATCAGTTCGGGTGGTTCGGCACTCATATTTACTCTGGCCGAGATTGGTCTGGTGCTTGGAGTTTCCAGCAAGATCAGATTAGAGGATGACTGATATGGATAATAACAGATTGCCTCACGCTTCGGATTATGAATACAAAAAGGGAGTAAAGCAAAGTAACTTAAGGCAGAATTATAGCGGTAATTATAATTATAGCTATAACGATTACAAGCAGGGCGAAGAGCCGCCTATGAGGTCTGCGAGATCTGCAAAACAGGTTAAGAAAAGGCCGAGTCAGGGCGCGGCTCAAAGAGAGCGCGAAAGAAGAAAAGCAGCTGAGCGCGCTGCTCGTGAAAAGGAAGCCAGGAAGGAAAAACAGAAGCGGGATAGACTTCTGCAGAGGGAAAAAGAGCGAAAGCTCAGAATCAAGAAAAGAAAGAAAAGGATCAGAAAAGCTAAGAGACTTTTCAGAGCATTTGTCATTCTTCTTCGAAATATACTCATAGTTATGAGTATATTGGCTGCGATTGCTGGAACTTTGTATCTTATATACGATAAGGTCTTCACTATTAAGGAGATCAAGTATTCTGGCAATAAGTGGGTCAGCGATGAAACGATGACGAGCTATATATTCAAAGGTCAGAGCAAACCGAATCTTATAAGGTTCTATCTGTCAGATAAGTTTAAGGACAAGAAGTCCATACCTTATGTGGAGACTTATGAGGTACATTGTGATTGGCCGAATAAGCTTGTTATCAATGTATATGAGAAGGAAGTCATAGGCTGTATAAGAAAAGATAATCTATACTATTATATAGACAAGGACGGAATTCTTCTGGATGTTACTAATACGAAAAAAGAAGATGTTATGATCATACAGGGTGTGAGTGTCACTGATTATGAGATTAACAAGAGTATGGGCGCAACAGAAAGCATATTGAAGGATATATTTGAGATTAAGAAACAGCTTGACAAATATAATCTTTCCTTTGAGGAAGTGAACTTCGATTATAAGAGTGAGTATGTACTTAGAAAAGGCGGTTTGTATATATCGCTTGGAAAGGGAGAATACCTGGTTGAAAAGTTATTCGAACTTTCACAGGTTTATTACGAACTACCGGGAACCGGAACGTTGCATCTGGAAAATTGCAGCGGACAAAAGAAGAATCTGTATTTTACAGCGGACTGAAAAAAATGCTTGATTTTTTCTAGAAAGTTTTGTAGAATGTAAGTTGAATTATATTGATTGGAGGATAAAACCTTGATAGAGATTCCTAATAATATTGATGATTTTAGCTCAGCTAAGATGGTAGTTGTCGGCGTAGGTGGTGCCGGTAATAATGCTATAAACCGTATGGTAGACGAGGGTGTGACAGGCGTAGAGTTCGTTGCTGTTAATACTGATAGACAGGCCCTTCAGTTTACAAAAGCAAGTAAGGTTATTCAGATAGGCGAGAAGATTACTAAGGGACTTGGCGCTGGCGCTAAGCCTGAGGTAGGTGAGAAAGCCGCAGAAGAGAGTATAGAAGAGATCACAGAGGCAATCAAGGGTGCGGATATGGTATTCGTTACCTGCGGTATGGGTGGTGGTACTGGTACCGGTGCAGCACCTGTAGTTGCTAAGGCAGCTAAGGATATGGGTATCCTTACTATCGGTGTTGTTACTAAGCCTTTTGGTTTTGAAGCAAAGAGAAGAATGCAGAACGCTCTTGCAGGTATCGAAAGACTTAAGGAGAATGTAGATGCAGTCATCATCATTCCTAACGATAAGCTTCTTACTATCATAGATAGAAGAGCAACTATGCCAGAAGCTTTCAAGAAGGCTGATGAGGTTCTTCAGAATGGTGTAAGAGGTATAGCTGATCTTGTTAATGATGCAGGTATGATCAACGTAGACTTTGCCGATGTTCGTACTATTATGCTTGATAAGGGCGTTGCTCATATGGGTATCGGTTCTGGTACTGGAGAGACTAAGTGTATCGACGCAGTTAAGGAAGCTATAGGAAGTCCGCTTCTTGAAACAGATATCGCAGGTGCTACAGATGTTCTTATGTACTTCAGTGGTGATATATCACTTGCTGATGTTGATGAGGCAGCTAATTATGTTAAGGATCTTGCATCTGATGACGCCAATGTTGTATTCGGATGTAAGTACGATGATTCAACACCTGATTATGTAGTTATAACAGTTATCGCTACGGGTATCAGTGATGTAGCTGAGGCACCAGAGGCTAAGGCTACAGCACAGAATGTTAATGCTCAGCCTGCACAGATGTATGCTCAGCAGTCACAGGTTCAGCAGCCTATGTCAGATCCTAGATTTCAGCAGCAGTATCAGCAGTATCAGGCACAGTTCCATGTTCCTGCTGCGAATACAGTACCTGTTAATCCTCAGGTTACAACACCTCAGGTTCAGACATATCAGACAAGACAGCCTCAGGTTCAGCCACAGACAAGCAGAACAGGCAGTGAGTCAGGCAAACCAAAGTTACCTGAATTTTTATCTAAGAGAAAATAATCATTTTGGGGCGCTTCACAAACTAACGTGTGAAGTGCCTTTTTTAGAGAATGGGAGGCTAAGATCATGAAGTGTCCTTATTGTGGCAGTGAAGACTCGAAGGTTCTTGATAGCAGACCTTTTGAGGATTCTATCAAGAGAAGAAGAGAATGCAATACATGTTTTAAGCGTTTCAATACATTTGAGAAGGTTGAGAGTGTACCTTTTATGATCATCAAGAAAGATGGTACCCGCGAGACCTACAGTAGAGAAAAGTTAGAGTCTGGCATAGTCAGATCATGTCATAAGAGACCTGTTTCAGCTGAAGAGATCAAGGAAATCTTAGATGATATCGAGAATAAGATATTCTCTCTTGATAAGAGGGAAGTATCATCTACATATATAGGCGAGAATGTTATGGAAGCACTTAAGAACTTAGATCAGGTTGCTTATGTCAGATTCGCCTCTGTATACAGAGATTTTAAGGATGCCAATACCTTCCTTGAAGAGATGAAGATACTTGCGGAGAGTAAAGATGTTTGAGATGTTTTATCCTGATCTTATGATCAGGGATACCTACAAGATAGATTATGAAGGGTTTTATGAACTGGGCTTTAGAAGTATTATCTTTGATATAGATAATACTTTAGTTCATCATGGGGCGCCTGCTAACGATAAGTGTATAAAGCTCATGAAGAAACTTAAGAATATCGGTTTTGATGTTCTTGTTCTGTCTAATAACAAAGAACCGCGTGTCAGAACATTTGCAGAAGCCTGTGGTATAAGATATATATATAAGGCTGGAAAGCCGTCTAAGAAGGGCTATAAAAGGGCTATGGAGCTTCTTGGAACTGACACTGATAACACACTTTTTATAGGTGATCAGATATTTACTGATGTGTGGGGCGCAAAAAGGTGCAACATATTCTCCATACTCGTGACGCCTATATATCACAAGGAAGAGATTCAGATCGTCCTTAAGCGCAGACTTGAGTGGTTTATTATCAGAGAATACAAGAAAAAGAGGGGAATATCGGATGGATATATCAGGAAAAACTAAGATATGTGGTCTCATTGGTAACCCTGTTGAGCACTCGTTTTCGCCATTCATACACAATACTATCTCTGAGAAACTTGGGATAGATATGGTGTATGGAACTTTTTGTGTTAAGGACGATTTAGAGACCGCGGTTAAGGGTGGATATGAACTTGGCATACAGGGATTTAATGTAACTGTCCCTCATAAGCAGAACGTGATAAATGCTTTGGCTAAGGTAGACGATATAGCAGGTATGATAGGTGCTGTCAACACTCTTGTGAGAGTTGATGGCGGATATAAGGGCTATAACACTGATATAATAGGCTTTGTAAGAGAGCTTGATGATGCCGGTATAGATATATGCGCCAATACTTTTTTCATAATAGGCGCAGGCGGTGCTGCAAGAGCTATTGCATATATACTTGCTTATTCTAAGGCAAAGGATATATATATGTATAACAGGACTAAGGAAAAAGCACTTGATATACAGGAACATATATATTCGAATCTTGGTGTTAAGATACATGTGGTTGATACACCTTATGTTGAAGGATTGACAGATTATGTAGCTGTACAGACAACAAGTGTTGGCTTAAGCCCGAAGGTTGATGAGATGCCGGTTACGGATGAGAGATTCTACGATGCTGCAAAGTGCGGAGTGGACATCATATATAATCCTTTTGAAACAGCATTTATGAAGCAGTTCGCTAAGCGAGGAAAGCCTTCTTATAATGGCCTTGCTATGCTTCTTTATCAGGCAGTAGCTGCTTATGAACTGTGGAATGATTGCGAGGTTGACAGCGTGGTCGTTAAGGAAACCTATGATTTGTTAAGGAAGAAGCTTGGATTATGAGAAAGAGAAGTTATGTACTTATAGGCTTCATGGGAAGCGGTAAGACAACAGTTGGTGAAGAGTTAGCCAAAGAACTTGGCGTAGAATTCATAGACACTGACGCATATATAGTTGAGAATCAGGGGCGCTCGATCAACGAGATATTTGAGAATAATGGCGAAGGATATTTTCGTGATCTCGAGTCTGAGGCGGTTAAGGAACTATCGCAGAGCTTTAAGCCGATGGTGCTTTCCGTGGGTGGTGGCCTTGTTATGAGAGATATTAATGTGGGATATCTTAAGGCTATCGGTCAGATAGTATACTTAAGAGCGTCTGTTGATACTTTGTGCGTAAGACTTGAAGGTGATGATTCAAGACCGCTTCTTAAGGGAACCGATCTTAGGAAGAGGATAGATGAACTCATGAACGTTCGAAAAGAACGCTATGAGGAAGTGGCTGATATAGTTATAGATACAGACGATAAAAAAGTACTTGAAATTGTTCATGATATAGGTTATAATTAGTTGAGATTTTTTAGGAGGTACCGAGATGGTAAGTGCAGGTGATTTTAAGAACGGTTTGACTATTGAGTTGGATGGACAGGTATATCAGATTAAGGAATTCCAGCATGTAAAGCCTGGTAAGGGTGCTGCTTTCGTTAGAACAACACTTAAGGACATCAAGAACGGTGGTGTTATCGAGAGAACTTTCAGACCAACTGAGAAGATGCCACAGGCTCATATAGAGAAGGCTGAATATCAGTATCTTTACAGAGAAGGCGATATGTACAACTTCATGGATACAACAACATATGAGCAGATCTCTCTTAATGCTGATATAGTTGGAGATTCACTTGATTTTGTAAAAGAGAATGAGATGGTTAAACTTTCTTCTCATGCGGGAAGCGTATTCTCTATCGAACCACCTGATTTTGTTGAACTTCAGATCATCGAGTCTGAGCCGGGTGTGAAGGGGAACACAGCAACAGGTGCTACTAAGCCGGCTATAGTTGAGACGGGAGCAAAGGTTATGGTTCCGCTTTTCATCGAGCAGGGTGAGAAGATTAAGATTGATACTCGTTCAGGCGAATATTTATCAAGAGCATAATTTGACGGGGCTGTGTTTTACAGCCCTTTTTTTATCTCAGTCGGAGATTGGACTCCGACTGAGATATAACAGTAAGGAGGAGTTGTATGGCCAATATTATAGCACTGATATGGGATTTTGACAGAACGCTTATAGATGGGTATATGCAGGATCCGATGTTTGAGGAATACGGGGTTGATAAAAGGCAGTTTTGGGATGAGGTTAATTCTCTTCCTGAAAAGTATGCCAAAGAACAGGGTGTGAAGGTAAATCCTGAGACTATATATCTTAATCATATGATTAAGTATGCAAGGGAAGGAAAGTTTGCCGGACTTAGTAATAAGAAACTTAGAGAAATAGGCACGAAGATGAAGTTTTATCCTGGTATGCCTCTCTTTATGCAGAAGGCAAAGGATTATATCAAGGATAATCCAAGGTATGCTGAATATGATATTAAGCTCGAGAATTATATAGTCAGTACAGGTCTTACTGAGGTGATTAAGGGTTCTGAGGTATATAAGTATGTTTCTGGTGTGTGGGGCTGTGAATTCATCGAGAGAGATGGTGTGATCGATGAGATTGCTTATACTATAGACAACACTACTAAGACTAGGGCTCTCTTTGAGATCAATAAGGGCGTAGGAAGAGACAATAACGTGAAGGTCAACACTATGATTCCTAAGGAACAGAGACGTGTGCCTTTTGAGAATATGATATACATAGCTGATGGACCGAGCGATATACCTGCTTTTTCTGTGATAAATCAGAATCACGGTCATACATTTGCCATATATCCGAAGGGCAGTGTGGAGGCTTTGAAGCAGGTTGAGCAGATGAGGCTTGACAACAGAATCGAACTGTATACTGTTGCTGATTACTCGGAGGATACGACAGCTTACTTGTGGCTTATGTCCAAGATCGAACAGATAGCCGAAGAGATAAGACAGAAGGAAAGGAATCAGATCGCAAAGTATGAGAATGCCGCATTGCCGCGACATCTGTGATCGGGAATATATATGAGTGATAATAACGAGAATAACGAATACGAAGAGGTTTGCTTCATATGTAAGCGAACAGGTAAGAATGCCGGACCTATGGTGAGGTTTGCGGGCAATATGCTTCTGTGTCATGACTGTTTGCAGAAGACATTTGATACTATGAATAATACGGATATGTCGATGTTCAATATGAACATGGGTATGGGTATGCCGCCTATAGATATGCTTAAGACTAATCCGGGCTCGCAGACTAAGATCAAGAAGGAAGAGGCATCGGAACCGCTTTTTGACATAAAGGATATACCTGCGCCGCATATCATCAAGGCGCGTCTTGATGAGTATGTTATCGGACAGGAGCGTGCTAAGAAGGTCATAAGCGTCGGTGTGTACAATCACTATAAGAGAGTGTGGGATAACGAAAGCACTAAGGATAAGGCGCAGGATGATGGTGTTGAGATAGAAAAATCCAATATCCTCATGATCGGTCCGACAGGTAGCGGTAAGACTTATCTTGTCAAGACGCTTGCAAAGCTTCTTAAGGTTCCTCTTGCGATAGCTGATGCAACTGCTCTTACAGAGGCGGGCTACATAGGAGATGATATAGAGAGTGTTATATCCAAGCTTCTTTCTGCTGCGGGTAACGATGTTAAGAAGGCTCAGCGTGGTATAGTATTCATCGATGAGATAGATAAGCTTGCTAAGAAGAAAAATGCTACTACAAGAGATATAAGCGGTGAGTCTGTTCAGCAGGGGCTTCTCAAGCTTCTCGAGGGAAGTAAGGTAGAGGTTCCGGTTGGTGCTAGTTCTAAGAATGCGATGGTTCCTATGGTGACTGTTGATACCAGTAACATCCTCTTTATATGTGGCGGTGCTTTTCCTGATCTTACGGATGTTATTAAGGAGCGACTTAAGAATGATATGACTATAGGTTTTAAGCCTGCAGGATGGTTTGAAGAAGAGGATCTTTCTACACTTCTTCGTCAGGTATCTGCCGATGATATAAGGAGGTTTGGCATGGTGCCTGAATTCATAGGTCGTCTTCCGATCATATGCACTCTTGATGAGATGACTGAAGACATGCTTGTTGAGGTACTTAAGACCCCTAAGAATGCTATCCTTAAGCAGTATCAGAAACTCTTTAAGATGGACAGTGTGGAGCTTGTGTTTGAAGATGATGCTGTAAGAGAGATTGCGAAAAAGGCGCTTGAGAAGAAGACTGGCGCAAGAGCTCTTAGGTCGATCATAGAAGAACTCATGCTTGATATCATGTATGAGATTCCGAAGGATACTAATATAGGCAAGGTGACTATAACGTCTGATTATATTAACAAGAAGTCCCTTCCTCAGATCGAGGCAAGGAGCATACCAGTTAAGGCAGGTGATATGGATGACTGATGAGAGAAAAGAAGAACTGATAGAAGAACTTATTAAGGTGGAGTATGCTCTCTTTGACAGGGTTGATAATGAAGGCGGGCGTGCTGCATGCCAGGATGATTATCTTACTTTCTATGCGATGAGAAAGAGTCAGTATCTTACCTGGAATATAGAGACTATAGAGTCTCTATATAACGATATGGTGACTAACCGTGATAAGGGAAGGAATCTTGTTACTGAGAAGTATGCAAGGATGATGGAGTCCACAGCGCCAGAAGAGTATAAGAAGATAGAAGCTCTCCTGCCTAAGGTTGGCGATGAGGCTAAGAGGATCATAGAGTCGGTTGTTGCCATAGAAGTTGAGTGGATGGAAGCATTTGCCAAGGCACATCCGAACATAAGTATGAGAGCGAGGAATATTAGGACGGCAACTGATACGCCTTATGAGACATCTGCGGAGACTTATCTTCGCGGCGAGCTTATGACTTATTCGATGGATACGCTTTACCTGTATGCGAGGAGAGTTGTAGAACTCTACAAAGAAGGCGCGAACATGATAGAGATGACTATGTTTAACACTATCAAGATGTATGGATATGAAAGATTTGAGGATGTTAAGTGATCATAAAAGATTTCTACGATAAACTAGATGAGTGTTTTGCCTCTAATGACGCAGCAGGTGCTGCTTCTGTGCTTGAGGATTATTACAAGAAGGCTAAGGCTATGGATGACACTTCGCTTATATGTGCTGTTCTTAGTGAGCGCATGGGCTTTTACAGAGGCATGGGGAAGGAAGAGGAAGCTCTTTCTTCTGTGCGCTTGATGGAAGAGCTTATAGAGAAAGAGGAGCTTGATAAGCATATAGATGGCACGAATTACGCCACTATGCTCATCAATATGGGTACCACTAAATCGAGATTCGGGTTGTATGAAGAGGGACTTGTGCTCTATGATGAGGCTATGAAGCTGCTTCAGGGTTCTGAAGATTATTATCTCTTAGCGAGTCTGTCTAATAACATGTCTTCTGCGTATGAGGGTATCGGTGAATTAGAAAAAGCCATAGACTCTTATAAGGCTGCGATTAGCTTCCTTGATCATCCGGGGATTCTCTCTTACTATAAGGCCATAACTTATGCAAATATGGCTGCGTGTTATGAAGCTATGGGCGATGAGAAGGGGCAGTTAAGCTCTGTTCAGATGATGGATGAGATTGTTGACAGACTTTTTGAACTTGTGGATCCAGGGTTTGCTTCATGCCTTAATAAGTGTGCTATGTATCATGAGCATCTTGGACATGTAGAAAGAGCTGAGTACCTTAGAAAAAGGGCAGAAGAGATATACAGCATGTAAGAAAGTGTGGTGGATAGTATGAAGGGCTTAGAACTTGCAAGAGAATATTATCATACATATGGCAAAAAGCTTATAAGTGATTATGCTTCTAATCCCGATTCTGTCTGCGCGGGTCTTGTGGGTGAGGGCTCTGAGTGTCTTGGGTTTGACGATGAGACTTCGAAGGATCATGACTTTGGCGGTATATGTATATTTGTGCCAGATGAGACGACGGACGAAGAGCTAAAGAGGCTATCTGATGCTTATGAAGAACTGGCAAAGAAAACTGTGGAAAAAACAGGCAAAAGTATCTACGGCGAGGGCAGAAGAGGTGTCTTCAGGGTGAGTCAGTTCTATGAGAATCTACTAGGTACCGACCCTTCTGCCATAACGGATGTTGATCTTATATTCATACCAGATTATTGCATAGCCAATGCAACAAGTGGCGAGATATTCTGCGAGGGTGACGGTACATTTGTCAGGATTAGAGATAAGCTTAAGGTTATGCCGCGTGATGTAAAGCTTAAGAAACTTGCTGCGAGGATGGGCTACATGGCGCAGTATGGGCAGTACAATTATATGCGTATGTACAACCGCGGCGAGTTCTGTGCTTGCCTGGTCGCTAAGGCTGAATTCATGAAGCAGGCTGCGTGGGCGTGTTATCTTCTTGAAGGAAAGTATTCGCCTTACTATAAGTGGATGTTCAGGGGGCTTGATGGTCTTGGCGACTTTGCGAAGGGTATTAAGGAGAGGCTTAACAGGCTTAACACGCTTGAGGGATATGAGTGTTTTTGTGAGATAGAAGAAATCGCGAGCTGTTTTACTGAAGAACTTATAAGGCAGGGGATAAGTGATGAGAAAGATACTTATCTTGAGAGACAGGGGCTTAGTCTTATGAGACATATAGAGGATAATACTATGAAAGGAATGCATCTTTTGATGTGATTGATATGGGAAGTTTTATAGAATTAAAAGATGTATGTAAGACATATACAGGATCAGGAGTGTCTATAGATGCTCTTCGCAATGCGTCATTTACTGTGGATAAGGGTGAAGTGTGCGTGATCGTCGGACAGTCTGGTGCTGGCAAGACGACACTTCTTAATATAATCGGAGGTATGGATAAAGCTACCTCTGGAAGTGTTGTACTCGATGGTGTGGAGGTGTCTGGCAAGAGTAAGAGAGAACTTGCAAAGTACAGACGTGAGGATATAGGCTTTGTTTTTCAGTTCTACAATCTTATACCGAATCTAACAGCTGTTGAGAACATAGATATCGCGACCATGCTATCGAAAGACCCTATCGATTCGAAGGAGGTTCTTGAGATGGTTGGACTTAAGGAGCGTATGAATAACTTCCCAGCGCAGTTATCTGGTGGTGAACAGCAGAGAGTTTCCATAGCGAGAGCCTTAGCGAAGAATCCGAAGCTTCTTCTGTGTGATGAACCGACAGGAGCTCTGGATTATGAGACCGGTAAGAGTATACTAAAACTTCTTCAGGACATGTCCTCTGGCCGCGGTATGACAGTTATGATCATAACGCATAATCAGGCGTTGACTGCGATGGCTGACAGGATCATAAGGATGCGTAACGGACACATCCTGAGTATTGAGAAGAACGATAATAAGGTTCCGGTGGAGAATATAGAATGGTAAATGCTTATAACAAGAATATACTTCGTACCATAAAGCAAAGTATAGGCAGATATATAGCCATCATGGCAATAATCGCTCTTGGAGTGGGCTTTTTCGCTGGATTGAAATCGACGAAGCCTGCTTTTTGCAACAAGGCAGATGTTTTTTTTCGTGATACCTGCATGTATGATGTTAGGATCGTGTCTTCTCTTGGATTTACTGCTGATGAGATAGAGAAGATAAGCGAGATTCTCGGGGATGACGCTTATGTTGAGGGTGAGTTCTATGAAGATGCCATATGTTCAGCAGGCAAAGAGATGTATGTGTGCAGATTCTTTTCTATTAACGAGAAAGTCTCGCTTGTCAATCTGACTGCAGGCCGTTTTCCTGAGCGTTACGATGAGTGCGTCATATCTTATTCGCCTTCAAGAGACGTGAAGATAGGTGATGTGATCGAGCTTGATAATTCTAATCCATATACTACAGTCAACAGATTTGACTGTATGAGTTATAAGGTTGTAGGCATAGTTCAGTCGCCTCAGTATATAGGTACCGATCGTGACAGCACTACGCTTGGAGGTGGCAAAATCACGACCAATGTCTATGTCTATGATGATTCTGTTGATATCCTGTTTTACAAGGCACTCAATATCAAGTACAAGAAGGATTTTAAGGCTTATTCTTCCGAATATAACGATTTCACACACGATGAGATAGTTAGACTTAAGCCGTTGGTGAAGCCTATACTCGAAAAGCGTTATAATTCTTATCAAGAAAGCGTCAACGATGAAAGCTTAAGTCTTGATCTGTATTATCTTACCCGTAACGAGAATACTGGATATACAAGCTTTCGTAACGACATGGATATCGTGGAAAATGTCTCGAAGGTCTTCCCTGTTTTCTTTCTCATCATAGCTGCTTTAGTTTGTTCAACTACTATGGCAAGGATGATAGATGAAGAAAGAGAAACTATAGGTGTTCTCATGGCTATGGGATATAGTGATGTAAGGATACTTATGAAGTATCTTATGTATTCTGGAAGTGCTGCGGTTATCGGCTGTATAGGTGGATTCTTGATCGGAACCAGGCTTTTCCCTTATGTCATAGATCATGCTTACGGTATACTCTATAACTTTGGCAATGGTATAGATTATTACTTTTCTCCTGTTCTTTTTTTGTGGTGTTTTATAGTTTCGCTTCTTTGCATAGTGGGTACTACATGGTACACATGTGGAAGAGAACTGAAAACTATGCCGGCAGGTCTCTTACGTCCTAAGATGCCAAGACCTGGTAAGAGGATATTCTTAGAGAGGATAGACTTCATATGGAAGAGAGTTATCTTCATGCATAAGGTGACTCTTCGTAATGTGTTCAGATTCAAAAAAAGACTAGTCATGATGGTATTCGGTATAGCAGGCTGTCAGGCTCTCGTGCTGGTGAGCTTCGGAATCAAGGATTCGGTAGGCGGTATATCGAGTGTCCAGTTCAACGATATTGTAACCTATGATTTTGAGGCCATATATGGCAAGGATATTACGCTTGCAGACGCTGAAAAAAAGTATGCTTCACTTGATTATGTCGATGATTATGTACTAATCAACAGGTATTATTATCAGGTGGAAGGTGAAGGGCGGAAGAAGATATTCCTCTATGTGTGCGATGAAGAGGACATGAAGGGTTTCTATAACATCAACATGGTAAAGGGTGAAAAGAGGTATCCGAAAAAGGGTGAGATAATCATATCGGATCACTTATGCGAACTCTTAGGACTTTCGATGGGGGATAATATAACCTTCGTATCTGGCGATAATAGCCGATATACTTACAAGGTTATAGGAACATTTGAAAATTATGTATGGCACTATGGCTTTATCAGTCCTGATAATATCGAAACAAGCAAGTACAATACTGTGTTTATGAATGTCAAGAAGGGAACGGACCTTACAAAAGCAGAAAAAGACTTCATAGATGATCCTGAGGTGATAAGTGTGCTCGGTACAGAAACCACAAGAAAGAGGATCGATGATATGATGAGCGTTCTTAATCTTGTCGTTCTTCTTGTCATTAGTAGTGCTGCAATCTTGTCGTTTGTTGTTCTTTTTAATCTCAGCAACATCAACATAATTGAGAGAGTGCGCGAGATCGCAACAGTCAAGGTCTTAGGCTTCTATGACCGCGAGACAAGAGATTATGTGTTCAGAGAGAATGCGGTATTCACTTTTCTTGGTATAGTCATAGGAATCCCTATGGGTATAGTGCTGCTTAAGTTTGTCATGATGCAGATACAGGTTGATATGGTGGCTTTTACTTTTAGACTAAAACCCCTAAGTTATGTATACAGTATAGTTATCACCATAGCTTTTACCTGGTTTACGAATCTCGTTATGAGCAGGAAAGTGGATAACATAGATATGACAACTTCGCTGAAATCAGCGGAGTGATGGGTTGAAAAAAGGGGGCTGTAAAATAACTCCCTTTTTGTTATTGCTATGATGTTAGCCAATATGAAAGGCTGTAAAAAACTATCACGGGGACGATTCGCAAGATTTCGTCATCTTTTTGCAAGTTCGCTGCAAGTG
>ODAI010562008.1_pt1 | contig 23203 bp, 16 predicted proteins | sample 1539321 | NCBI WGS metagenome assembly ODAI01 (sample SAMN02144231, study PRJEB22623) | gut metagenome | biome: sheep rumen | host: Ovis aries | place: New Zealand | reverse complement strand
TGCACACATCTTCAAAAAAATCATACGCCTCTTCTCTGGTCTCCAGGCACAGAATCGCGTCAAACAGACTGTCAACCGCCTCTGTATGAAGCTTCTTGTTCATCTTCCATTTCTCCTTTCCCTTATGTTACCAAACAAATACTATTCATAAATGATATCATCGGAACCGCTTCGCGAACCCGATAATCGAATGACGGCCGTAAACGGCCTTTTATTGGGAGTTCCTTACGGAACTTCCAATAAATTATACTATATCCTGACCATAATTATCTACTGTTTCACTTTAATTTTTTAAAATCTTGCAGTATAGAAGCACACAGAGTATAGAAATGCCCGGATCAGAGCCTCCACCGGTATGGGAAGCGCACCCGGGCAAAGTGTTCAAGTCTCGCTCGCGAGACTTGGCGCGGGATTCAGGTCAGTGCTATCAGACATCTTCCAAACCGAATCCCTGCGCATCCTCGATCTTCAAGAAAAATTTATAATGATGAACTGTTAATCTACGGGACCGGTGATTTTTCAATAATCATCAATTGTCGATCTTCAGGAGCAGCTTTTCCATGATGTACATATATATTTCCTGAGATTTGGACGGCCAGCGAGCGCATACGCGCTCCGCTTCCTCCTCTGTCGGAACATTAAAGGTAAGGTCGATGAGTTTCTCTTTTCCCTCCTGAACATAGCACCTGACTGCATATTCACGTGTCTCGGTGCGCACATAATCCGCTCTGGTGCAGCTTTCGTTCCGCATCTCAAAGGCATTTTCCAGCAGGTACTCATCTATGTCGGCTTTGATGGCATCCGAAATCATGTAAGAAAAATACTCAAGCGTCTTCTCACCTGCCTGCGTCGCCTGATACGTCGAAGTATTGCGGATCTTTTCCCCCTCGATCAGGTCAGCTTCCAGAAGATCATTGATAACTTCCTGGACATGAAAATAATCCGTGTATTCCTTACCGACAATGAACTCGGTAATCTGGGCGTTGGTGAGCGGGAATGTCACCTTGCGAAGCATGTAAAGAATGATCAGTTTATACAGTGTAGAAGCCTCAGCCATCGTTTTCCTCCATATCCTTTAAAAACCGCAAATGCTCGCTGATTGTTTTTTCGTAACCGATATCCGTCGGTTCATAAAAGCGCTCATTAATGATCTCATCCGGCAGGTACTGCTGCCTTACATAGTGATTGGGATAATCATGCGCATATTTGTAACCTACAGCCTGCGGAACATCCCCTTCTCCGTTGGCATGAATATTCTTCAGATGTCCCGGCACGGAAGTCTTGACCTGCTGTACATTTTCCAGAGCCTTTCCGATCGCCATATACGATGCATTGCTCTTGGGCGCACACGCCACATATATCGCCGCCTGAGCCAGAAGAATCCTTGCCTCCGGCATTCCGACCCGCTCCACGGCAAGGCATGCCGATGTAGCCAGGGTGAGCGCCATCGGATCGGCATTACCGACATCCTCGGACGCACAGATCATGATTCTTCGGGCAATGAACTTGATATCCTCACCCGCTGTCAGCATCTTTGCCAGGTAATAAGCCGCCGCATCCGGGTCGGATCCGCGCATACTTTTGATAAAAGCAGAGATCGTATCGTAATGCTGCTCACCCGTCTTGTCATAATGCACGGCTCTCCTCTGAATACAGTCTGCTGCCGTGTCGAGATCAATTATGATCTGCCCGTTTTCATCCGGCTCCGTGGTCATGACAGCCAGCTCTATCGCATTCAGCGCAGTTCTCGCGTCACCTCCCGCCGTATCTGCCAGAAAGTCTCTTGCGTCAGGCGTGAGGACGGCGTTAAGTGCACCGAGTCCTCTGACCCGGTCTGACATTGCGCGGTCAAGAAGCTGCGCAATGTCCTCTTTCGACAGAGGATGCAGTTCAAATATCGTGGAACGGGAAAGAAGGGCGGAGTTCACTTCGAAGTACGGGTTCTCCGTCGTCGCTCCGATCAGGATAACGGTACCGTCCTCGACATACGGAAGCAGGTAGTCCTGTTGGGCTTTGTTGAATCTGTGGATCTCGTCTATGAACAAAATTGTTCTTCTCCCAAATCCGCCCAGTGCCTCCTTCGCATCCTGCACAGCTGCTTCCATGTCCTTTTTACCTGAAGTGGTAGCGTTGAGCTGCCTGAAGGATGCGTTGGTCGTGTTGGCGATGACCTGTGCGAGTGTAGTCTTCCCTGTCCCGGGAGGACCGTAAAAAATCACGCTGGTAAGCTTATCCGCCTTGATCGCGCGATACAGCAGCTTCCCCTTGCCGATAATATGCTGCTGCCCAACGACCTCCTCAAGCGTTGTCGGACGCAGCCGGCTGGCCAGAGGCGATTCGCTCTCCTGCTTCTTCTGTTTCATATAATCAAATAGATCCATACGTCACTCCGCTCGTATCGGTTTTTTTCCTGCAACTTTATTATACTAAAATTCATCAGGGTATAAAACTCTGAAAATAAAAGTGGAGCTGATGCACTCTGGCAACAGCCCCATATTAATCCACTTACATCCTGACCTGTTCGGCAGGTCTTATCGAAAATCAGCCAAGCTTGCTCTTTGCAAGTTCTGCAAGAGTTGCAAATGCCTCTGCATCATTAACAGCGAGGTCAGCAAGCATCTTACGGTTCATGTCTACGCCTGCGAGCTTGAGGCCATGCATGAAATTGCTGTAGTTGATGCCGTTGATTCTTGCAGCAGCGTTGATACGAGCGATCCACAGTCTGCGGAAATCTCTCTTCTTCTGCTTGCGGCCTGCGAAAGATGCTGTGAGCGCACGCATAACAGACTGCTTAGCGATTCTATACTGTTTTGATCTTGCGCCATAGTAACCCTTGGCGAGCTTCAGTACACGATTATGTCTTTTTCTGGCGTTTAAACCGCCTTTAATTCTTGCCATTTTTTATTCCTCCCAATCCTTCTTATTCGTACGGCAGCAGCTTCTTCATGACCTTTGCATTGGTATGATCTGTAATCGTAGCCTGGCGAAGGTTTCTCTTGGTCTTGCGGGATTTCTTGGTAAGGATATGGCTCTTATAAGCTTTCATTCTCTTAAGCTTACCGGATCCAGTTACATGAAAGCGCTTCTCAGCCGCTCTCTTGGTCTTCATCTTAGGCATGGTGTATTTCTCCTCTCTGTTTTACTTCCTGCTCTTTTCAGCCAGGAACATAGTCATGAAACGTCCTTCCATCTTCGGGGGTTTTTCGACTACTGCAATGTCCGAAAGTTGTGTGGCAAACGCGTCCATCATCGGGCGGCTTGCGGATGTATGCGCCATCTCGCGTCCACGAAAGCGAATGCTGACTTTAACTTTGTTGCCTTTTTCAATGAACTTACGGGCAGCGGCTACCTTGGTATTGAGGTCATTTTCGTCGATGTTAGGAGACATGCGAACTTCCTTGACTTCAACTATCTTCTGTTTTTTTCTGGCTTCTTTCTCTTTTCTGGCCTGCTCGTACCGATACTTTCCGTAGTCGATGATTTTGCAGACTGGCGGCTGAGCTTTCGGTGCAATCTTGACAAGGTCAAGACCGGCTGAATCAGCCATCTGTTGAGCCTTAAATGTCGGCATAATGCCGAGCTGTTCACCGTTCTCGCCGATCAGGCGGATCTCTCGATCTCTGATCTGCTCATTAATCATTAAGTCGCTAATCGCTCTTCCCTCCTTTAAAGAATGACTTTCATCTGTCCCATAAACTGACTGTCCAAAGGCTTATTCATATAACAAAAGAAAAAAGAGTGACGCAGTCACTCTCAATCACACACGCAAACTAAACCAACCACATTTGCGGAATATGAACGCCCGGTCACAGACTGCATGCCGGGGTGAGAGCAAAGCTCTGCTTGCTTTTGAACCTCTATAAGTTATCATGAATCGATTTTTCCGTCAAGTGTTTTTTTATTTTTTATTCCTCTTACTCTGTGTTTTATTTTTTATTCTTTCACACATTTTTCAGCATTTTATGCTATACTCAATTATCCTAATACTATTAAAGGAGGTCTGCAATGAGAAAAAATATAAAATATGCAGCCGTTCTTGCCCTGATGCTTGCAGTGACCACGGGTTGCGGCAACAAGGGACAGACGATCCTGACCAGCGATGTTTCCATTGAGGAGGATTCATTCTCTGTCAGCGACGATGTTGCTTACTTTGGCAATGACAATATCGGGGCAGATGAATCTATGACGGAATCTGAAATGATAGCCACTGCCGGCGATACAGAAAGTACAAAAGGCAATATAAAGGAAGAACTGCCGGATTATCTGAAAGGTGATGCATCGGGCAGCGGCTCCGAATCAAAAGGAAAGGATAATTCCGCAGCCGCGAATGATATAGGTGAGGGACGCAATGTAGAGACCGGGGCGCAGATCATAGCCGCCGAGAATGCAGCGTCTTGCAAGTTAGGTGAGACCTATACGATCAACACACATTACGGAGACATGGAGCTCACCGTTAAGTCTGTCGATGTCGTCAAAAATAAAGATAAGCTCTCCTCTGCCCCGAAAATCGTTCGTGTGAACTACAGCTATGAAAATGTAGGCGCCGTATCCGGCGTCATGATCACGGATCTTTTCTTCCGCATGGCTGACGATAAGGGAAAAGCGCTCTCCGTTTACATTCCGGACTACATGCTGGATGAAAATCCCGAGCCTCAGGTAGTGGAAAAGGGCGAATCCTGTGATGCTGTGATCTGCTATGAATTGTACGATGATCCCGATGAGCTCACGCTGTTCTTCGACGATCAGACGACCGGGGTTGTGGAACCTCAGGAGCTTTTCTGGGTAATTAGGAACTTAGAGTAAATTTAAGGGCTGCCGCATCGCGACAGCCCTTTTCAATACTCATTGATTCTTTACTTATTTCTACCGCAGCACTTCTTATACTTCTTACCGGAACCGCACGGACACGGATCATTGCGTCCGATCTTCTTCGGCTTTACGATCGTGCCGGACTTCTTCTGCTCAAGATAAAGCTCATGAAGCTTCTCCTCCGGGAAGATATCCTTCCATGCCGGGATCTCGTACAGCCAGTCCGCCTTTGCGTCGACCATATTCTTGTAGAGAAGTTCCTTATCGAAACCGAGATTTACTACCGTATCCTCATCCATTGTCTCAATAGGGTTCTTCTCAATCAGGCTGTCGTTGATTCCGTCAAGGAAACCTGTCATGGTCTCAACGGAAATATTGTATTTTTCTGCGAGTTCTTTGACTGTTCCGCTGACTACCTCATCCGGGTTCTGAAGAAGCTGCTCATAGATGCTCTTCTCGATCTGGAAATATTCATTCCAGAACTGTCTGAGGGATTCCTTATCGGCGTTCTGATTGTAAGCTTTTTTTCTCCACTGGCCGAGAAGTGTTTTCTCGTCAACTTTCAGTTCATTTTCAATAGTGGTAGCTGCACCACCTGTAATAGCGTCTGCCATTGTCTCACTCCAATCATTTTCAAAAATTGCAAAATGTCAAAATTTAATGCCAAGCAATGATAACACAGTGCCGTGCATTTTACAACCCGCGCAGTCTCTGTTTTCTGTTTAGTTATCAAGAACGCCTCGGCGTTCTTACCGCGCCGCGCATGGTGCGAGGCACTTTTCCTTTAGTTTTAAACACAACCGACACGGGCTGCGGCATTATTTGTTGTTAAAGAAGTTTGCGTTAAATCCGTTGATCTGGGACTTCCAGTTGCTGCCGATATGCGCATTCATGTAATGCGATACATGGCTGTTCCAATGTTTGGTATCCATGTACTTGAATACATCTGCGGACGGTTTTGCAGAACCGTTGCTGTGGTAGATACCAAGCCACCAGCCGCCTGATGTCTCGCCGGAATTGTCATAATCGCGATGTATAGCGAGCATATCAATATTCGGGTCGAACTCCGCGAGATAGTAGGCAAATGCCACCGAAGCCGCCTGCTGCCCCTCGTAATTATGACCCTGATAAACTGATGACAGTCCTGTCTCGGACATAATAATACGTGTACCGGAGCCGTACGTGTTCTTAATATAAGATGCAAAATATCTCGCATTCAGCATTGTGATCTGCTGAGACGCACCTGAATTCTCAATGGTGAACACACGATTCCAGAAACGGCAATCCTGCTCGGGCGACGGATACGGATGCATTGCCATATCCCAGTGGCAGAGTCCCTGTCTTTTCAGATCCGTGTTGAAGTCCGCCGTAAGCTTCATTCCGTTGTACGATCCGTTCAGACTCCATGAGAGATTCCAGTTATGATCAAGAGAAATATAGGTTCTCGCATTGCTCCATCTGCTCTTGATGGATGCATTGAACATACGGAAGCCTTCAGCCAGCGCCTCATGGTACTCGCTGTACGATACATCGCCCGTGTAATTATACACGTTGTACTGCTGCACCTCGTTGCCGTAAATCCAGTTCGCAAGCGTTATACCGTTGGTACTCCACTTCTCTGCCAGGCAGGCGAAAAGTGCCTCAAGGCGTTTTCTGTGGCTGTTCTTTGTATTCAGCGCATACAGCGTAGCAGAGTTCTTTCTGCTTCCGGATGCGGCTGCCGGATACATATAATTCGTGTTTGAACCGTCATACATGTAGAAGATACCTGTCACGACGATACCTGCGTTGTTGTAAGTCTTGATCCTGTCGCCGTATACATTGATGATACTGCTGAAGTGATACGTCTTTCCTTCATACTGATAAGCCAGATCACTGCCTGAAAGGAAGCCGTCGATCGGGAGATCCAGAACCACATGACTGCAGTTAAGATTCTTGGCAAGACCTACAGAATCCGCGCTTGTCTTGATACCCTTCTTGGTGCCGTGGGCAGCCTTCGGGAAAGCTTTCGTATTCGTTGCCGCGGCCTGAGGGTTCTGGATATAGTAGCCATTGCTTATGATACGGTAAATTCCGCGATTCACTGTCGCTATGTAGAATTTCTTCTGCAAGAGGCTGTTTGAACTGTTCTTATTCAGTTTTACTTTGAATGTGTAGCTCGTCGCCATAGCAGCATGTGCAAGCGGCGTATGATTCTTGACAGTCGTCTCATACGGTTCTACCGCGAAAAGATAAGCATAGCCGGTATCTGATTGCTGCTTCCCTCCTGAGGCAGTTACCGTGACCGTATTGTGATCTGATGATGAAATCGTATTCTTGTTGATGCGGACACATGTGAGATACCATCTCTGTCTTGCGGCTGCCTGATATGTCGCAAGGCGTACATTTGTGCCGTACGCTTCGGAACCGGTACTCTCAATGACCATTTTGGTGTTCAGGCACGATCTCAGAATAAAGCTACCGTCAGCTCTGATCATAGGATCCCAAAGCTGCGCTTTTGTTCCCCTGTACGTTCCCAGCTCTATATTTGCATGCTCATGGGCTGAGCCACCGGCGACCTGAAGGCACTTGCCTGACGCTGTAGCTGTGATTTTATACCAGGTATTTGTCGTATTACCATATGCGACTGGTTCCAGCTTGAATTTCTGTGCAGCGGTCTCATTCCAGTCATACTGATCGATATTTGTTCCGTCCGCCGTTCCGGCTGCACTGACATCGAGAACGCGGTCCGTATTTTTGACATTACGGATATAAACCGCATTGGTCGGAACGAAATCCGGAGTGTAAACGCTCTTCACAAATTTCTGACAGCCCAGGTTCCTGAACGTTGTCACGATCATCGTTGTCCCGGCACTGATTCCGCCGCCCTTGGCGCAAAGCGAAATGCTGGAATTGGCACGGGGAAGATAAGCAAATGTTCCGTCGGAATACCGTCTGATCAACCACTGCTGTGAAAACTTATTCGTGCGCTTTTCCTGAACGACATTGCAGCCGGACTTACTTCCGTTGTTCTCAACTGTAAGAGCCATTCCGTTGCTCTTATTTACCAGAATATAGTAACCGGCAACATAATGTACGGCCGTATACTTCAGATTGTCTTTGTTATTGGCATTCGTAAGCTGGATATCCGCTCCGCTCGCCTTCGAATTCTTAGCAGGTGCAACACACTTCGTCAGGGCATTCGTCGGTCTCATCTGAATGTCTCCCGCGTAATTCGGGATCGGTGCCTCAGTAAAGATAAATTTCTGTGCGGCTGTGTTGTTGCTCTTATATACCTGCAGATTGGAGTTCTCAGCAATCGAACCTGCATATACGTCAAATACGATGTTCGAATTCAGCATAGATGCAATGCGATAAGAACCGTCGGAATTCTTGATTGGCTTCCAGCGTCCCGATCTCGCACCGCTGAATTCGTACTGCCAGAGGTTCGCGTAATTCTTGGCAGTATTTCCCTCTATACGGATAGCTTTTCCGCTGTGAAGATTAGTGAACACAAATGTTCCGTCGGACAACTTGCGGCACATGAACTTCTGCTTCAGGCTGTTCGTGAGCTTGGAAATAATCATATTTGCCCCGTTGGCAACAGAACTGCCGTTGACCGTGACGCAAAAATTCTTGTTCGTGGCGCAACGGATGTAGTAAGTCTTTCCATCGGCAGGCACGGCGGAAGTATACTTCGCACCTACAAGCAGTTCCTGCTCCTTGCTCAGATCGCTGAGACTGGAATCTGTCAGGGAGTCCGTCTTGCTCTCTGTTTTTACGCTCGAATCAGTGCTCTCGTCAGAAGGAAGAGCGTCCGCAGAAACGCTTGAATCCGTCGTTTCCGGTGTGATTGCGCTCTCATCGCCTGTTGCACTTTCGACATTTTCCGGAACGGCATCCGTTTCCGCACCGATAATTTCCTGATTTTCCTCGTTTTGAATGTTCTCCGCTTCAGCTATAGCAGCAAGAGATTCGTCTCTCAGCTCTTCCGGCGTCTTGGCTCCCCCCACAAGGCCGGCAACATTCGCAGCTCCTACAGCTGTTTCCGCAGCCGTATCCGGCTCTGTGCCATAGACAGGTGTAATTAACCCCATCATCAGCAACACGGATATAATACATGCTATAAGTTTCTTACCTTTCACGATTTATCCTCCCGTCTTCTGCATATTGTCCTGATGTCATTTTTCGTCATATTCATGTAACATATACTTAACCAAATTATACAAGATATTACGTTCCAGTTCAACTTTAGGTTTCAAACACTTCACATTTTGTAAATGTTTCCAAGAAAAACAGTCCGCTATCAGCGGCTGACAGGAATAATCACTCTAATCCGCGCGCTTGACTTTTTGCATTCCATAAATATAATAATTAAGATATTGATTACGGATTGTTTCGTGCTTACGCACTCCCGCAATACTGACCTGATTTCGTTATCGAAAAAAGGAGAAATTTATGAACAAACTGAAACGAATCGCTGCCCTTGGAGGCGTCGTGCTGCTTCTCGGCATATATGTGATAACATTTATTTCCGCACTGTCCGGCAGCCCTGCTGCGCAGGCCCTGTTCCGCGCTTCACTCGGATGCACGATCCTGGTACCGGTCGTCTGTTACGCCTTTCTCATGGCGATAAAAATGGCAGCGCCTTCAAAGTCCCCGGTCATCGACACGATCATCTTCGATGTCGGCAATGTGCTCTGTGATTTCCCGTGGACAGAATATGCCAAAAACATGGACATCTCCGATGAGGCAAAAGAATTCATTCTGGAAAATATCATTGACCATCCGCTCTATGCCGAATGTGACGTCGGACTGATGCCCTTTGAGGAAATAGTCGAAGAATTCTGCGCCATCGGTCCGCAATATGCGAAGGAGATTCGGGAGCTGATCGAAAATATGTACACCTGCGTCGCGCCGTATCCATACACGGAGCCCTGGCTTTCGGAACTCAAAAGCAAAGGCTATCGGCTGTACATTCTGTCGAACTGGTCTCTTCACGCTTACGAAAAGCTGAAGGAAAACGGAGTTTTCTCATTTGAAGATCACATGGACGGAGCGACATGGTCCTTCCGCGAGCATTGCAGAAAACCCGATAAGGAAATCTACGAGCGGCTTCTGAAAAATTACGGCATCGACAGGGAGAGAGCTGTGTTCATCGACGATTCGGAGAAGAATGTCAGGGCAGCGAGAAGAATCGGAATCCGCTCCATCCTTTTTACCGATATCGGGGAAGCTAAAGAAAAACTGCGCGCTCTCGGTGTACGTTGAAAGGACAACGCAGAGACGTTTTACGTACTATGCATGCAGGTTTCAAGAACGCCTCGGCGTTCTTGACGCGACATGCGCGGCGCCAAAGCGTCTTCAGAAATTTTACGGAATACAAAAGGGGCCGGCGCAACAGGCACCACCGAATAGCAGACATTTTCAGATAATCTGCTATGTAAAGTGGTCAAGGTCTGTTGCGCCGGCCCCTCTTTATATTTTTCAGTTTCATTTATGACGTTCGTCATAGACTCTCGTCACGACAACTCTGCGTCAGAGATTAAGACTCCGGGTCATCCCTTAACGTCAGAAGACCGTAAACGTATTGACGACCGCGTCAAATGTAGCTTCCGCCGCATTTCTGAGCCCGGCCGGAGCCCAGCAGCAGAACTGATGGTAACTGGTCGCTCCCTCAACAGCGTAGACGAAAAATACCACATCCTGTCCGTTAGACGTTCCCTCAAGTACCGTCTTTTTCCCGTCCATCGTACTCTGCGTCAGACGAACATTCGATTTACTGACAACTTTCGCATTTTGCAGCGCAGAATTGACAGAAGATACATACTGTACAAGCCATCCGCTGTAATCATCGATCGATGTAATCGGCGAATTTTCCGCGTCTGACTTTGCCTCGGATGTATATGTCAGGAAGAGCGCTTCGCTCATGCTGCCCGTCTGAATCGTATATCCTTCCAAAGCCCCGGTAGCGTCTAACTGCCCCTTGAGGTCTGTCCATGTCCCGGGCACTTTGATCTGCACATTTCCGTCCGGTGTGGACATGGTCTGGGAAAGAGCCGGAACATTCACTGCGGCTGTCTTCGTAGTGATATCCGTTGTCGGGATCTCCACATCGCCGAGTTCGGCCTGAACCTGCGCTGCATATGATTCGTTCGGATCAATTTCCGGAATAATCTCTGCGGGTATCGCCTCCGTAGAATCATCCATCGAGAACTCCACTACTGAATCCGTTTCGACAGGCTGTTCGTCTTTCTTCTCTTTTTTTCCGCACGCTGAAAAAATCAGTGCTGCCGAAAGTGTAACTGCAAGAGCCATGCCCGTATACTTCATACCTGACATATCTTCTCTCCTTGTTTATCTGTAAATGATATCCGTACGTTTCGGTCCGTTCGATACTATCGTGATCGGATAACCGAGTCTCTCCTCGATGAACTCTACATACTTCCTGCAGTTCTCCGGAAGATCCTCATATTTTTTGATTCCTCTGATGTCACATTTCCAACCCGGAAGCACTTCATAAACCGGTTTTGCCTTCTTGAGCAGAGCTGTCGGCGGGAAATCCGTCACTTTCTTTCCGTCGATCTCATAAGCAACGCATACCGGAATCTCATCGAGATATCCCAGAACGTCAAGAACAGTGAAAGCAACATCGGTCGCGCCCTGCAGACGGCAGCCGTAACGCGAAGCAACAAGATCATACCATCCCATTCTTCTCGGACGTCCGGTCGTTGCACCGTATTCTCCGCCGTCTCCGCCGCGGCGTCTCAGTTCATCCGCTTCGTCTCCGAAAATTTCAGAGACGAACTCACCTGCACCGACAGCACTCGAATAAGCCTTGGACACTGTCACGATTTTTTTGATCTCATACGGAGGTATTCCTGCACCGACTGCACCATATCCCGCAACTGTAGGACTCGATGTGACCATGGGATAGATACCGTGATCCGTATCTTTCATTGTTCCCAGCTGTCCTTCAAGAAGGATGTTCTTTCCTTCTTTGACTGCATTTGAAAGATAGAGAGCTGTATCGCATACATAAGGCATGATCATTTCCTTATACTCTTCAAGCTCTTTCATCACATCCTGCACGGTAAGTTCCGGCTTATTGTAAAGGTACTTCAGCATGATGTTCTTCTTAAGAACAATATTTTCGACTTTCTCTCTGAGCGCCTCCATATCCAGAAGTTCACTGACCTGAATACCGATCTTTGCATATTTATCGGAATAGAACGGCGCTATGCCCGACTTTGTGGAACCGAAAGATTTGCCCGCAAGCCTCTCCTCCTCATACTGATCAAAGAGTATATGATAGGACATAACGATCTGTGCCCTGTCGGAAACCAGGATCTTCGGCTTCGGTACATCGCGGCTCGTGATCTCATTGATTTCTCCGATCAGTTTCGGGATGTTGAGAGCAACGCCGTTTGCAACAATACTCGTCGTATGCTGATAGAAAACACCTGACGGAAGAGTATGAAGAGAAAACTTGCCATACTGATTGACAATTGTGTGGCCGGCATTGGCTCCGCCCTGAAAACGAACGACTATGTCTGCCTTCTCTGCAAGTGTATCGGTAATCTTTCCCTTACCTTCATCTCCCCAATTCGCTCCGACTACTGCTGTAACCATTCTTTAATGTCCTCCAACTTTTATAAACACTCACTCATAAACTGCATCAGACGTTGATCTCGGATTTCCATCCGAGAACATCCTCGTTCTCCCTGAGCATGGGATTCACGATATCGTTAAGATATGCCGTCACCTGCTGCGGTGCTCTTCCGACATATTTTGACGGATCAAGAGACGCCTCCAGTTCCTCCCTGCCGAGCGGGAAAGCGGGATCTTCAGCGATCAGATCGAAGAGATTATTATCCCTGCCCTCGACTTTGACATTCCTGCCGGCTTCCATCGAGAGCTGTCTGATCCTTTCATGCAGCTCCTGTCTGTCTCCTCCTGCCTTGACGGCATCCATCATGATATTTTCCGTCGCCATGAACGGCAGCTCAGCCATCATATGCTTACGGATAACTTTCGGATATACAACGAGTCCGTCAACAACATTGACCACAAGGTCAAGGATTCCGTCTGTCGCGAGGAATCCTTCCGGGACGGAAAGTCTCTTATTTGCAGAATCATCCAGGGTACGCTCGAACCACTGTACGGAAGAGGTAATCGCCGGATTCAGCGCATCGGCAATGACATAGCGTGAAAGGCTGGCGATTCTTTCGGAGCGCATCGGATTTCTCTTATAAGCCATGGCGGAAGATCCGATCTGACTCTTTTCAAACGGTTCTTCCACTTCCTTCAGATGCTGAAGGAGTCGAATATCGTTGGAAAACTTGGTCGCGCTCGCCGCGATTCCGGCGAGAACATTCAAAACTCTGGTGTCCACCTTTCTGGAATATGTCTGTCCGGATACAGGATAGCAGGATTCAAATCCCATCTTCTCGGCTATCATGGCATCCGCCTTCACGCATTTCTCGTGATCTCCGTTAAAAAGCTCAAGGAAAGACGCCTGAGAACCGGTCGTACCCTTTGAACCCAGAAGCTTCAGCGAACCTGCAACATATTCGAGATCTTCAAGATCCATCATGAACTCGTTGATCCAGAGAGCAGCACGCTTACCGACCGTTGTCGGCTGTGCCGGTTGAAAGTGTGTGAATGCGAGGGTCGGCAGATCTTTATATTCATCCGCGAACTTCGCCAGTTCCGCGATCGCGTTGATCAGCTTTCTCCTGACGATGCCGAGCGCTTCGCGCATAAGGATAATGTCCGTATTGTCACCGACATAGCAGGATGTGGCACCGAGATGAATGATTCCCTTTGCTTTCGGACATTGGAGACCGTATGCGTACACGTGGCTCATAACATCGTGACGCACCTGTTTCTCCCGGGCTTTCGCATCCTCGTAATTGATATCGTCCGCATGCGCTTTAAGTTCTTCGATCTGCTCATCTGTGATATCAAGTCCGAGCTCCTTCTCTGTCTCTGCCAACGCGATCCAAAGTTTTCTCCAGGTTCGAAATTTCCTGTCCGGTGAAAAAACTTCCTGCATCTCACGGCTCGCATAACGTTCCGAAAGCGGGCTTACATATCTGTCTGTGATTCCGTTCCTGTTTTCTACCATTTTTACTCCTCTTCATCGCATGGTTTTCAGTTCGACCAAAATGAATATACACTATTCATCGTGATTATTCAACATTTCTTATCTGCGCATATCACGCACCGGTCGCAGCATGATACTCATCTGCCAGGTCCTGAACGTAAGTATATATATCTGCGGGAATGTCTACTTCAATCCCGCTGCGGGCGACCCGCAGGATCTCCTCGGCCTCATCGATGACATTTTCATCAAAGTCCGTTTCCTCGGAAAGCTCCGAAAGGAACTTGCGGAGACGAACAATTTCTTCATCGTACTTTTCCTTCGGCTTGGTGATTCCGAGAGCTTCAACATAACTCATAACATGTCTTCTGATCGGCCGCATCTCCATGGATTTTCTGAAAGATGACAATCCTTCGTCGAACAGCATGAGCTTCATCTCGGCAACGCCGCGATTATGCCACACGGCGCCCAGAAATGCGCCCTTGAATCCTATGTCGTCAGCTTCATCAATGATCTGCCGATAAACGCGGGAAGCTGCCATGTACTTGCCGACACGGCAGAGCGAATCTCCTTTGAGCTTCATTCTGAGCGGTGCAGGCAGGTCAAGGAATGCTTTCAGATTCTCCGCGTAATGTGTCAGTTCATTCTGATTGAGATATCCGATTTCCTGGAATGCAGCTGACACGAACTCTATGATACTGTTCTTCCTGGTCAAAGCATGTTCCATCTTGAGTGCCAGTCTGGGCAGCTCCAGCTCAGCAGCCACCCACGCCGTAAGCCGGTTATTCATAACTGACGCATCAATCAGAGGAACATTCCCGACAAAGAAATAGCAGAGTTCCTCGATGGAATAGATGTTGGTGTTTATATTTTCAAGAAAGAACGGATTCTCCGCGGTCTTCACGCGGCACAGTCGGTATCCGGCCATATTTCCTCCTCCGGAAAATGTTTTAATAGTCTTGTCTGTTCAGAAGATGGCTGCTCTCATTTCGGGAACGCGATTCCATACTTCCATGTTTTATGTGTAGCGGGGAAAAATCCTCCGAAACCGAGGTCTTCCGCCTTAACGACGCAGCCTTCCGATGAACTGCAGTAGAGCTCCAGCCTGAGTCTGGTCGTTCTGGTCGGACGCTTCGGAAGTCCCGGAAGTTCCATTCTGACCAGCTTTCTGGTGCTTCCATCCATCGGTGCAAGGACAAATGTCAGATCCTCCTTACCGTCAAGAATGATCTCGCATACGCCGGATTCCTCGAACCAGTTCTTTCCCGCCTGAAGAAGGGGTATGAACATAAGCTTTCCGTCGACGAGCATGTCCATTCCGACATCGGTCTTCAGAAGGTCCGGGCTCATATAGATCCTGCCCTTCATGGCTTTCTTTTCACTGATCTCAAGCGCAGCGTAGCATGCGCCTTTGACGAACAGATTATCTCCGTAGAAGATGCGCCTTTTTCCCTTGTTGAGAAAACGGATTGTTTTTTCCGGCCACTCGGTATCGAACCCGTCTCCGGTAATGAGGACGCCCGAGTATATATCTTCCTTCATATGCTTTGCCGCATATTCCAGAAATTGCTCATCTCTCCGTTCGGGATCGTCAGAAAGCTTACAGCTTGAAGCAGTCACCACCGTAACGGGTGCGGGTCTGACCGCCTTCTCCTCATGCATCTCATGATAGGTCACATAGCCGTCGGCAAATGTGAACAGTGCAATGTTCCGCATCCAGAAATCCGGTCTCTGGCTGTAAGTATAATAATAGAAGCTTTCCATATAATCCTGCAGCGTGTACTGTTCCGGCGCAAAGCCGACAGCCGCCAGCGCCATCCTGAGATTCTCGACAAGAACAACGTCCAGTTTTTCGGTCGTCACCATGATTTTTGACACGCCGGCAACGATATCCTTGAGACCGGTGAGCCTGAGCGACTCCCTGAAGAAAAATGCAAGGAGCTGCCACGCCTGCGGAAGCTCGTCTTCTCCCCGGGGGTCATCCTTCGGAATTTCGGTAATGGCCCTGTCATAGAGATCAGCCAGATAGATGCCTCCCATCTTCTTTCCGAAATACTCTGCCTCAAGGCCGAAATGCCATTCGTTCTTGTTCGGTTTTCTGCCGATCGCAGTCGGAAAGCGATAAAGGTTGGTCCCGACTTTCGTGGGAATACACACCGGCTCCTCTGCCTTACGGTCGTAGTAACAGATCTGCGAAAATTCCCTGTTAAATTCAAATCCTATCAGCACATTGCGAACTTCGTTCAAAACTTATCCTCCAGTACGAACAGTGTATCGACCAGCTGCTCTGTCTGCCGGTACTGTCTGATCTTGTCAATCAGCAGCTCCGGCTCCTCCGCTTCACAAAGTTCCAGCATCTGATTAATCATCTGATACTGGCTTCTTCCATCCATATCGCAGGAATCGGCTTTGGCCGAGAAATCCTCACTTCTCCATTCCTGGCCTTCCCTGCTTATCGTAATATAGTATTCCAGTGTTTCTCCGTAGAACAGAACGAATTCCCGGGTAAAGATGCCTTTGTAAACCCTCTCAAGAGGAACGGTATCATACGGCTTTTCCATCTCTCCCGCAGCAAGAAGGCGATAGTGCAGAATGACTGTGTCGTCCTGCCGCGCGTGCTGCTCGACGAAGATCTTGTCGTCCAGTTCGTATTGCGTAAGGAAAGACATCGGGAACTCCTTAAAGAATGCGAACCTGTACCCGCGCATGACACATTCATCCAGGATCGAGTCGATCAGAGCTTCCTCATGGATCGTGTATTCGTCTTTCTTCGAATAATAGAGAAGAAGGGCCATTCTCCAGATCTGTTCGGTCTCCTCCCCGTCGTCGATACACCGGACTATATAATCAGCCGAGTATTCATCGATAGCCGTTCCTGTGGCGAAACACTGATCCGCTTCGAACGTGAGATAGTTCCGGATCACCTTTTCCTTACCGGAGTGTTCCGCATAACTCTTCAGGATTTCTCCGCCTTCCGGCAGGATCCTTCTTACGAAAATGCACCTGCCCAGTATCCTCTCATCCATCTCGTCCGTATTGACGAACATTGCATCCGCCGCAGCCCGTATTCTGACCATCTCATCGAGATCTCCCTCGTAGTTCGCAACGAGATACTCGAGCATATCGACGTCATATTTTTCCTGTCTGAAAGCAACGCATACGAGAACAAGGAGTTCCTCGTCGTAGCGTCCCTCCTTTTCTTTTATCATATAACTGGCAAGTCTCACGAGACGCCCTGCATCCATGTTCTCGTAACCGAACTTGCCGAGCAGGGCAAACGCCTCTTTATAGAATTCCCTGGAAATCATGGCGTTTGCGAGCAGGACCTTGTCCTCTCCCAGGAACGTGCGGTAATCAACTCTCTTCAGATACTGATCCAGAGATTCATTCTCGGCATGCTCCGCAATATACTTTAGAATCTCGCTTCTTACCTGAGAGCGGAACGCAGGCGTGAATTCCTCGGAACTCTCGATGCGTCTCATCGCGTCAAAATTCTGAACGGATATCTCTTCCAGCGAGCCGCTTCCCATTGCTGTATTGAGCAGGAAACCCATGGTATCGCAGTCCCTGGCTCTGCAGATTCCGATCAGATCACTTCTGTCCATGAGCGGCGTCTCGGAAAACGGAACGCCGGCGACAAAGCGGCTTCCCCTGCCGTCCGAGAAGAGAACTCTCGCGTTGGGAGTATACCGGCTCACATAGGCGATACCCTGCCTGATCGGATAAATGTCCTCTTTCTGGAGCTCATCGTGGCACATAATGACTTCGCGAACTCTCTGGTCATCCGTGTAGACACGGTTCGTGAACATGACTTCCGCGATCTCCTTCTCAAGATCAAGGCGTGCAAACTCGTCGCTGAACGTCTGATAGAGGACCGCGTAGGAACTGTCGATCCGCTTCATTTCCAGCGCTTTGACGGCAAATTCGGACATTGCGCTCTCATAGCGGCTGTACGTTGCGGGATCCTTGTCCCGGTTCCGGATGACATTTGCATATATAAATGCTTTCTTCCTCTCGGAAAGCATTGTATTAAGAGCAAAATACTTGAGGATCTGCCGCGGCAGCAATTTCTGATATGTCTCCGGCATCGTCTCAACATAGAGCTCGTACAGTCTTGTAATGCGGTAGTCGCTCTCTACTGCGAGCGAATACCATTTGAAATATTCCGGATTGACCGGATTTCCCTTCATGAGAAAACGGATGATCGCCTCGAGAAGCTCCGGCAGCGGATGCATCTCATAAGCGCCTGTCAGCATCCGATAGACAGGCTGCGAAAAGGCTTTTTCATTTTCGGACAGATGCGCCATGCGGCTGGCAAGGTCTTTCGGAAGGACCTCATGTTTCACCGCAAATGTAAGCACATGTCTCATGAACGGGTTCAGACGTCTCAGGTAGGAGCCGTCACGTCTCAGAAGGTTGAGCGCCTCAATATAGAGCAGAGGACTTCTGCATCCGGTCTTGAAAAGCTCGTCCATCGCATAGATTTTCTTTGCCGGAGAGCGGAGATAGTCCGGGTCGATGCGAAAAAGGATCCACATAAGCAGGAAGCTTTCCCGGTTTTTCCGCTGCCACTCGCGCACATGACCCACGATATCCATCTGCTGCGGATCCAGGAAACCGGTAATGTGCCCCATGTAGAGGAACATTGCCTTGGCCTCGGCCGACTCACTCCTGAAGTCACGCTGTGACATCTCTTTCATAATAAATCTTGCAGACTGACGATTGCCTGCCGTCTCCTCGACATATGCCTCGTATAACTCGTAGAGGGTCGGATAGTCGCCCATCTCTCGGATTGCCGTCAGAAGACTTCTTGTGCCGGTACAGTAAGCCTTGCGCTCGATCTTGTCCGTCTCATAGTCCACATATAAACGAGTCAGCTTGATCAGATTCTTCCTGGAGATCGTGCCCATATCTACACGGACCGGACCGCTCTTCGACGCGACGACCGGGATCTCGATGATCTGATCCAGCGTGCGGATCGTCACCTTCCCGTAATAACGTCCTTTGCCCAGCCGTTCATAACGGATAATATAATTGAACTCGCAGACAGATCCGACAAAGTCCTCACTGAGAATTCTTCTTCGCGGAATCTCGATAAAATCGCTGTCCGACTCCGCACGTATGTCGAGAAAACCCCAGCCGCTCCTGTGGAGCGTGATTGTGTTCTGCAGCGATCCTTCCAGATTGTAGAATTTTCCTTCTTCCACATCCGCCGAAATTGAGACCGGCTTTTTTCGTCCGGTCGCAACGAGGAATTCCTCAACGCGCTGATATGTAACGGGATTTTTAGCCAGACCTCTGTAAAGCGATTTTATCTCCTCGTCACAGCCGGAAAGAACGAGCGGAAAAGCAGGGCTGGTGAATACCCTGTACGCTTCCTCGTAATTTCCCCTGGCGAGCTGCGTGAAATCTTCAAGATTCCTGATTGTTCCGTAAGCGGACTCCAGCGGGAGGACCACGACGGAGACAGAGACAGGTATAGAGTACTCACCCATGTTCGTCGCCAGAAGAATGTTTCCGGTCACACACTCTCCGCCTCGAAGTCCTGTCGTAAAGACTCCGAAATGGATCTGGAGAGTGGAGCCGCTGTAACGCCGCATCTCCGGGACGATACGAGCAGAGTCGGTCGAGACATATGCCCGCAGCTTTATATTTTCAGCATTGCCGACAATGAGATCAGCTTCAAAGTTTTCCCCTTCGCTCACACCGGCTTCAAAGTACTCCGTCGAGAATGTGAGAGCGTTCCGGGTGCTGTCATAAATGTCATCATTTTCGTAGATCGTGCGAATCAAATCTGCTTCCATCCTTATCTCATATTTATGCCCGGATGCGGGCAGTAACACAAAATGCATTATACATCATAAAAAATGTCCATGCAACGCTTCAAAACCGTCACATGGACATAGTTCTTCTCTATCCCGGAAGATGTAGGCCGGCGATGACCTTAAATCCCGCCGAATCTCGCGGACGAAGCCCGAATCGTCATCCCATCATATCAAAAAGAGAAATCTGATTGGATTCCGGAATATCTCCGAGAATACCGTACTCGTCAAAAAGGTCGATAATTGTCTGGGACACTTTGGTCCTCTGGCGGAAATCATCCTTCGAAAGAAACGGTCCCTTCTTTGCAGCCTCCTCGATCGATTCCGCCGCGGAATCCCCGAGTCCGGCAATTGAGTTGAATGAGGGCATGAGCTTCCCGTCCAGAATGGTGAATCGCTTCGCCGACGCCTTATACAGGTCGAGCCGATGGAACTCGAAACCCCTGGCATACATTTCCCGAACGATCAGCATATCCTTCAGCATGTCCTCCTCTTTCTGGGATTTATCCGGTTTCTTCTCCAGTTCGGCGGCATGGTTTTCCATGACCTCCCTTCCCTGTGCCATGATGACATAGTCAAATGTCGTCACGCGAATCGAGAACATGGCAGCGTAATAAGCCAACGGATAGTTGATCTTATAGTAAGCTATGCGGAAAGCATTCATTACATACGCCGCCGCATGCGCCTTCGGGAACATATACTTGATCCTCTTGCACGATTCAATATACCATTCGGGAACATTGTGCTCCCTCATTTCCTTCTCCTGATCCGGTTTGAGCCCCTTGCCCTTGCGGACAGCTTCCATGATCTTGAAAGAGTGTTCCGGCTCGACGCCCCATGCAATCAGGTTGAGCATAATGTCATCGCGCGTGCAGATAGCGGTCGAAAGAGTACAGTCTCCGTTTTTGATGAAGTACTGAGCATTGTCCAGCCACACATTTGTCCCGTGGGAAAGACCCGAGATGCGTATAAGTTCCGACAGTGTCCCGGGCTTTGTATCCCGAAGCATCCCCATGACGAAATTCGTCCCGAATTCGGGAACTCCGAGTACACCGAGATCGATGCCTCCCATGTCCTCCGGCTTCACGCCCAGGGCTTCTGTTCCGGTGAAGAGGGACAGAACGCCGGGATCATCCAGCGGCACTTCCAGCGGATTTGTGCCTGTCAGATCCTCGAGCATACGAATAATCGTCGGATCATCGTGCCCCAGAATATCCAGTTTCAGAAGATTCCTGTCAATCGAATGGTAATCAAAATGTGTCGTGATGATATCGCTCGTCATATCGTTCGCAGGATGCTGGACCGGTGTGAACCAGTTGATATCCATGCCTTTTGGCAGAACGATAACGCCTCCCGGATGCTGACCGGTCGTTCTCCGAACGCCGACGCAGCCCTGTGCAAGTCTTTCAAGCTCACAGTTCTTTTTCGGAACGCCTTTATCCTCAAAATAGTGCCTGGCCAGTCCGTAGGCCGTCTTTTCCGCGACCGTACCGATCGTCCCGGCCTTGAATGTCTGTCCCTTGCCGAAGATGACCTCGGTATAAGCCTGCGCAACCCCCTGCTCATCGCCGGAGAAATTCAGGTCTATATCCGGTTCCTTGTCACCCTTGAATCCCAGGAATGTCTCAAAAGGTATATCGAAGCCCATTTTCTTCAGAGGCGCGCCGCAGACCGGGCAGTTTTTATCCGGCATATCCGCGCCGCAGCGACCTCCGTAAGCTTTGACCTCATCGGAATCGAAATCCACGTAGTGGCATTCCGGACACAGGTAGTGCGGGGGAAGCGGATTGACCTCCGTAATGTTGGACATGGTAGCCACAAGCGAGGAGCCGACAGATCCGCGGGAACCGACCAGATAACCGTCCTCCCTGGACTTCTGCACAAGCCGCTGTGCGATAATGTACATGACCGCATAGCCGTTCTTGATAATGGAAGTCAGCTCCTTATTCAGTCTTGACGTGACCTGTTCCGGGATCGGCTCACCGTATATTTTCCTTGCCGTATCGTAGCACATATTCTGCAGGTCCTCGTCGGAATTCTCGATGACAGGCGGGCATTTGTCCGGATGGATCGGGGAGATGTGCTCGATCATATCGGCGATTTTGTTCGTATTTGTAACGACCACCTCATAGGCCTTCTCCTGGCCGAGGTAGGCGAATTCCTCCATCATCTCCTCTGTCGTGTGCAGATAAAGAGGCGGCTGTCCTTCATCCTTGAAGCCGTGTCCGGACTGAATGATGGTCCTGTATATCGCATCCTCCGGATTCAGGAAATGAACGTCACAGGTCGCAACGCACGGCTTGCCGAAATCATCGGCGAGACGCACGATTTTCCGGTTGATTTCCCGAAGCTCGTCGAAAGATGTGATTCCGCGCACATGCTCCCGCACCATGTACTCATTGTTCCCGACCGGCTGGATCTCAAGATAATCGTAAAAGTTCACGATTTTGGCGATCTCAGACGTCGGCTTTTCGTTCAGTATGGCATGATAAAGTTCGCCGGCAGAGCATGCCGAGCCGATCACGAGCCCGTCCCTGTGTTCCATGAGCAGGGATCTGGGGATCCTCGGTCTCTTCTTAAAATATCTGAGATGAGACTCGGAGACCAGCGTGTACAGGTTGCGCCTCCCCGTCTCATTCTTCGCAAGCAGGATAATATGGTAATAGGGCAGGTTCCGTATTCTCTCCTCGGAAACCATCCCTCTCTCATTCAGATCCGCGTACGTCAGGATATTCTGCTTCTTCATAGCATCCCTGATCTGCAGCCACGCATGAGCCATGGCCTGCGCACGGTCCTCTGCCCTCTCCGGCGTCTGACACTGGATCTTGAGCGACTTGCAGAACTTTTCAAATGTTCCTCTGCTCACATGCGGCATGAGATAGCGGACACAGGACGGGATATCGACGATCGTCCTCTCCCTTCGGTCGGTCCCGCCATCTTCATTTTCGGATACAATGTCCCATGTAAGGTCCGCCTTGCGGACGGCTTCCTCTACGAACGCCGCCTCATTTTCAGCATCGAACGAGACCAGCGTCATATCCCCTGCAAAGGCAAGGAAGCGTTCCATGGCCGAACGTATATCCGGTGCTTTGGAGACCATATCGTCATTGATCTTCGTCTCTCTCGTAAACGCGAACGGAAGCGGCCTGCCCGGATTGATCAGCGTTGTGAACCTCTCCGTGAGGTTGCCCTTCTCGATCTTCTGTGCGGATATCTCCACAAGATCATGTCTCGCCGCACTCGGGCCGGTGGTGACAGTCTGGAAGATGACGACCGGATCCGAAGTATCCCTCTCCGTGGGACCCTTGACGAGACTCACCATATCGTCGACCAGATATCCTTCGCAGCCGTAGATGACCTTGAAGTCAGGATCTTTCTCGTCGGACGCATGGTGTGCTTCGGGAAAGGCCTGAACAACACCGTGGTCGGTGATAGCCAGAGCCTTCATTCCCCAGCCTTTGGCCTGCTTTATGATATCCTTGGCTGA
>ODAI012121992.1_pt1 | contig 23206 bp, 17 predicted proteins | sample 1539321 | NCBI WGS metagenome assembly ODAI01 (sample SAMN02144231, study PRJEB22623) | gut metagenome | biome: sheep rumen | host: Ovis aries | place: New Zealand | reverse complement strand
GTTTAGATATTATGATTTAGGTGAGTATAGTGAAGATTACCTGCAGAAGATAAGGGATAATCTCTACGGCGGATATCTGAGTGAGAACATTTGCAACACATATGGCTTGTACAAAGCAGAGAACGCTATAGTTGAACATGACGGACAATATTATTTTGATTCTCACTATATGGGAACAGGCAATTATGATCTGTTCGAGTGTATCGAAGGCAGCGTCAATGTGATAGATGCTGATACCTATACTGTAGATGCTATGCACAAGGACGGTATGAATATTTTTGGTGAGGGCAGAAAGAGTGTGATAACACTGAAGAAAGTAAACGGTACTGACATCTGGCAGATAGTCAGCGTTCAGGATCTGTAATATAAAACGTTGAGCAGTCGTGGAAACACAGCTGCTCAGTCTGTTGAAAAAAACTATAATTAGATATAATCAAGTGGACGCCCTTTGTTACAGGACGTCCACTCTTTTATTATAGATCTCCATTGTGGAGCGCACTCATTTGGATATCTTGCCGCATCGGTGATCATCAGGAGTTCTGCTGTAATTTCAGGCATAAAAACAGCCCGCAGAAAATTCTGCGGGCTGAACGTATTAGCATATTAGTCCTGATACTTGCCTCTCTTAACGTAGGTAGTATGCAGATACTTGTGAGCGTTGTGAGCGCCGGGAGCTTCAAAGAAGTCCTTGTACAGCATATCGCAAACAGGGCTCTCGTGAGACATTCTCAGCTTCATGCTGCTGTCTGCATCGTACAGAGCCTTAGCTCTGATAGCCTTGAGGTCAACGAAGTTTCTAACTGCGTCGCTCTGAACAGGCTGACCGCCGCCGTTGATACAGCCGCCGGGACAAGCCATGATCTCAACGAACTGGTAATCTCTCTCGCCGGAGAGTATGCCGTCGATGATCTCTCTTGCGTTAGCAAGACCGGAAGCAACTGCTACCTTTACGGTAACGCCGCCTACTGTGTAGGTAGCTTCCTTCAGACCCTTTGTACCTCTTACATCGTGGAACTCCAGAGGCTCGCACTTGCCGTCCAGCTTAACAGCTGCGGTTCTGAGAGCAGCCTCCATAACGCCGCCTGTTGCGCCGAAGATAGCGCCTGCACCGGAAGCGATCTCGAAAGGATCGTCGAACTTCTCGTCAGGCAGAGCATTGAAGTCGATACCAGCTTCTCTGATCATTCTGCCCAGCTCACGGGTCGTGAGTGCAACATCAACGTCATCATAATCGCCGTTTCTCTGCTCTTCTCTTGTTACCTCGAACTTCTTAGCAGTACAAGGGATAACGCTGACTACGAACAGGTTCTTGGGATCGATGCCGTTCTTCTGGCAGTAGTAGCTCTTGAGCAGTGCGCCGAACATCTGCTGAGGAGACTTGCAGCTCGACAGATGAGGCAGGAAATCAGGATAGAAGTGCTCACAGAACTTTACCCAACCGGGGCAGCAAGAGGTGAACATAGGCAGAGTTCCCTTGTTCTGGATCCTCTCGATAAGCTCGTTAGCTTCTTCCATGATCGTCAGGTCGGCAGTAACGTCCATGTTGAAGATGTTAACGTCGCCCAGTCTTCTGATAGCAGCGACCATCTTGCCCTCAACGTTAGTACCAACAGGATTGCCGAACTCTTCGCCCAAAGTAGCTCTGATAGAAGGAGCGGTGAAGAATACGACCTTCTTCTCGGGATCTGCGATAGCGTCCCAAACCTTCTTCTCGCTGCTCTTCTCGGTAAGAGCGCCTACAGGACATGATACGATACACTGACCGCAGCCTACGCAAGCGGTAGATGCCAGAGGCATATCGAAAGCGGAACCAACGTGAACGTTGAAACCTCTTCTGATGTTGCCGATAACGGAAACGCTCTGTACATTCTTACAAGCAGCAACGCATCTCATACACTGTATGCACTTGTTGTTATCTCTTACGAGGAAAGGAGTGGAGTCGTCGATAGGCTTGTTCATTTCCTCGGGCATGAATCTGTCCTCATCTGCGCCGTAAGCAACGCTGAGCTTCTGCAGTTCGCAGTTGTTAGCTCTTACGCAGGACAGACACTTCTTCTTGTGGTTTGAAAGGAGAAGTTCCAGAGTAGTCTTTCTGGACTTTCTAACCTTAGGAGTATTTGTGAATACCTCCATGCCCTCTGCTGCAGGATGTGTACAAGCAGCAACAAGACCTCTTGCGCCTGTGATCTCAACTACACAGATACGGCAAGCGCCGATGCAGTTAACGTCCTTCAGGTAGCAGAGTGTAGGTATATCAACATTAGCAGCCTTAGCAGCTTCGAGAACGGTAGAACCTGCGGGAACTTCAACAGGTATGCCGTTTATTTTAAGATGAATCATTTCCATAGTTCTATACCCTCCTCTTACTTCTTGATGATAGCGCCGAACTTACAGTTGTTCATGCAGACACCGCACTTGATACACTTGGTTGTATCGATAACGTGAGGATTCTTGACAGTACCTGTAATAGCGTTTGCGGGACAGTTTCTAGCGCAGAGCGTACAGCCCTTGCACTTGTCAGCGATGATCTCATACTGGAGCAGGTTCTTGCAGACGCCTGCAGGACATTTCTTCTCCTTGATGTGTGCGAGATACTCGTCGCCGAAATACTGAAGTGTGGAGAGTACAGGGTTAGGAGCAGACTGACCCAGTGCGCACAGTGAAGAAGACTTCATGTGTGTAGCCAGATCCTGGATCTTCTCCAGGTCCTCCATCTCGCCCTTGCCGTCAGTGATCTTCTCCAGCAGCTGGAGGAGCTTTCTTGTACCAACACGGCAGGGAGTACACTTACCGCAGCTCTCATCAACAGTGAAGTTGAGGTAGAACTTGGATACATCGACCATACAGTTGTCCTCGTCCATAACGATAAGTCCGCCTGAACCCATCATGGAGCCCAGAGCAGCGAGGCTCTCGTAGTCGATAGGAGTATCTATATGCTGTGCAGGGATACATCCGCCTGAAGGACCACCTGTCTGCGCAGCCTTGAACGCCTTGCCATCGGGGATACCGCCGCCGATCTCTTCGATGATCTCACGGAGAGTTGTACCCATAGGTATCTCAACCAGACCAACGTTGGTGATCTTGCCGCCCAGAGCGAATACCTTAGTACCCTTGGACTTCTCGGTACCCATAGCAGAGTACCAAGCAGCACCCTTTCTGATGATCTGTGCGATGTTAGCGTATGTCTCAACGTTGTTCAGCAGAGTAGGCTTGCCGAACAGACCCTTAACAGCAGGGAAAGGAGGTCTCGGACGAGGCTCACCTCTGTTACCCTCGATAGAGGTCAGCAGAGCAGTCTCTTCGCCGCATACGAACGCACCTGCACCCAGTCTGATCTCGATATCGAAATCGTGACCTGTGCCCAGGATGTTCTTGCCAAGCAGACCGTACTCTCTTGCCTGATCCAGAGCGATCTGGAGTCTGTTAACAGCAACAGGGTACTCAGCTCTTACGTATACATAACCCTGATGAGCGCCTACAGCGTAGGAAGCTATTGTCATAGCCTCGATAACAGCGTGGGGGTCACCCTCGAGGATAGATCTGTCCATGAATGCGCCGGGGTCGCCCTCGTCTGCGTTACAAGCAACGTACTTTACATCGCCGGGAGCATCCTTTGTGAACATCCACTTTCTGCCGGTGGGGAAGCCTGCACCGCCGCGTCCTCTGATACCGGAATCGAGAACTTCCTTAACTACCTCATCGGGAGTCATGGAGGTCAGTGCCTTATACAGTGCCTGATAACCGTCGGTAGCGATATACTCCTCGATATCCTCGGGGTCGATAACGCCGCAGTTTCTCAGAGCGATTCTCTTCTGCTTTCTGTAGAAGTTTGTCTCATACAGAGATATGATGGAACCGTCCTCGTGAACAGTCTCCTGATACAGCAGATCCTTGCAGATCTCACCGTTCACGAGATGCTCGTCAACGATCCTCTTGATGCCCTCGGGAGTAGCCTGTGCATAGAAAGCACCCTCAGGGTAAACGATAACAATGGGTCCGAGTGAGCAAAGACCGAAGCATCCTGTTCTTACTACAAGTACTTCATCAGCTATGCCCTTAGCAGCCAGCTCTTCCTTCAGTGCCTTCAGCACGTCCATGGAATGAGAGGACTGGCAGCCTGTACCGCCACAGACAAGTACCTGCTTGCGGTAGCCTGTTTCCTTAGCGAGCTTTTCGCCCTCCTCGGCAATTATTGTCCTGACTTTAACGATATCCGCTTTAGCGGCTTTGATCTTATTCAGTTCTTCGATGGTCATACTGCCTTACCTCCTTACTTGTAGCTATCCAGGATCTTTGCGACCTGTTCGGGTTTCAGCTTGCCGTAAACGTCCTCATCTACCAGCATTACGGGAGCCAGACCGCACGCACCTACGCAGCGGCAGGAATCGATAGAGAACATACCATCAGCAGTGCACTCACCGCTCTTGATGCCAAGCTTTGCCTCAACAGCCTCCAGTATTTTATCGGAGCCCTTAACATAGCAGGCAGTACCGAGACAGACACTGATCCTGTGCTTGCCCTTGGGGGTAAGTGAGAACTGGCTGTAGAACGTAGCAACGCCGAATACCTCCGACAGTGATACGCCCAGTCCGTCAGCGATCATCTTCTGGACCTCGATAGGAAGATAGCCGTAGATCCCCTGAGCCTCCTGCAATGTAGGCATCAGTCCACCGGGCTGGTCATGGTGCTTTGCAATGACTTCCTTAAGCTGTGCCTCCTGCTCAGGAGTACCCTGAAAAGGAATAACGGTTTTCTCAGTCATAAAATAACCTCCTTAATTGATTTTGCATAACAAAATATACTGATCATGCGCTGTACATTTATTTTTGGGTATAGGGGATATAAGTGCGTATATGCCCCTTTTATCAACGTGCAGCCAACATTATTATTATACATTATTTCGACACCCTTTTCAAGCATTTTAGAAAAATTAATACACAAACTTGACTGCATTTTTTTATGCATTTTTACGCAAAATGTTCGGTTAGTTGTATTTAATTCAGTTAGTTTTTCCTAACGCTGCGATAATCCTGCATTTTTCCGACCTCCTGATTAAGTGTGTTCTGAAATGTCCTATGTGTTTTTTTATATGACTTCAGACTCTTGCAGGATTTCTTTCATTTCATTAACAATCCCAGTTATGAATAAAATATGTCAATTGGCTAAATGCACAAAATAATTTGACCAATTTTGTGAAAGATTTTTCGTAATTTTTGTATACAAAACACAAAAAATATGCTATAATATAATCAGTCCAAAGGAAGGGAGCGATGTTCTATGAAGTCTATCATAACCATCAGCCGTGAATTCGGCAGCGGCGGCAGAGAGATCGGCAGAACTCTGGCCAAAGAACTTGATATACCGTTTTATGACAAAGAACTTCTGGAAATGGCTTCCAAGGAAAGCGGGATATGTGAAGAGCTTTTCGTCAAAAACGATGAGAGCTATACCAACAGTTTCCTGTTCTCCCTTGTTATGGGCAGCTATCCGGTATCACCCGACGGCAGGATAAATCCCGATCTTCCACTGAATCACAAGATATTTCTTGCTCAGTTCGATACTATAAGAAAGCTGGGAGATAAAGGTCCCTGTGTAATAGTCGGCAGATGTGCAGATTACGTGCTGAAGGATCACCCCAATGTCATAAACTTCTTCCTGACAGGGGAATTAGCCGATAAAAAGGCAAGGATACTCGGCAGATACGATATTGAAAAGGACAAGGTGGAGGACTTCATAAAGAAGACCGATAAACGCCGTGCTTCCTACTACAATTATTATACCGACCAGAAGTGGGGCGCAGCTCCCAACTACGACCTTTGCATCAACACGTCCAAGACGGGCATACAAGGTGCGGTAAAACTCATGAAGGAGTATATCCCCATCAAAGAGGGATTCAGATCCGAGTGAGTTCATTAAATAATGACATTCATGTTTTTAATTCATTTTACTTTCCTTACTACAAAGAGACACCGAGCCGGGAGGTCGGTGTCTTTTTGTTTTTGCTTATTTTGCTTTCAGCTGTCCTCTTTCATGCACCTTCAGATGATGAGTATCGTTAAAAGCACATATCCTGAAATTCGCCTTGCCGCCGTATCTGTCATCGGTGCAAAGCTCCGTTACCGCCGTCATGTCCGCGTTGAATCCCTGCCATACTATCATCGGTGATATATTCAGCAGATGCGCCGTGACCGCACACATCGCCCCGAAATGACAGAACATCGCTATAGTGTCATCACACTTGCGCTCCACCTCGTAATGTCTGCCCTTTCGTATAAGCCCGTACTTAGCAAGAACTTCGTCCACTCCTGCATCCACAGCTTTTATCCGCTCCCCCATGCCTGCCGCTTTCATGGCAGGGTGCTCATACCAGCCGTCCTTTTCATACAATCCCGGTATCTCCGTCCAGTAATCCGGCGGCACATCCCAGACCGTTTCTTTCCTGCCGCTCTCCGGATTTTCCCACATAAGGTCGAACTCATGGAGCCAGTCGCATACCGCCGCCTGCTTTCCGGGAAATTTTCTAAGCGTTATATCGCAGGTCTCCCGCGCCCTGCCCATAGGCGAAACATAAAATTCCTTTATGTCCTCCCCTGCCAGCCTTTCCGCCAGCAGACCTGCCTGTTCAATGCCCTTCTCTGTAAGACAGTCCTTAACATAATCAGGCTCTCCGTGTCTGAGTATAAGTATCCTCATGTTTTCCTCCATATGGTGTGTTTTCCGTTTTTTCTTTTCTGATGAGAATTATAAGCGATACCACGAACATCACTGCATATACCGCAGATACGTTTGTCCTTCAGCACTCCCATACCATTATATACTCCTCTTCATTTTCATCTGCTATTTTAAAGCCGACTTTCCTGTACATCTTCACTGCGTAGTTCGCTTTCTGCACCGCCAGCGATGCCCTCGAAAATCCTGCATTTTTCAGGACTTCAAGCATCTTAATCATAAGTTCGGTGCCTATGCCCTGCCCGCGGTACTCCTTGTACAGCGATATCGCAAATGAGGGTGTTTCATCATCGATATGACCGTAATCATCCATTATCCTCGTCCATACTGCCCCGACTATCCTGCCGTCACATTCGGCGCACAGCGCAAAGTCGCCCCTGCGTGTGCCGAAGTTTTCAACATATACCTGCAATTCGGGGCGCTTGATTATATCCTTAGAAGGCGGTTCTACCCCCTCGGGGATAAATATCGCCTCATACAGAAAATCTTCAAGGACAGTATATTCGCTTTTTTCAAGAGTTCTGATCTTGTATGCCATCGTACCTCCGCATAGTTTTTTATCTGAGTATCTCTCCGTTCACACATTCCACCATTACCGTGAAAGGTCCGTCGTTTTCAAGGCTGACTTTCATATCCGCCCCGAATATGCCCTTTTCAACCTTACCGTTTATGCGGTCATCACAGCACTTGCAGAAATACTCGTAAAGTTCATTCGACCTCTGCGGTTCTCCTGCATTCACGAAAGACGGACGGTTTCCCTTGTGACAGTCCGCATACAGCGTGAACTGACTGACACAGAGTATATCTCCCCCCACATCGTTCAGCGCAAGATTTGTCTTGTCGTTCTCGTCCGCGAATATCCTCAGCTTGCAGACCTTGTCCGCCAGCTTTTCACAGTCCTTTTCATCATCCCCGTGACCTGCGCCCATAAGTATCAGCAGACCCTTGCCTATCTCACCGACTACCCTGCCGTCTACCTCTACCCGCGCATGATTCACTCTTTGTATCAGTGTCTTCATCACTTCACCTCTATCTCATAACCATAGCTGAATACTTCCCCTGCGCCAAGCTTTACAGCGTGAGGCTTTTTCTCAATATCGGGATAAGCATCATCAGCATACACAGGCACAGATGTCCAAGGTTCAAGGCATACGAATGCCGCCCTGTCATCTCCCGTAGGTGACCACACTGCTATGCACTCCGACTGCGGATACTTAACCGTCACCGCCCTTTCGGACTTTCTGCTTTTCAGCGTAACAGCCTTTGACTCGGGCTTGTCGATAATTATAGCATCATTGTCGAACAGCGCCCTTGTCACCGCAAGCACATTTCCGTTTTCCGCAAGGACATTTCCTGCGGCATCGACTATATGCTCATTCTTTTCGTATACTATATCATAGTCCTCAAAGCTTTCGCCCTCTTCCAGCGGACAGTTGAACGCAGGGTGTCCCCCGATATAGAAATACATATCCCTGTCACCTGTGTTCTTAACAATATTTTCCACCCTTACACCGCTTTCCAGTGCCGTGTAACGGACGGTCAGTTCAAACTCATAAGGATACTGTGCAAGCGTATCCTCGTTTTCACGCAGCACGAAACTTATGGTATCCCCGTCCGTACCTGCATACTCAAACTCCATATCCCGTGCAAAGCCGTGATTGGCTTTCATCCTGTAGTCCTTTCCGTCAGCGCGGTAAGCCCTGCCCTCAGGCGAGCACACAAATGGGAAAAGCACAGGCGCATAACGCTTCCATGCATCACCGCACTGCCAGAGGTATTCCCTGCCCCCATGTTTTACAGAATGCAGCTCTGCCCCGAATGTATCCGCCGATATCTCGGTATTTCCGTTCTTTACTGAATATAACATAGTTATATACCTCCATTCATTACTGTTAATAGTTTACCATATTCTCCCTCATAATGCAAGCGCATACCACCGTTTCCCCACGCATAAAAACACCCTTGTGTAATACGACGGTACTCATCCCACAAACCCGTATCCAAACAGACTTTTTTACTCTTTCGGGCAGCGCGGAAATTTTTATAATATGGTCATCCCGCTGATGCACCATATTAATTGGTCTTGTATCGAAGCCTTAATCACCAGCACAATGTTTCATTATTATATCTGATTATCCCGTTTACACACCAATTGATTTGGTGTAATATCAGAACCAGAAATGCTCGGCGGTTATCCTTTGTTATATAGCACTTTGCGGTGTTGTGTCAAAGGGATGACCATGTTTTATAAAGAAAGAAAAAACAGAGGATAGCTACGTTTGCAAACATAGCTGTCCTCTGCCCAATAGATAGCATAAATTTTCTGCGTCATATCCCGCAGATCCGTCAGTGTCGAATTAATGCTCAACTCTGTTTTTGCCGTTGTTCTTGCCGTCGTACAACCTGTCATCAGCAAGACTTATAATCTTTTCAATATTGTCATGGGGGTTGCCCTTGCATACGCCTATCGTCATCGTAACAGAGAATCTTTTTGCGCCTGCCCTGAATTTCTCTCGGCTCACCCGGTTTATGATCTCCTCAGCACAGGCTATACCACCGTCAAGCCCGGTCCCGGGCAGGATAAACAGGAATTCTTCTCCGCCCCATCTCGAAACATATCCGCCTTCGGGTACGTTTTTTCTGATGATATCAGCCACTCTCGAAAGCACCTCATCGCCCTTTGTATGACCGTAGGTGTCATTGATGCGCTTGAAGTCATCAATATCCCCCAGTCCGATAACATAGCCTCTTCCGCTCTTTTTGCTTCCTGCAGAGATCTCCGCCAGCTTTTCATTCATCTGACGTCTGTTGTTCAGTTTTGTCAGCGGATCGGTAGATGCCATTATCCTCAGCTGTTCTGTCTGCACCCTCAGCTTGCAGTCCTGATACATACGCATCCTGGTGAATATCAACGCAACATATACCAGCACGAATGAACCCACAATTATATTTATCACATAAAATACCGTGTTATATGACTGCTCCGCCATATCGTACTTCTCGCGCCCCGGGGTAAGGTATAAGAACCTCAGCAAACCGTAGATAGGCACCGATATGGACATGACTATAAACGGTATCACCCTGTTTTTGTTCGGCATCAGGAACGCCAGCGGTATTATCATCAGCAAAAACATACAGAAATCGGGCTTCAGACCCACATATACCGTAGCCGCCGCCGCGTGTATTATTATCTCCGCCATTGTGGCATATACCAGGTTCAGCTTTTCTTTTACTTTTTTTGCCAGTATTATCAGCATCACATAAAATCCGACACTGAACACATTGAATATGACCATAGCCCATATCTTTGAAAACGCAAACAGCGTCAGATAAAGCGCATGAGCCGCAAGGCACGCAACTAGGGGCAAAAAATACATCAAGAAAATAGCTTTCTCAGATAACCTGTTATCCATACGTTCTATAAACGCAAGATCTTTTTTATATTGCTGTTCGCTGTACATACTCTCACTTCACTTTCATAATGAGATCCTTGATTTGTATAATTATAACATATCAAACCGATTTAGTCAATGATTTCATGCAATGTAATTAAAAATTCATATTGTTATCTGATAAAACAAAAAATGCCGTAAATCGGTTGATAGCCATTCATATAAAGTATAATAAAATGCGGAGGACAGCCATACTATAAAAGTACGGCTATCCCCCGCAAATTCCATATAAAAGTTTTAGGAAGACCCTTTTTCAAAAGTTTTTTTCCTCGAGAGAATGTCCCGATACACGTAGTACAGTCCTGTGAGCCAAGTCATTCAAAGGAGCGGAAGAAGCCGAGTGCTCGCATTGAGGTGACTTCGTTGTTGGTGACAATGAGGTGATCCAGGAAGCAGACCTGATCATCGAGGAGGTTACGAAGTTTGCGCGTGAAGATCACATCCTCATCGGAGGGTATGGCAGAGTTGCCGGGGGGATTATGGGCGAGGATGAGGATATCGGTGCAGTTAAGGGTGAGGAAGTTTTTAAGCTCATCCACGTCGAAAGCGATACGGTCAGTGATACCTGCGGAAAGTACGGCAGAGGCGGTAAGTCTGCCTGCTTTGTTGATGCTGAATGCGCATAGCCTTTCGATGGTATCGCCTTTGAAGAAATTTAGAAGATAGCGGCTGAGTGAATCAAAATCATCAGCATGGACGGACACGAAGCTTTCTTTTTCGGCACGCAGGAAGACCTGACCCAGGAATAACAGCTGTTCGGCGCACCTTAGCCCGATGCCTTTTACCGCGGTGAGGGAGTCGATATCGGCGGAAAGGACGGTACGGAGGTTGCCGAATGTATCAAGGAGCGCGCGGGCTGCTGCAGCGGTGTCGGCGCGGGGGATGATATTGTAAAGCAGCATCTCCAGCACCTCATGGTCTGAAAAGCCGTTAAGGTCGAAGCTTTGTCTGAAGCGTTCACGCATACGTTCGCGGTGACCGCTGTGGATAGATTCATCAGCCATACTTTCCTCCGTTTCTATGTATACAGCAAAGCCCCGCCGTGATGACGGTGGGGCTTAGTTACGTACTTATCAGTCTACAGTTTCAAGACCTTCAGCCTTGAATGCCTGTCTGAGATCGTTTATAAGGTCGTTCTTGTCCTCGATGCCGATAGCCACACGGTAGAATCCGCCGTGGAATTCCTGTGGGTAGAGGTACATTCTCTCGTCGTCCTCACCGAGGAATACTATCAGGCTGCCTGTGTTGCCGAGGGATACAGCTGATGTGAACACATTCAGGTGAGTAACAACTCTGTTGTAGAGATCGTGCTCGCCTTTAAGACCGAAGCTGAGAACGCCGCCGAAGCCGTGTTTCATCTGCTTTACTGCCAGCTCGTGACCCTTGAAACTCTTCAGACCGGGGTAAGCCACGAAGCTTACGCAGGGCTGCTTTTCAAGCCATTCTGCTACTGCAAGAGCGTTGTCGTTGTGTACCTGCATACGCAGGGGAAATGTTGCAGCCCCTCTCTGTATCAGCCATGCGTTGAAGGGGCTGATGCAGCCGCCGATATTTACCTGTGCCTGATAGCGTATAGCTTCGCAGGTCTCGTGGTCGGTGATGATAGCGCCGCCCATGGAGTCGCCGTGGCCGTTGATGTACTTTGTAAGGCTCTCAACAACGAAGTCAACGCCGTATTCCAGAGGTCTGGTATTGTAAGGCGAAGAGAATGTATTATCAACGGATACCTGTATATTGTTCTCGTGCGCCAGCTTGGCTATTGCTTCGATATCGCAGATACAGCAGGTAGGATTGCCGGGGGTCTCGAAGTGTATCAGCTTGGTGTTGGGCTTGATTGCAGCCTTTATCTTTTCGATATCGGTGCAGTCAACTATGCTTGTCTCGATGCCCCACTTTTCGCACCAGAGTTCGTTGAATATACGGTAGGTAGCGATATATGTAACAGTGGAGAATATAACGTGGTCGCCCTTTTTAAGCTTGGTGAAGAACAGTGCGGAAAGTGCTGCAACACCGCTTGCGAGAACTACGCAGTCCTCACCGCCGTGGAGGTTAGCTACTTTCTTTTCCAGCATACCCTGATTAACGCCGCCGTTTCTGGTATAGATGTTTGCTTCGGATGCAGACCAGTTCATGGTAGAGGGGTCATAGGGCAGCAGGAAGCTGTTAGCCATATAGATAGAAGGCTCGATAGCGCCGCTTGCGGGGTCGGGCTCGGCACCGACATGGATAGCGCGTGTGGTAAAACTCATTTCTTCAAGATTCTTGTCACTCATTATTTTACTTCCTTTCAGAATAATGCTTTATCGCAATAAAATACTAAATCTTATTATACCATATTCATTTTTGAATTTTGTAAATTTAATGTGAATTTTTGCCGAAGTCAGGTATTGTTCTTGTCGATAAGCTCGAAGCCGTAACCCGAGATAACTTGCCTGAGGGTGCTTACATAAAGCTTTGCGGCGGCGGAAAGCCCTGCGCGGACGTTCTCTATCCAGCCGATGAGCATATCCTCATCGGTCTCAAGGGGGACTGCGGTTATGGTACCGCTGTTGATATCGCCGCCCAGCACACCGCTTGATATGGTATATCCGTTAAGTCCGCCAAGAAGGTTGAAAAGTGTGGCGCGGTCGCTGACGTGTATCTGCTTTTTAAAGGTACGGGTGCTGAGTATCTCCTCGGAAAAATAGAAAGAGTTCAGCTGACCCTGTTCAAAGCACACGAAGGGGTAGTCCTCAAGCTGGCTGCAGGTGACGATCTTCTCGCCGGCAAGGGGGTGATCCTTGCTTATGAAAACATGGGGCTCCACTCGGAAAAGCGGGTGGAAGGTGAGACCGTTCTCTTTCAGCAGTTTCAGTATGACCTTGCGGTTGAAGTCGTTTATAAACAGTACACCGACTTCGCTGTTGAGATTTTTCACATCATCTATGATCTCGCCTGTACGTGTTTCGCGCAGGGTGTATTCATAGCTTTCGCGGTCAAGCTCGGAGAGCATTTTTACGAAGGCTTCAACGGCGAATGCATAGTGCTGGGTGGATATGGAGCATATACGCTTTATCTTCTGTCCGCTGGAATAACGGGCTTCAAGGAGTTCAGCCTGCTCTACCACCTGTCTGGCATAGCTGAGGAACTCGCTTCCGTCGGAGGAGAGGGTCATACCTCTTGGGGTGCGGCGGAATATCTCGATGCCAAGTTCTTTTTCAAGCTCCTTTATGGCATTCGACAGGCTAGGCTGGGATATATACAGCTGCTTTGCGCCCTCGCTGAGGGAGCCGCAGTTGACCACGGTTATAACATATTTCAGCTGTTGCAGGGTCATAGGTCACACTTCCTTTGCGGTGAGGTTTATGATCACGGGCAGTATATACACTGCCGCGAACACGGCTGCGCTTGCAGCCATTACAGCCCACATCAGCACTTTTGCAGGCTTTTCGGGGACTTTGAGTTTCTTGCTTATGACGAAGTGCCACAGTGCGCAGAGGACTGTACCGATAAGGGTAAGGATAAGCCCCGGTACAAAGCCTTTGGGCATGGCGGTAACGGTGATATCGTTATTGCCTTCGGAAAGCTGTACTGCGGTAAGGTCGCCAAGTACTTTTACACAGGGGACGAATCTTCCGTTGATACAGACTTTTAGGCCGTCGGTATAGGGGACGTTTATCAGGCAGTACTCTCCGCCGCGGGCATTGATGCTGCCTGTGAGCATACCGCCTTTTCGGGTGAAGTTCACGGTATGTGCGCTTTCGGCGGCAGCGAGGAGTTTATTGGTATTTATGGCGGCAACACCCAGCGATCTCAGGGTGATATCCTTTTTGGCACGGGCCTTTACGGTGACAGGTTCGTTCTCGAATTCACCGAGCTTCAGCAAGCCGTTGAATTCGCCGTCGGGATAGCTGCCCGAGATCGTTTTGCCGTTTACGAGCACTTCAAAAGTACCGTCGATATAGCTGCCAAGGGAAACCTGCGGACGGTCAAAGGCATCGAAGTAAAGGGCAGTCCTGTCAAAGACGTCGATAGTCATTTCGTAGGTTGTATCTGCAGTGACGGTATAGCTGTCGCTGCCGTTTTCGGTGTCTTCAAAGGTGCTGACGGATACCGCATCCGATGAGAGGGTATTATCGCATATGAACTGCTGTATATCACAGCGCGGGATATCGGGGAGATCACCTTCGATCGAGGATATATCATCAAGTATAAGTCCCGACGGCAGGTAGTTCTCATTGGGCACTATGGAGTAATCATCGTTGGAGTATACGGCGTTATCGGCTTTGCCGCGGACTATACGGTACTTTATGCTCATCAGCATATCCGTGAGCCCTGTGCCGCCGCAGCTGCCCACATCCATCCAGTTTGAGGATACTCCCATGCGCTTCATCATGTACATATAATCCTGGTCGTTGAGGGAGGTATAGTGGCTTACAGAGCCGTAGCCGAGAGCGCCGACGAGGTTTACATAAAACAGCTTGCCGTCCGTATTTACGCGGAACATATCGGTATCGTCTATCCTGTCAGCAAGGTCATAGACCTTGTTCTGTTCAGCGGCGCGTCCGGGGTTTATATATACGGGAGAGGTAAGATATATCCTGGTGTTTATAAGTGATTCGCAGAGGATAAGGGCGGTACAGAACAACGCGAGGGTCTTTGTGCTGAGGACACCTTTGCGGTAAAGGATGAGCAGTACCGTACTCATTACAGATACCATAAGGAATATGGTGATGCATATTTTCAGCGATTCCCTGTCGCCCCAGAGTGTTCTCGCATACGCACAGGCATCATCACGGTGACGGTCTGCATAGTCAGAAAGTATCTTTACGAATATATAAAGTACAGCCAGCAGGGGTATGATGACAGCAGTGTGGTCGGTCAGCCTGTTTTTCGGGGGACATCTCTGAGCGTCCTTGTCTTCGAGATACATAGCTGTGCATACCGTCAGCATGAACTCGGTCATAAAGGCGAACCTTGAGGGGAAGGACATATAGCTGCCTGTGTGCCACATAAGGTTCACGGGCTCGGCTATTATAGGTATGAGGGTCAGTAGGGAAAGGAGGAGCAGGCGGTTCAGCTTTTTGCTGCGCGGTCTGCCGTCACAGGTGAAAAATACCGCTGCCGTCAGCACAAATGCGGAGCAGAGTACGGTGGGGAGGGTGGTCTCATAGGTGGTTATGAAGCCTGCGCTTTTTACAGAACTGAAAAACTCCTCCTTGACCCTGCCGCTTTTTGTGTACTGCAGAAGGCTTGGCAGCCATACCACAGCTGTCATAAGAGCTGCCGTGAAAGAACCGAATATAAAGCGCACTGCTGTATCTCCGCCTGTTTTCTCACGGCGCACAGCGGTAAGGGATATACCTGTGAAAAGCATGATGAATATGACCGCCATATAGCCGATATAATAGTTTATTGTCATCATGGCTGCAAGTACAAGTATGTAGGGGGTAACGCGCTTTTTCTCAAACAGCATATCAAGGCTCAGGAGCAGCAGAGGGAAAAGATACATCATATCCAGCCATATCACGTTCTGGTAATACATGAGCCCGTAGCCGCTGAGACCGTAAAGTATGCCCAGTGCCGTCACCCATACTGGGGAGAGCTTTCGGAAAGTCTTATAAAGGTACAGGGAAGCGGTGCCGCCGCATACCATAAGCTTCAGCATTACCAGGATATTTGCAAAGTAAAGCATATCCGTCTTTTTTACAAATGCCGCAAGGAACGAGAAAGGGCTTGCGAGAAAGAAGAATATCACAGCCCACATATCCATGCCTGCGGCGTTATTGAGATTAAGGAAAACTCCGTCCTTGCCTGCCAGGATATCCTTGAAGTCGATGAGCAGAGGTATTACCTGCTGCACCATATCACACCATGCCACGGTGCCGTGTCCGAAAGGATAAGCACCGTCGAGTTTATATGCGTAAAGTATTACTGCCATTATAAGCAGCGGTGCTGACAGTACTGTCAGCAGGGCGGCAGGCAGTTTTGGTTTTGTTTTTTCCATAGTGACCTCACATTAAATTATCTGTTTATCGCTTATGCGTACTGACGTTTTAAAGCGCTGTACGCATACTATATAATTATAATGCCGATGCAGAGAAAAGTCAACCGCAGCGGGGAGTAATGATGAAATTTCGGTGAAATATACAGCATTGTATTGATTTTTGAATTGAAGGGTGATATAATTGAGAGGTCAGGATCAAATACGGAAGGGAATGAGTGATCTGAAATATTACGGTATAATCTCAGCGCTGAAAGCTATGGCGCTGACAGTGGCAGTGACACTTGCCTGCGGTGCGTTCGCATCCTGCGGCAGCACAGACACTGATAATGGCGCTAAGGCATCTGACAGAAAGGATGTTTCGGTACAGACGATCAGCAGCAGCGCTGACACAGTCACTACGGGTGACGAGGATATCTCGGAGAACAGCTTTGTTATAACCCTGCGTGAGGACAAAGCACCTATCACCTGCAAGAATTTTAAAAAGCTGGTAAACAGCGGTTTCTATGACGGACTGACATTCCATAGGGTGATCGACGGGTTCATGGCACAGGGCGGTGACCCCGAGGGCAACGGTACAGGCGGCTCGGGTGAGAACATCAAGGGCGAGTTTGACAACAACGGTGTTGAAAACGACCTGAAGCACGTAAGAGGAACGGTATCCATGGCGAGATCACAGGATCCCGACAGCGCTTCGAGCCAGTTCTTTATCTGCTATGATGACTGCGCTGCACTTGACGGTGATTATGCTGCATTCGGACAGGTGACGGAGGGCATGGAGGTAGTTGACAGGTTCCTGAACGTTGAAAGGACCATGGGACAGGATGGACAGATATCTTCTCCCGTAACACCCATAACCATAACCGATGCGGAAATGATATCTTCCGATGCTGACGGTCATGACAGAGCGATATTTACTGTGGAATTTTCAGAGGAGCAGTAAATGGATACGTAAAACTTGATAAGAAAGGAAATGAATGATTTGAAAAATAACAGGATCAGAAAAGCGCTGAAAGTAATGGCGCTGACATTGGCTATGACACTGACCTGCGGTGCGTTCGCATCCTGCGGGAACACAGACAAGAAGAATGACTCGAAGGCAGCTGACAAAAAGGATGCTGCGGCACAGACAGATGATAAGGGCGGTGACACAGTTACTTCCGGCGATGAGGATGCTTCGGAGGACAGCTTTGTGATAACCCTGCGTGAGGACAAGGCGCCCATAAGCTGTGAGAATTTTGAAAAGCTGGTAAGCAGCGGTTTCTATGACGGAGTTACCTTCCACAGAGTAGTGGCAGGCTTCATGGCGCAGGGCGGCGACCCTGAGGGCACAGGTGCAGGCGGCTCGGGTGAGAACATCAAGGGCGAGTTCAGCGCGAATGGTGTCGAGAATGACCTGAAGCATCAGAGAGGCACCGTATCGATGGCGAGATCACAGGACAACGACAGTGCTTCAAGCCAGTTCTTTATCTGCTATGATGACTGCGATTTCCTTGACGGCAACTATGCAGCATTCGGTGAAGTATCACAGGGCATGGAGGTAGTTGACAAGTTCCTCAACTGCGACAGACAGATGAATCAGAACTACGAGCTGGCTGAGCCCGTAAAGCCCATTACAATAACCAAGGCTGAGATGATAGATCCCGATACCGACGGCCATAAGAGAGCGAAGTTCACAGTAAACTTCACAGAGAGAGAGTTCAAGGAAGGCGAGTTCACCATAACTCTCCGCGCTGACAAGGCTCCCATAACCTGTGAGAACTTTAAAAAGCTGGTAAAGGAAGGCTTCTATGACGGACTGACATTCCACCGTGTCGTTGATGACTTCATGGCACAGGGCGGAGATCCTGAGGGAACAGGCATGGGCGGTTCTTCTGAGACTATCAAGGGCGAGTTCAGTGAGAACGGTGTTGAGAATGATCTCAAGCACGTAAGAGGCACAGTATCCATGGCAAGATCAAGCGATCCTGACAGTGCTTCAAGCCAGTTCTTCATCTGCTTTACCGACTGCGCTTTCCTTGACGGACAGTATGCGGCTTTCGGTGAGGTAAGTGAGGGCATGGAAGTTGTTGACGGCTTCACTACCGTATCACGCGGTTACTCACAGTCTTCAAACCCTGAGCTTTCCGCACCCGGAACACCTATCACCATAATCAAGGCTGAAATGGCTGATCCTGATGCTGACGGAAATGACAGAGTAAAATTCACAGTTAAATACTGATACAAAAAGGCACTCCCGGGAATATCGGGAGTGCCTTTTTCGGTAATGATCGTATAATTATCAGGAAATAGACTTTTTGCCTTTGATGTGGGCAGCTATCCTTGAGATATCCGAAACGGTAACAGAACCGTCGCCGTTAACATCTGCGCGTGCAGCTTCTTCTGCTGACAGAGTCTTTTTGCCCTTTACAAGTGCCGCTGCCTTGGAGAGGTCGGTAACGGTTATGCTGCCGTCGCCGTTGACATCGCCGCGGAGGCCGTTATGATCGGATGTACTTGTGATGTACTTGATAGTGACATTTTTACCGGGCATGAAAAAGCTTGTTTCGATGTCTTTGGGGTCTACGAAAGTGACACCTGAGGCAGCGCTGTTCCAGCTGACAAATTCTCCGCGTTCACCAAGGTAGTATACATAGAATTCATCGCCTTCTTCGGCGGTGCGTGACAATGAGGATATTGTCATATTGTAGAGGTATACGTTCTTGTCGGCAGTCACGGTGTAGATCTTCTTGGTAGTTGGTATAACACTGAATGAGTAGCTGCTTATGCCTATGCTGTTGCTGTATTTCGCACTGATCTCGTATACATTTACGTCTTTGCCGTCAAGCTCGATCGAGGTTGACGCGGGGTCAAGTTCCTTTACGAATTCATCGTCTGCATAGAGTGCAAGGTATATAGGCTTGAAGTTTGTTTTCCACTCTACCTTCAGCTTCTTGCCGTCAGCAACGTATCCGCCGACGGGCTGTATGGTGAATTCGGGTGCGACACAATTGAATACCGAGCTTTCGATATAATCCTGATCACCTGATCCGTAGTATGTCCTTACCCTGTAATATCCGGATCCGTAATCAGACATGAACTCTTCGGCACCGATGAAGTTCTGTGTGGGTTCATCAAGAGGTGTATACATACAGCTTTCAAATATTATTTCGGTCATGACGGGGGCGAAATCAACTTCCCAAGTAAGATCTGACAATTGGTTATTTGTTACGTCGATATCATTCGGCTGCTTGGTGAAGTGATAGTTTGTGTTTGCCCTGACTAAACGGAAGGGGGAAGAATCCACATAGCCCTCATAGCCGTAATCGTTTGTATAGTAGGCTCTCATGAAAAGATCCTGACCGATGTACTCATCGGATATAGTTGCGACAGGTGCCCATGTCAGATAATCGTTTGCCGGGCTTGCATAGACCACTTTATCGCCGCAGAATACCTTGATCTTATTGCAGCTGAAAGACAGCATACCGCAAACCTTGGCTTCATGCTCATTTTCGGGTATGACGGTGTTGAATACAGAATCTACAAACTCGTAATCATAAGCCATCGATACGTAGGTTGAAGCGCTGACATAGTCATTTTCGCCGGAACCGTAGTACATACGCACAAGTACGTTCAAGTCCGCATCGTTTTCTGTCATGGTGACACTGGCGGTATTTCCGCTGACGTTGCAGCTGCGGTCGAATTCACCGTCTACGTATACATCAGCGTGGAGCGGAGTGAAGCCTGCGGTGTATGTGGCTGTTGCTGTTTTGTTCTGACCGGAGAGGACTACCCATTCGGAGTAATTTATGAGCCTGTATGCCATAACATGGAATATCTCGGTATCGACATACCCTGTTTCGGAGTAGTACACCCTCAGTTTAAGATCTCTGCCTGCAAGGGATAGAGGTATATTTGCATTTACGATGTTGGGGTCTTCGGTATTAACGGGCAGCTCGGAGAGAACTTCTCCGTCACTCTCAATGAGCTCAGCCTTGATATAATCAAAGGATACGGCAGCTGTTGCCAGACCTGTCTCGGAATGATCTTCGATTATAACATCAATGGGCTGCACGATGACGGTGTTGGAGACCGACAATACTGTTTTTGCAGAGCCGGCAGATGCAGCGTTAGCTGTGAATGCCGTTGAAGGCAGCAGGGTCATCGTCATGGCTGCTGACATTGCTATGCTGATTACGCGGTTTGTGATCGGTTTTTTGTTTGATTGCATTTTTCATACCTCCTTGAAAGTACATATTATTTGTATAAAAATTAATATTTAACGAAATCGTTTCAATTTCGTTACAACTTACGTCTAAAGTATAGCATGAAGAAGATGAAAAGTCAATGAAAGACAATTATTTAACAATGCTTGACAAATTGTCTGCTATATGATATAATATATTGTCTGAAAGTGACCTTGCGCTGAGCGCAGGGTTATTTTGCTGTTTGGGGCAGTTCGTTAAATTGCACTTTACATTGTGCTAAGAACAGTCCTGAATTATGAAAGTTAAGGGTAAATTAAAAAATTGGGAAAAAACAGGCAAACAATAAGCAATAAACTTCTGTAATGAAAATGGGAGGAAGAAAAATGGTAAGAGAAGATCTGCGTAATGTGGCGATAATCGCCCACGTTGACCACGGCAAGACCACTCTGGTAGACCAGATGCTCAAGCAGAGCGGTACCTTCAGAGAGAATCAGGCTGTTGAGGAGAGAGTCATGGACTCCAACGATATCGAGCGTGAGAGAGGTATCACCATACTTGCGAAAAATACTTCTATCAAGTACAAGGACGTTAAGATAAACGTCATCGACACCCCCGGCCATGCTGACTTCGGCGGTGAGGTCGAGCGCGTACTGAAGATGGTAAACGGCGTTCTGCTGCTGGTAGATGCTGCTGAAGGTCCTATGCCCCAGACCCGTTTCGTTTTGCAGAAGGCTCTGGAGTTGGGTCATAAGATAATAATAGTTGTTAACAAGATAGACCGTCCCGATGCGCGTCTTAAAGAGGTAGTCGAGGAAGTTCTCGAACTTCTGCTCGACCTTGATGCTACCGATGAGCAGCTTGACAGCCCTGTACTGTTCTGCTCGGGCAGAGACGGTACTGCTTCGCTTACCATGGACGGCGGTACGGATATGATACCTCTGTTTGACATGATACTCAACTATGTACCTGCTCCCGAGGTCGAAGAAGAGGGCGGTATGCAGTATCTGGTATCCGCTATCGACTATAATGAGTACGTCGGACGTATAGCTATCGGACGTATAGAGCGCGGTGTGATGAAGGTAAATCAGGACGTTTCCATCGGTGATTTCCACAACACCAAGCAGGAATACCGCGGCAAGATAGTTACCATGTATCAGATAGAGGGTCTGAACAGAGTTCCCTGCAACGAGGCTAAAGCAGGCGATATCGTATGTATAAGCGGTATCGAGAACATCACTATCGGTGATACTATCTGTGAAGCCGGCAAGTTCGAGCCTCTGCCTTTCGTAAAGATAAGCGAGCCTACTGTCGAGATGACATTCTCGGTAAACAACTCGCCTTTTGCAGGCAGAGAGGGCAAGTTCGTTACTACCCGTCACATCAGGGACAGGCTTTTCAAGGAACTGCTGAAGGACGTATCCCTGAGAGTATCCGAGACTGATAATGCTGATACCTATCGTGTTGCAGGCAGAGGTGAGATGCATCTTTCCATACTCATCGAGAATATGAGAAGAGAGGGCTACGAGCTGGGCGTATCCACACCCCGTGTACTGTACCGCGAGATAGACGGCAAGCTGAACGAACCTATCGAGAGAGTTGTAATAGACGTTCCCGAGGACTGCGTTGGTTCTGTAATGGAGAAGCTGGGCAGCCGTAAGGGCGAGCTTCAGGCTATGAATCCTATCGGCAGCAGAATGAGACTTGAATTCCTTATCCCTGCAAGAGGACTTTTCGGCTACAAGAGCGAGTTCCTGACCGATACAAAGGGCGAGGGCATTATGAGCTCGGTATTTGAGGGTTACGAGCCTTACAAGGGCGATATCCCCAAGAGAGCACAGGGTTCACTGGTTGCATTTGAGACAGGCGAGGCTGTTACCTATGGTCTGTACAATGCACAGGAGAGAGGCGAGCTGTTCATAACAGCAGGTACTCAGGTATACGAGGGCATGGTAGTAGGCGCATCACCCAAGTCTGATGACCTGGTTGTAAATGTCTGCAAGAAGAAGCATCTGACCAACACCCGTGCAAGCGGTTCGGACGATGCTCTGCGTCTTATCCCTCCGAGAAATATGTCCCTGGAGGATGCACTGGAATTCCTGGCTGATGACGAGCTGCTGGAAGTTACTCCCAAGAGCATACGTATCAGAAAGAGAACACTGAGCAATCAGCAGAGAGCTAAGGACAGAGCTAAAATGTAAGCCTGATCCGGCATTATTGAAGTTTTATGCTGCATTGTTTGTAATACAGATCATTGGTATGGGCGGACAGCTTTCGGGCTGTCCGCTTTTTGCTGATGAAAAAACACCCCTGCGCGTAAGAACGGTACGCATAAAGAAGTACTATGGCGTTTCTATTGACAGTACAGAGATGATGTGCTACAATTGTTACTGACAAAAATCGGAGTTTATAGGCAGGTGCTTAGATTGGACGATAACATTATATCCAAATTATGCAAAAAGTGTTTTTCTGAAATTCCACAATCAATTGAACGATGTTCGGTAGGACAAGGCAACTATGTCTTTATTGTTCAATTAACTGATACAACGTATGTCATTCGGTGCAGTCCCGAAAAGAACGCTTACAATGATACAGTATATTGGTTGGAGAAATTGGCATTTATAGAAATACCTATCCCTAAAATCGTTGCCAAAGGCGTATTTGAAGATACCGAATATATTACCCTTACATATTTTGAAGGAAAGGATATCGGACTTGTATATTCACTTCTTAGTGATGAGGATAAGAGGACTATTGCAAGTGAAATTGTGTGCATTCAGGAGCGTGTCGCAGCATTGGAATTAGAAGATATTCCTTCCGAATGGACATGGCACTCCGAAATTAATTATATGCTTGAC
>ODAI010668936.1_pt1 | contig 23207 bp, 18 predicted proteins | sample 1539321 | NCBI WGS metagenome assembly ODAI01 (sample SAMN02144231, study PRJEB22623) | gut metagenome | biome: sheep rumen | host: Ovis aries | place: New Zealand | reverse complement strand
TGCAAGCTCCTTTGTATCAAGCCCCATAGTTTTGAAAAGATTTACGGAAGCCTTCTCAAGTCTGCCCTTGGTAAGCGCAATTCTCAGCGGTCTGTCAATATTAATTTCCTCACGCATAATATCGCAGAGGGAGGCTACATCAACGGCAAAGCCGATTGCAGGCGCTTCCATTCCGAATTCGCCGAGAAGATTATCATAGCGTCCGCCCGAAAGAATAGTTACGCCGCTGCCCTCACCGTAACCGCGGAAAATAACGCCTGTATAATAATTGCTCCTGTTTACAAGTCCGAGGTCAATTACTATATTATCGCCAAGACCGAGCGAAACAAGTCTGTTATATACATCTCTCAGATAATCAAGCGCCTCATTAGCGCTTTCATCATCATAAAGAGCCTTAGCCTCGTCAATAACTCTCACATCGCCGAAAAGCCTCGGGAGCTTTCTTATAACCCTTGCTTCTGTCGAGTCCCCGATTTTGTCAAGAAGGTCGCCTAACGCCGAATAATTCTTGCCTTCAATGAGAGAACAGATATCCGCCTTTTCAGAGGGCTTTAAATTCATTTTATCAAGGATTGCATTAAAGAAGCCTGCATGACAAAGCTCAAGCTTAAAGGACTTAACCTCAGTTCTGACAAGTGCCTCATAAGCCATTGAAATAACCTCAATATCAGCCTCAAGACTGCCGTCGCCGATAAACTCAACGCCGCTTTGTTCAATCTCATCCGTCCTGCCTGCAAGCTGCTTATTGCGGACATAGACATTCTGGTTATAATACAGCCTTACAGGAAAATCCTCATCGGAAAGCCTTGTCGCAACAAGCCTTGCAATCGGCGCCGTATTGTCGGGACGAAGCACGGTTGCCCTGCCCTGATTGTCGGAAAGCATATACATTTCCTCTGTTTCAATACCGAGATTATCATTTTCAAAAACATCAATATATTCAATTGTCGGCGTCATTACCTTACGGTAATTATTCTCTTTAAACAGTGTTGAGAGAACGGATTCAATCCTTCTCCTGTCATCACATTCCTCAAAGAGCAAATCCCTGCTGCCCTGTGGGGTAATTCTTGAATATCTTTTCATAGCACTGACCTTTCATAAATTCGCTTTAGCGAGGTAGAGTGGTAATATGCTACCACACTAAAACAAATATGTCAAGTTACTTTTATATATTATTTAAAATAGTGAAATCTGATTTGACTCGGGCATATCGCCGAGAGCGCCGGCGTTCTTGAGCGCGTCGACAACGCTTCTGCCGATACCTGCTCTCGCCATCAAATCATCGTAGGAAATGAAATCGCCTGCTCCGTCCTCCCTTGCCTTTGCGATAGCAGCGGCAGCAGTTGAGCCGATGCCGTCAATCGCACCGAAGGGAAGCCTGATTTTATTACCCTCAATCTCATAAATTCTTGCATCGGATTTATAAATATCAACGGGCAAAAACTCTATTCCCCTTGCAAGCATTTCAACGATAATCTGAAGCACAACCTTTGTACTCTCATCCTTAGCGGTCTTATCATTACCCTTTTCGTTAATCTCTTTAAGCTTTTTCTTAACCGCTTCCTTTCCAGCTACCGCAGCCTCAGCGTCGATTGCGTCGCCGCGCACGGTGAAAAAGGCGGAGTAAAAATGAATCGGGTAATAAATCTTGTACCACGCAAGGCGCAAAGCCGCAATTACATATGCAGCCGCATGTGCCTTAGGGAACATATATTTAATCTTGTAACAGGAGTCGATATACCACTGCTCAACGCCTATTTCCCTCATTGCGTCCTCAAAGGGCGGAAGCATTTTCGGCGCTTTACCCTTTCTCGTGTACTCCATAATATTGAAGCAGTCAATCTGCTTGAGCGGAGAGGGATTACCTGTTCTCTTCTCATAGGCGTCCGCCTTGTGGAGAAGATAGGTCATAATATCATCACGGCATCCGATTACATCCGAAATAGTACAAGTACCGTTTTGAATAAGCTCCTGCGCATTGCCAAGCCAAACATCCGTACCGTGAGAAAGTCCTGAAATCTGTAACAGGTCGGAGAAAGTCTTGGGCTGTGCTTCGGTAAGCATACCGATAACGAAATTCGTACCCATCTCGGGAATTGCAAGAGTACCTGTTACACAGCCGATATCATCGGGCGAAACGCCGATTGGCTCTGTGGAAGTAATAAGCTTATAAAGCTGCGGGTCCGTCAGGTCAACATCCATTACCGGAATACCTGTTGAATCCTCAAGATACTTATAAAGCGTAGGATTATCGTGTCCGAGCTCATCAAGCTTCAGAAGCGTATCGTGAAGTGAATTCTTAAAGTCAAAATGTGTTGTATAAGTACCCTTGCTTGAATCGTTAGAAGGATACTGAATAGGCGTAAAGTCCTCAACGGTATACTTGTCGGGAACGACTACCATACCGCCCGGATGCTGACCCGTCGTACGCTTAATGCCTGTACAGCCCTTGGCAAGTCTGTCAATCTCAGCCTTCGGGGTTGAATTTGCAAGCCCTCTTTCATCAAGATACTTCATAACATATCCGAAAGCAGTCTTGTCAGCAACCGTTGCCATCGTACCTGCTTTAAACACATACTCCTTACCGAAAAGCTCCTCGGTAAATCTATGTGAGCGCGACTGATACTCGCCCGAGAAGTTAAGGTCGATATCGGGCTCCTTATCGCCGTCAAAGCCAAGGAAGGTTTCAAACGGAATCTCGTGTCCGTCCCTTTTCAGCGGCTCGCCGCACTCAGGGCACGCCTTAGCAGGAAGGTCAAAGCCCGAGCCGTATGAGCCGTCGGTAATAAACTCACTGTACTTACACTTTTTACAGTAATAATGCGGCGCAAGAGGATTAACCTCGGAAATACCGCCAAGGTGCGCAACAAGAGAAGAGCCGACTGAGCCTCGTGAGCCTACGAGATAACCGTTTCTCTCGCTCTCCTCAACAAGCCTTTTGGCAATTACATAAAGCACGCCGAAGCCGTGATTTATAATTGAATCAAGCTCACGCTGAAGTCTTTTAGCAACATATTCGGGTACGGGGTCGCCGTAAAGCTCCTTAGCGCTTCTCCAGCACTTTTCGGTAAGCTCCTCGTTAGCGCCGTCAATATGGGGCTGGTAGGTACCGGGCGGAATCGGCGGGATATTATCCATAATCATATCGGCAATCTTATTCGGATTGTCAACAACAAACTCCTTCGCCCTGTCGCCTGCCCACGCGAAATCCTCAAGCATTTCATCAGTGGTCTTAAAGTAAAGCGGAGCCTGCTCATCAGCGTCGTCAAAGCCCTTTGACGCCATAATAATCGCCCTGAACTTTGAATCGCTCTTATCGAGAAAAGGCACATCTCCGGTGGCGACTGTCAGCTGGCCGAGCTTGTCCGCAAGCCAAACAACCTTCTGATTAATCTTTATAAGGTCTTCCTCCGAGTTTATATTACTGTGAAGCTCCTTCGTTGACTTAATCATAAACTTATTATTGCCGTTTGGCTGAATCTCAAGATAATCGTAAAAGCTTGCAAGCTCAAGGAGAGTTTCATCGCTTTCTCCTCTTAATATAGCCTGGATAATCTCGCCCTGCTCGCAGGCTGAGCCTATGATAAGTCCGTCCCTTTTCTTTGCAAGAAGGCTTTTCGGAATAAGCGGTCTTGATTTAAAGGTCTTTACATTTGAATGGGAAATAAGCTCGTACAGATTCTTTCTTCCGTACTTGCGCTCCTCCTTGGGAATTGACTCGTCAAGCGAATTATCCTCCTTGACAAGAAGGATGATATGATGGCGTCTAAACTCCTTAAGCTTTTTATTCATAAAGTCGGGATAGAGCTCATCGTCAACGAGATAACCCTCCATACCGAGAATAAGCTTAATTTTACCTCCTGCTGCCTTATATGCCTCGGGCAGAGCCTGAACAACACCGTGGTCGGTTATAGCAACCGCCTTGTGCCCCCACTCTATTGCGCGCTTTACAAGGGCAGTCGGAGAAGAGATACCGTCCATTTCGGAAAGATTTGTATGAAGGTGAAGCTCAACCCTTTTCTCCTCGGCGTCATCGGTTTTCTGTATTTTGGTAACGGAAGAAATCGAATGAGGCACAAGCACGCGCATACCGGCAAAGTCATCATAAGAATATGTACCTGTTACAATCACGGTTGAGCCCGGCTTGATTTTTTCGGCAAGGGAGTCAATTATATTTTTCTCCTTGAACATTCTTACCGAAACAGACGAGGTATAGTCCGTTATGCTGAAATTAAAGCTTTTGTTAATACCCTTCTTGGTATCCTTTGTTTCGGCTGAGAACACATCGCCCCATACGGTAATTGTACCGCTGTTTGCTTCAATCTCACTCATATTCATAGGTTTCTCGCGAAGCCTGCCGCCAAAGAGATTCTTTATCGTATCCTTGTAAAGAGGAAGCTCGTCCCACTGAGTGTGGACAATGTTTTTCTCCTCCTCTTCCTTCTTACGCTGTTGCTCAGCCTTCTTTTCCTCGACTGCTTTTTTTACTTCCTTTTCAATATCGTAATTCTTTACCTCAAGGAAGAATACGCCGTCAAGGTCAACGCCGAAAATCTCATACACGGTTTTAAGAATAAGAGAGTCGATTTTCTGTGCTTCAAGGATATCCTTACCGCCGTTTTTAAGACAGATTGTAAGGGTGTTATCCTCAAGCTCAGCCTCAGCTCCTGTGAAAAAGCCGTTAACTACGCTTGTTTTCTTTTTTATGTACTCGAGTATTGACTCGATATTTTTTATATCAAATTCATATTTAGGAAACTTAACAGCAATCTCAAATCTGTTCACGCCCATTTTTTCGGCAAGCTGTGCCTCGGCATATGTAATAAGGGAATACTTAACAAAGCCGTCAAGCTCGAGCGTGAGCTTCACACTGCGGTTAGAGGTCGAAACCGTCAGACCCGATATAACACCGTTACCGAGTTTTGAGAGTGCTTCGCTGTCAAGATATTGTGAAAAATATTGTGAAAAAATTTCGCTCATTATAACTTCTCTATTTCTTTCATAAGTTCATCAAGTAAATCTTTTTCGTCAACCTTACGGAGAATTTCACCCTTTTTGAAAATAAGTCCGTTACCGTCGCCGCCTGCAATACCTATATCGGCTTCCTTAGCCTCGCCCGGTCCGTTGACTACACAGCCCATTACTGCAACCTTAATTGGTTTTTTACAATCTCTCAAGCGCTCTTCAACCTGCTTGGCAAGTCCCACAAGGTCAATCCTCGTTCTTCCGCAGGTCGGGCAGGAGATAAGATAGGGGCTGTCGTTTTTAAGTCCTAATGCCTTGAGAATATCAAAGCCTGCAAAAACCTCTTTAACGGGTTCGTCGGTAAGGCTGACTCTGATAGTGTCGCCTATGCCCTTGGCAAGAAGCGAACCGATACCGATTGAGGATTTTATAATACCCATTCGCTCTGTTCCCGCTTCGGTAACACCGAGGTGCAGAGGATAATTACAGCTTTTCGCAGCAAGCTCATAGCTGTTAATCATAGTTTCAACATTAGAAGATTTAATTGAGATAATAATATCGTCAAAATCAAATTTCTCAAGAAGTGAAGCGTGATAGAGCGCCGACTCAACAAGCGCCTCAGGCGTCGGAGAGCCGTACTTTGCAAGAATCTCTTTTTCAAGAGAACCCGAATTCACGCCTATTCTGATTGGAATACCCTTGCTTTTACAGATATCGGCAACAGCCTTTACCCTGTCCTCGCTGCCGATATTACCGGGGTTAATTCTTATTTTATCAATGCCCCTTTCAGCCGCACCGAGCGCAAGGCGGTAATCAAAATGAATATCGGCAACAAGAGGAACATCAACAGCGTTCTTAATCGGCTCAATCAAATCAAGAGCCTTCTCGTCGGGGATTGCGAAGCGTATAACCTGACAGCCTGCAGAGGCAAGTTCCCTCGCCTGTCTGACTGAGCCTTCAATATCAGTTGAAGGAATATTAAGCATACTCTGTACAAGAATATCGCTGTCGCCGCCGATACAGGTATTTCCGAGTTTAATTTTCTTAGTAATTCTTCTTTCCATAATTCACCTTTAAATCAAATAAGCTTTGTTATATCACTGAAGGTTACCACACACATAAATCCGAGAAGGACTATAAGTCCGATTGCGTTAATAAGATACTCAGCCTTGGACGGAAGCTTCTTTCCCGTAACGCCTTCGCCTATGAGAATAAACAGCCTCCAGCCGTCAAGGGCGGGTATCGGGAAAAGATTAAACAGTCCGACATTGATTGTAAGAAGCGCCATAATGCGAAGCATCGAGCTAAAGGAGGTCTTGACCGCCTGAGATACAATTGATACAGCGCCGACGGGTCCGCTGACATCGGATATTCCGTACTTGCCGACTATCATATCGTGGACCGAAAGGAATATTGTTTTGGAATACGAAACAAAATCGTATGCCGCCGCCTTTATAACATTTGAAACGGTTTTCTTTTCGCCAAGAAGCCAGAAGTCCATTATAATATAATTTCTGCCCTCATACTCCTCAGTACCGAAGGTTACATCAAGTGAAAGCTCTTTACCGCCCCTTGTAACTCTCATATCAACGGTGGCGTCATCACTTCTCGTGAAAGCGGTTGAAAGGTCATTAGGGGTGTATATTCTCACACCGTCAATGCTTTTGATAACATCCCCGACTTCAAGTCCGTACTGCGCACTAACGGCATTATCCTCAAATCTCGCAATCTGCGTCGTACCGACAAGGCTGCCGCTTGAAACCATTATAAGAAGTATCACAAAGCCGAGTATTAAATTCATTGCAGCCCCTGCCACAACGACAAAAATCCTCTGCCGGACTTTTTTATTGATAAAAGCGTTTTCGTCGTCGCTCTCCTCGTCCTCGCCCTCCATAGCGCAGTAGCCGCCAAAGGGTATCGCACGAAGCGAGAAGGTAGTTTCCTTTCCCGTACGGGAGAAAAGCTTAGGACCCATACCTATTGCAAACTCATTGACCTTTATTTTCATAAGCCTTGCGGCAACAAAATGCCCGCCCTCGTGGATTATGATAATAAGCTCAAAAAAGAGTATCGCAATAATTATCGGGTACGCCGTATTCCAGATTGAAGTTATATTCACTTAACCGCCTCAATTACAAATTCTCTTGCCTTTCTGTCCGTTTCAAGAACATCATCAAGAGTGATATTGGTTTTATCCTCCGCACGAAGCATCGCTTCATAATTAAGATATGCAATATCGGGGAATTTAATTTTACCTTCAAGGAAAAGTCTTACACTTTCTTCATTTGCACCGTTTGCAGCCGCAGGATAAAGAGGACCCTTTTCAATAGCCTTTCTGCAGACATCAATACACGGGAAGGTTTCATAGTCGGGTTCAAAGAAGGTAAGCTTACCGTAATCCGTAAGCGAAAGCTCCTTAACGGGGCTCGGCTCTCTTTCGGGATAGGTAATCGCATACTAGATAGGAATACGCATATCGGGAACGCCGAGCTGGGCTATAACCGAATTATCCTGATAAACTACCGCGGAATGAAGCACGGACTCCCTGTGAACGACAATCTCTATATTCTCATTCGGCATATCAAAAAGCCACTTTGCCTCAATAAACTCAAGTCCCTTGTTCATCATTGTAGCGGAGTCAATGGTTATTTTTGCTCCCATATCCCAGTTGGGATGTTTCAGTGCGTCGGCAGCCGTAACATTTTCAAGTTCCGATTTACTCATTCCGAAGAACGGACCGCCCGAGGCTGTAAGTATAATTTTCTTAACTGCTTTCTTTGAAGGCATACCCTGCATTGACTGAAAGATTGCGGAATGCTCACTGTCAACAGGAAGAATGTCGACGCCGTTTTTCTTAGCAAGCTCCGTTACAAGATGACCGCCTGCAACAAGAGTTTCTTTATTTGCAAGAGCGATTGTTTTCTTAGCCTTAATTGCCTCGAGCGTGGGCTGAAGTCCAACCATACCCACTACCGAATTCAGTACAATATCGGCTTTCTCATAAGCGGCACACTCAATAAGACCGTCCATACCGCTTACAACCTTCGTTTCAGTGTCGGCAATTGCTGTTTTAAGCGCCTTGGCGCTTTCCTCATTCATAACGCAAACAAGCTCGGGTTTAAACTCTCTGACCTGCTCTTCAATTAACTTTACATTTGAATTAGCAGTAAGGCATAAAACCTTGTAACCGTGCATTCTGCACACATCAAGGCTCTGAGTACCTATTGAGCCCGTTGAACCGAGCAGTGAAATCTTTTTCATATAAACACCTTACTTAATTAAACTGAGTCATAACAAGCGCAAGCGCGTATGTACACGGGAGCGTGAAAAGGGAGGAATCCATCCTGTCCATAACACCGCCGTGGCCAGGAAAAATCTTACCAAAGTCCTTGACATCAAAATTCCTTTTAAGGACTGACGCTGAAAGGTCGCCCATCATTCCCATAAACGAAACGGGTATACAGAAGGAGAGAAGAACCGTAGAGGTTGTTTTCTCAATCGGAACAATAGCAAGCTTATTATAAATAACAAGTGCGACAGTATTTAAAATCATACTGAAAACAAGTCCGCCCGCAGCGCCCTCGATTGTTTTTTTCGGTGAGATATTCGGCGACATCTTATGCTTGCCGATAGCCATACCCGTAAGCTGCGCCCCCGAATCGGTGGCAAGCGCAGAAATAAGCGCGTAAAATATAAGATAAATTCCGAACTGCTCGTTATCAAACATATCCCTGAGTCTGATAAAAATGCTGAAGCCGTACGGTACAAGAACACTTGCAAATACGGAAACGGCAACATCCTCAAAGGTGGTATATGCATAGCATTTAAGCATTGCAAGAAGCATTACAAGCACAAGCGCAGTGATGAAAACTACTGACGGGATTTTACCGATAACCTGCGCCCACACGCTTTCAGCCACAACGGGCTCAAGCACCCTGGGGCTTGCAAAAAGCTGTACTCCGACTGAAAAAGCCGTACCGACAACCTTGATAAAGGTGTTTTCAACCTTAGCGCAGGTCATAATCTCCCAGCTTGCAACTGCGGAAATAAATGCCACAGCAAGTAAAAGAACAGGCGTATTTATCTGCCATACGACAACTGCAAGAATTGCAAGAAGCACAATTGCCGTAATCACTCTCTTTTTCATATTCAACCTCCAAACCTGCGATTTCTGCGCTCAAAATCCCTGAGCGCGCTGTACAGGTCATCCTTTGTAAAATCAGGCCACAGCACATCGCTGTACCAGAACTCACTGTACGCCGCCTGCCAAAGCAGGAAGTTTGAAAGCCTCTGCTCACCGCTCGGGCGTATAATCATATCACATTCGGGTACAGTGTACAGATTAGCCGAGATATCCTCCTCGGTAATCTCCTCTTTGCCGTCAGCTATAAGCTTGTTGACAGCCCTGACAATCTCCTGCCTGCCGCCGTAATTGATTGCAACATAGACGGTAGTGCCTGTATGCTCTGCCGTTTCCTCCTCGGCGGAGAGCATAAGGTCGAGAAGCTCGGGAGAAAAGCTCTCCTTATCGCCGATAATCTTGAGCCTGATATCCCCTGCCTGCGCAACATCCTCTTTAGCTTCAAGAAGATAATCGTGAAACAGCTTCATCAAAGCGTCGACCTCTTCCTTAGGCCTTTTCCAGTTTTCGGTTGAGAAGGCATAGAAGGTTACATATTTAATACCGAGCCTGCCGCATTCCTTACTGATGGTACGGAAAACCTCGGCTCCTGCTTTGTGGCCTGCTTTTCTGGGAAGTCCCCTTTTCTTTGCCCATCTGCCGTTGCCGTCCATTATAATTCCGAGATGCTCAGGCAGTACCTCAAAGCTGATATTTTCATTATTTTTTTTAGTAAAAAGTGCCACTGCGACACCTCCCAAATAAGAGATAGAGGGCGATGTAAACTCATCGCCCTGAGATTTTAGAGTGAAAGAACCTCTTCTTCCTTCTTCTTAGTGATTGATTCAGCCTGCTTTACAAAATCATCGGTGATGTCCTGAATCTTCTTTTCGCCGTCCTTGAGGTCATCCTCGGTGATTTCGCTGTCCTTTTTAAGCTTCTTTAAATCATCAATTGCATCTCTTCTGATGTTTCTGAGAGCAACCTTTGCTTCCTCGCCTCTCTTAGCGATATCCTTTGTAAGCTCCTTACGATGCTCCTCCGTAAGCTGAGGGAAGGAAAGCCTGATGCACTTACCGTCGTTCTGAGGATTAATACCTACATCGGAAGTGTTGATAGCCTTCTCGATCTCCTTGAGTGTTGAAGCGTCCCACGGCTGAATAACAAGAAGTCTTGCCTCTGGTACGCTGACAGCAGCCATCTGATTAATAGGCGTAGGCACGCCGTAATAATCAACCATTACTCTGTCAAGAACGGCAGGATTTGCTCTTCCTGCTCTGATTGCCGCATAATCTCTTTCAAGAGATACAAGGCACTTTTCCATCTTTTCTTTAGTTTTACTGAATACTGCTTCCATAAATATTACCTCTCAAATTATGTTTAATTTCTTACGAGTGTACCGATATTGGCGCCCTGAACAGCCTTAATAACATTATCAGGATTTGTTAAATCGAACACGAGGATGGACAAATCGTTATCCTTGCAAAGTGAAAATGCGGTTGAATCCATTACCTTGATATCCCTTGCAAGCACCTCGCGAAATTCAACCTCGTCAAACTTAACGGCGTCGGGATATTTGTTGGGGTCCTTATCATATACGCCGTCAACATTAGTAGCCTTAAGAAGAACATCGGCGTTAATCTCAACTGCTCTGAGTGCAGCGGCTGTATCCGTTGAGAAGAACGGTGAGCCCGTGCCGCATCCGAAAATAACAATCCTGCCCTTTTCAAAATGGCGTATTGCTTTATTACGGATATAAGGCTCCGCAATCTGCCTCATCTCAATAGCCGTCTGTACTCTTACATCGGCACCGAGCTGCTCGAGCGCGTCAGCAAGAGCAAGAGAGTTCATTGCAGTTGCAAGCATACCGATATGGTCAGCTCTTGTTCTGTCCATATGCTCGCTTGTTCTGCCCCTCCAGAAGTTACCGCCGCCGACTACTATGCCGACCTCAACTCCCATATCTGCAACAGCCTTGACAGACTTACAGATACTGATTACGGTATCGTTATCAATACCCGTACCCTTCTCACCTGCAAGCACTTCTCCGCTGAGCTTTAATAAAATTCTTTTATATGCAATGCTCATACCATTACCTCCGAACATTTATTGTCATTTATATAATAATATAAATAATTATTAAAGTAAATAGAATTACACAAAAATAAGGTTAAAATTTAGTTACAAAATTACTCCTGAAAGCATACGGTTTCTATACCCCGACGCAAAAATATCGGAAGGACTTATGTCCCTCCGATATGATATCAGGTGCCGTCGGTCTGCTGATTTGCAAGATACGCCTGTCTTATTATTGCATAATCCTTCGCATTTATGATTTTATCATTGCTTACATCAAGCATATAGCCGAGTGCGAACTCAGACGGCGAATGATTTACATAACGCACATTCCATGTAGCATTGATAAATGCCGGGGTGCGGGTCGTTTCATTACCGCAGACAGAGCAGGTAAAGCCGAAGCTTCCGCTTTCATTAAGCCCTGTGCAGTTATAATTATGACCCGGTGCAGGGGTTGTATTATTTCTCGTTTCACCGCAGATTGTACAGGTATCCCTTGAAATCTGCGCAACGGTACAGTTACCCTCGGTGATAACCTGAGAGGTATAATAACCGTCAATCCATTCCTTGTGAACGGTTGTTGCGGCGTCCGTTCTTCCGCAGCGCGTACAGGTCGGCGTTGAAAGCACATGCCCGGGTTTTCCGTCAATCGCGGTTTCAACAGGCTGATAATCATGGCCTAACGCGTCAAGAGTAATATCGTATTCCTCGTTGCAGACACTGCAGGTTCCGTGCGCTTTGCCCTCCTTGGTACAGGTGGGTTCGGAAATTACGCTGTATGTTTCAGGGACAGGGGTATGGCCCGTCGCAGGAACAACCACCGTCGAGGTTGCAGAGCAGCGCGTACAGCGCATAAAGTCCGAGCCGTCGGCTGTGCAGGTAGCGTCAACCGATTTTTCTGCGTCGCGGACATAATCATGACCAAGCGCCTCAATAGGCTCCTGTTTTGTTAAAGTACAGTTATGGCAGGCATAGAATACAGCGCCCCTTGCCGTACAGGTCGGCTCGTTTCTTGAGGTTTCATACCAGTCGTGCTGACCGTTTGCAGGCAGGGTTGTAAGCCTTGTTTCACCGCATCCGTCAACGGTACAGGTATCTCTTCCTACGCCGTTTACTACGCAGCGCGGCGCAGTTATGACAGTAGACTCATAGAAGCCCTCAACCCATTCAACATGGTGTGCTTCAACAGTTTGCTCGCCGCAGACAGTACAGGAGTAAACATCATAGGTATGACCGTCCTCCTCAGTATTGTCGATGGTGTCAACAAGCTCATTTGTATGTTCGAGCGCAGGTATACTCTGTGTAACTGTTTCACCGCAGACTGTGCAGACGCCTGTTTGCGAGCCTTCATTTGTACAATCCGGCTCTGCTGTAACCGTCCATTCCTCAACCTTATGACTGCTGTTTACAACATGGCGCTCAACATGACCACAATTATCAACGGTACAGGTATATGTTTCTATACCCGGGCGTGTACAGGTTGCAGTGTTCGTATAGGTATAAAAGCCCTCGACATTCTTTATATGCTCAATTGTTTTATTCTCATTTCCGCATACGGAACAGACATAAGTTTTATATATATGTCCGTCAAGCTCGGTTTTATCGTCGGTTTCATCAAGCACATAGGTATGACCGTTTGCAGGAATTTCCTCCTGTGAAACCGTAAAGCCGCAGTTGTCGCAGACATATGTCTTTACGCCTGTTTCAGTACAGGTAGGCTCAACGGTAATAACCTCATGCGTGGACTCGTGGTCGCAGGGGTCAATTGAAACAAATCTGTAATCATTACCTACAATATTCGCATTTTTCTCATTGACATAAGTCTGAGTGGTGGAGCCGCTGTGGCCGTAGAAGGTTACGGTCTGAGGAGAGCCGCTGAACGGGTCCTCGCCGACGCCGCTGTCAAGCTTTATAAGCCCCTTGAACTCAGTATTCGGATTATATACAGTAACGCTTGAAATATGCTCGCACTGGGCGAATGCGCGTGTACCGATTTCGGTTACGCTTTCGGGAATTACAACAGATGATATTCTTGTATTATAAAAGCACCAGCCCGAGATAACCTGCATGGTTGACGGGAAATTTACATATTTAACGCCCGAATCCCTGAAGCTCTCATAACCCGTAAAGGTCATACCCTCGCCGAAGGTTACCGTTTCAAGAGCGGAGCAGTCCTGACAAATTGACAGACCTATTGTAGTTACGGTACCGGGAATTGTGATGTTTTTTAGCGAAGTACAACCGCGAAAAGCCATATCGTCAATTGTGGTAAGTCCCTCGGGAAGCTCGATACTTTCAAGCGCCGTACACTCCCTGAACGCGCCGTAATTAAGCGTACCGCCTCTGAGCGTGGTCAGCGTTGAAGGAAGCGATACTGATTTAAGCGCGGTACAATTGTAAAAATTAAGCTGACCCACGGTGTCAATGCCTTCGCCGATAACGACATTTACGATTTCACTCTTAAGGTCGTACCACGGCGCTCTTTTAAGCGAGCTAGTGCCATAATCCTTAATAGCTCCCGTTCCTGTTATAGTAAGCGTTTTCGTGCTTGCATTATATGAGCATTTCGCGTTTGTTCCCTTTGCGCCGCAATTAACATTATCAAGAGTTGTGGCGCTGCTCGCACTAAGGCTTAAGCCCGTAAGAACGGAAAGCAGCAGGACGAGTGAAAGTATAAATGATAAAACTCTTTTATTCATAATAAACACTTCCGTTTATATTACTCTATTATAAATATAGCATAATCTGCAAATTTTTTCAATATATAAAAACTGCCGCGCAGAATGCACGGCAGCAGGCTTTAAATCTCTTTTATAAAAAGCATTTTTATATTATGAAGCAGTATTCTGTACCACGGCTTTTTCAGGGCGACGGGCTCGGGGATGAAGAAGCGGTTTTTATCAGTATTTTCATAAATGCTTTTCCTGATAAAATCAAAGCGTTCATTAACATCCTTAATGGCATTTATGCCCTGCTCAATCGTATTCAGGTCAACCTGTTTTCCGTCCTGTTCAAATATAAACTCGTCGGTATCACAAATCTGTGATTCCTGTGTTTTGGCATACTTATAACTATGCACGGAGTCGGGATGCCAGAAAATCCCCTTCCCGATAACTTTTGCCGGAACGCCGCCCGCAGTACAGTTTGAGGGTATGCGCTTGCCGGCAGTAAAGGCTTTTGCGGCAATTATTGAGCCCGAGCCTATATGAGTACCCTTTGATACAAGGACATTCTGACCCATCCAGACATGGTCGCCGACATAAATACTCTTTGTAGGATTCAGCCTTTTTTTAGTTTCGATGCTGTAAATGAGATGGGGGTCGGCATTTCGAAACCATGTGCCGAGAGAGAACAGGCAGTTATCACCGATGACAATATGCCTTCTTTCGCTCAAAACAGCCATAATCGCCCTTGTGGTGTTACAGTTTCTGCCTATGTAAAATACATTGTCATAGAAGGTGTCAACCTTAAGTCTTGTCTTATATTCACCGCTTGAGCAGATGAATACAATACTCCTCCCGCCGTTAAAGGTTATACGCGAATTATAGAGCTTCACGCCCTTGTCGAAAAAGAGAATATTGCCCTTACCGTTAAACTCAATTACCGAGCTTTCCATCTCCTCGGGTAAGCCTATAATCTGATTATCCTCATAGCCGTTAAGCGACCTAAGCGCCTCTATTGTTTCAGCTGTCATTTCATCACCCCTGAAATATTTTGACAGATAAAAAAGAAAATGTCAACCGATATTTTACAGAAAAAGAAAAGAGCATCTCTGATGAGATGCTCTGAATTTATCTGATTAACCGTTAATCTGCTTTGCGATTTCCTCAGCGAAATTCTCTTCCCTCTTCTCGAGGCCGTCGCCCTTAAGCATACGGATGAAGCCGTTAACCTTAATCGCTGTGCCAAGCTGCTTAGCAACATCGTCAACATAGCCCTTTACCGAGCCTTTGAAAAGATCATTACGAACAAACTCCTGCTCTAAAAGACAGATTTCCTTAATCTGCTTTGTAAATCTGCCCTGTACAAGACCTGTGAAAATCTTGTTGTCAACGATTTCAGCCTTGTGTGAAACTGCGATTTCTGCAAGAGTAGCATAAGCTTCCTTGGAAATGAAGTTTGTGAAGTTCTTTCTCTGCTTGTTGTCAAGACCCTGATAGATAGTGATATCGTCATCAGTCCACTTCTTGCCGTCGATAGCTTCATTAATGAGACTTGTAAGAATCGGCATAGGAAGTGTGTCAGGCTTATTGAGCGCACTGTCAACTGTGATTGAGTGCATCTTGGTAAGCTCGTCCTCCGGAACGGAAGCCTCGTCAAGATATGTCGGGCTCATAGCTGCAATCTGCATAGCAACATTCTTGCCCATTGCAATAAACTCAGCAGTATCAGCCTTTGACTCATCCTCAACATCAAAGCCAACCATAACGCCAACAGAACCGCCGCCGTGGATGTATGTCTGTGCAATACCGTCCATAAGCTCGAAACGACGAATCTTCATATTCTCACCGATTGCGAGAACAAGGTCATTAAGAGTCTCGGTAACTGTTCTGTCAGTACCGTCATAATTTGTGTTACAAAGCGTCTCAACATCTGCAGGATTTGTAGCAAGAATAGTTCTTGCAACGCCCTCAACAAACGCCATAAACTTATCGTTCTTAGCAACGAAGTCAGTCTCTGAGTTAACCTCAACAACTACGCCCTTCTTTGCTGCCTTATCATAATACGGAAGAACAACACCCTCTGCCGCAATTCTTGTTGCCTTCTTTGCAGCTGCAGCAAGACCTCTTTCACGAAGGAAGTCGATAGCCTTTTCCATATCGCCTTCAGAAGCCACAAGTGCCTTCTTACATTCCATCATACCAACGCCTGTCTTCTCACGAAGAGCCTTAACATCCTGTGCTGTAATAGCCATAGTATAATCCTCCTATTAAGTTTATAATTACTCAGCAGTCTCCTCAGCCTCAGCCTCTGTCTCTGCTTCACTGCTCTGTGCTGCTGTATCATCGCCGTCCCTGCCCTCGATTACAGCGTCAGCAATTGCGCCTGCAATAAGCTTAACTGCACGGATAGCGTCGTCATTACCGGGAATTACATAGTCAATCTCGTCAGGGTCGCAGTTTGTATCAACAATAGCAACGATTGGTAAACCGAGCTTCATAGCCTCTGATACAGCGATTCTCTCCTTACGGGGGTCAACAATGAACATTGCGTCCGGAATCTTCTTCATCTCAGTGATACCGCCGAGATACTTCTCAAGCTTTTCAATCTCAAGCTCAAGACCTACAACCTCTTTCTTGGGAAGCATATCAAATGTGCCGTCCTCGCGCATAGCCTTAAGCTGTGCAAGACGGGTAACTCTGCTTCTGATTGTCTTGAAGTTTGTAAGCATACCGCCGAGCCAACGAGCGTTTACATAAGGCATTGCGCAACGCTCCGCCTCTTCCTTAACAGAGTCCTGAGCCTGCTTCTTTGTACCTACAAAGATGATTGAGCCGCCCTCTGCTGCAAGGTCTCTTACGAACATATACGCCTCATCAAGCTTCTTAACTGTCTTCTGAAGGTCGATGATGTAGATGCCGTTTCTCTCTGTGAAGATGTACTCAGCCATTTTAGGATTCCATCTTCTTGTCTGGTGTCCGAAATGAACGCCTGCTTCTAAAAGCTGTTTCATTGAAACTACATTTGCCATAATAATTTCCTCCTTTTAGGTTTTTCCTCCACAGCCGAAGTGGCAATGAGCCTTGATTAACAACCTACGGCTCCTCCGTCTGTGTGCGTATTCGCATTAAACGAATGCTGAAACATTATAACAGATGACTTGTTAAAAATCAAGTGTTTTTTATATTTTAGTAATATCAGTCGTGGTACTGAAAGAATACCGCACCGTAATCCGTGGTGAGAAGCTTACCGAAGCGGCTTTCGCCAAGGCTATCGTAAAGCCCGGCAATATTTTCAAAATCGCTTTTTTCTTCATTGGTGGATATATCGTTTACAAACCTGCGGTAATTATCGCCTGTCAGGTCGAAATGCGCATCCTCAGCCATCTCAATATCAAAGCTCGCGCTTACGACATTACCGCCCTCGGTATAACGAACAGTAAAATAGCAGAGTTTTTTATCATCAAGCGGAATATGTTTTATATAATATCCCATAGCCGCGTCATACCTGTCCTCATCCAAAAGAGCTAAAGCAACCCTGTATTTTCTGCAGCGTTCCAAATCCTTTTGCGTAACTGTCGGTAAACGCGACAAATCGCTGTTATGCATAAGGTCGGCACGCTTTACCGCCCTTGCGGTTTCATTTGTCTTTATACGCTCTATATACTGCATATAAGGTATACTGTCATCATGCGTCAAGAGGCGAAGCGCCTCAATTACATCGCCGCCTATGCCAAGAGCCTCAAGCTCTTCAAAGGTGGTATCGGTATCCTCGACAACATCGTGAAGAAGAGCTGCTAAAGCAGTCGCTTCATCCTTCATCTCTTCGGCAAGATGATAGGGATGAAAGATATACGGCAAACCGCTTTTGTCAGTCTGATTTTTATGCGCATCATATGCAAATTTAAGCGCTTTTACGGTTAATGGAGTATAAATCATTTTTTCACCTTATATAGAGATTCATAACCTGTCTGCGCGCCTTGGCTTCAAGGTCATCGTCAAGCGGAGTAAGCTCGCCGCTTCCGTACTTATTCTCAAGAGCCTTTGAAATAAGGAGGTCCGCAAGCTCGGGATTTTTGGGGAGTACGGGACCGTGGGAATATGTGCCGAAGGTATTTTTATACCTGACTCCCTCCGTGCCGTCCTCACCGTTATTCCCGTTACCCTTAATCACTTTGCCGAGTGGCTCAACATTGCCGAGATATGTTCTTCCGCTATGGTTTTCAAATCCGACAACCTCAATGCCCTCTTTTGTTTTATAAGCATAATTGCCTATCATACGCTCCGGCTTACCCTCGGTATAAAAATCAAGAGCGCCCATATATTCAAGCATCTTACCGTCGTAAGTTTTATAGTATTTTCCGAGCATCTGATATCCGCCGCAGATTGCAAGCATAACCGTGCCGTTTTCAATCGCTTTGGTTATCTCAATGTCCTTACCTCTTTTGAGGTCGTCAAGAAGCACATCCTGCTCGAAATCCTGACCGCCGCCGATAAACAGAATATCATAATTATCAGCGTTAAAGGATTTGCCCATGGTTATAGCGTCAGTCTGTACCTCAATTCCCCTCTCGTTCATACGCCGTGTAAGAGATATAATATTTCCTCTGTCGCCGTAGAGGTTGAGCATATCGGGATAAAGATGTCCTATTCTTATAATCATTCCCAGAACTCCTTTCCGCCGAGTCTTTTTGCAAACACGGAGCGCATTGTCATCATTGATGTATAGGTCGGAACAATGTAGACATCCCTGCCCTGACTTACGGCAATATCGCAGAGCTTTGAGTAATCCTCGTTTTCAATCACCTTGATTTCTCTTCCCTGAGTTCCCTCATACTTGATACGAATTGCCATATCATAGCATCTCTTGCCTGAAACATAGATTTCCTTAACATTCTGCTTTTTAAAAATACCGTTGAAGTCAACATCCCAAATCCAGCTTACATCCCTGCCGTCAGCGCCGTTATCGTTAAGGCTGAAAATCAGAGTGCAATCCTCCTCAACACCCCTGAGGAAGTTCGTTGTCTGTGTGAAGCCCGCAGGATTTTTAACAAGAATCAGGTTGATTTTATGTTTGCCGTCGCCCGCGTCAAACTGCTCCATTCTTCCAAAAGCACCGTCAAAATGCTCGATAGCGCTTATCACGGTTTTTTCGGGAATGCCTGCGCTTGAAAGCGCCGCCGCACATCCGATTGCATTATAAACATTATACGCACCGCCGATGTTAACACGGATGATGTTCTCGCTGCCGCCGAGGTCGGCAACAACAACGGAATGGTCCTGTTTAAGCTCCGATACGGCGGTAACCGCAAAGTCGGGCTCAGGTCTTTTATAGCCGCAATTCCTACACTCAAATCCGCCGAGATGTCCGTAGGTATGATATGTGTAGGAATACTCATGCTTACAGAAAATGCAGTACTTGGCGTCTGAAATTTCCGGTGCTTTGGCATCCTCTTCAAAAGGAACATTTACACCGAAGGTTACAATCTTATTCGGAATTTCACGGCTCATTGAATAAGTGAGCGAGCAGTCGGCGTCAAGACAGATAACCGCATTCGGAAGATTTTTCACAGACTCCTTAATAGCGTTAAGAGTGTGCGTAACCTCGCCGTAACGGTCAAGCTGGTCTCTGAAAACATTTGTAACAAGAACAACATCCGCCCTGATATATCTTGATACCTCTTTAAAGGCGTTTTCATCACACTCGACAATGGCATATTCCTTAGTGGCTTTACCCGTAATAGTCGAGTTCATAATGAAGGCGGCTGTTACGCCTGTAATAAGATTTGCGCCTGATTTATTAATAAAATAGGACTTGCCTGCCTCTTTAAGTCCTTCCTCGATGATTCTGCAGGAGGTGGTCTTACCGTTGGTACCCGTAACTATAATAACCTTGACATTCTTTGAAAGGTCGGCAAGTACATTACGCTTCACTTTCAGCGCAACCTTACCCGGCATGGAGGTGGCTCCCCTGCCCATTTTTTGCAATATAAAGGTTACAAGTCTGCAAACAAGGCAGCTCAGAAAAACTCTCATTTAATCACTCCTGTATCGTTTATCAAAAGGATTATAACACTGATTTAATACACGGTCAACTGCATTTTGGAATGCAACTTGTATTTTAACAGAGCTTGCTATATAATTAAACCATGGAATATCTCAGCTTTAACAAATACCTCAGGGACACCTTTGGCGACAAGGTTTATAAAATCAGCATCAATGCAGGCTTCACCTGTCCGAACCGCGACGGCACTCTCGGAACAAGGGGCTGTATTTTCTGTTCAAAAGGAGGCAGCGGCGACTTCGCGGAAAGCGCCGAGTTATCCGTTACACAGCAGATTGAAAAAGGTAAAAGACAGGTTGAAAGAAAAATCAAAAGCGGTAAGTATATCGCTTATTTTCAGGCGTTTACAAATACATATGCGCCTGTTGAAAAATTAAGGGAGATATATTACGAAGCAGTAAGGCACCCCGATATAGCGGCGCTTTCGATTGCAACAAGACCCGACTGCCTCGGTGATGATGTATTAAAGCTGATTGAGGAAATAAACAGGGTAAAGCCTGTATTTGTAGAGCTGGGGCTTCAAACTATTCACAGAAAAAGCGCCGAATATATCCGCAGGGGTTATCCGCTTGAGGTATACAATGAAGCGCTTGAAAAGCTGAATGCTATGCAAATTCACACGGTTACGCATATTATACTCGGACTTCCTGATGAAAGCCGCGAGGATATGCTTGAAAGCGTTAAATATGTATGCGACAGAGGCACTAAGGGCATTAAGCTGCAGCTTCTTCACATACTTGAAGGCACTGACCTTGCCGACGAATACAGGCAGGGTAAAGTAAAAGAGATGGGCTTTGATGAATATGTGGCTCTTATCCGCGACTGCGTCAGGATAATCCCGAAGGATGTTGTAATACACAGGCTGACGGGCGACGGCGACAAAAAAACGCTTATCGCTCCCCTTTGGTCAGCGGATAAGAAACGGGTGTTAAACGCAATAAACAAAGCTATAAAAAACGAGGTAGAATGATGAAAAGAACAATAGCTTTAGCGGCGGCAATACTTATGTGCATAATGCTTTTTGCAGGCTGTTCCAATATTGAGGGTAACGAGCCAACGCAAAAAATCGCCGATTACGACAAGGAGATAATATTTGAAACCTTTGACGAGGCGGATGCGCAGGTGGTTAAATCCGTCTGTGATTATCTTTATTCAATCAGAGAAAACAAAATACCTGATATTGATAAAATATTTAAAAGCACAAATGCACTTGAACTTAAAGATATGAGTTCGGTAAACAAGATATATGTGCTTGTCTATGAAAATGATATTAACCTCATTATTACGGATGACAGCACGACAGTAACTTTCGTCAAGGGCGATAAGACAATGGTTACGGACATAGGCTTTTGCCTGATAGAAAAGCCCGAGGCCTCAACAACAGCAGATACATTATAAAAACAGCACACCCGGTACATTCCGAGTGTGCTGTTTATTTGGATTTTTATTCATAAAAAGCTACCGATTTAAGTATCGGAGTGCTTCGCGACTGACGGATTAACAAGCGTGCTGCGTCGCATTTTTTAGCCGAAAATCGAATTATGGACCTTGAACCGATTACCGTACCCGAGTAAACCTTTTTGTACTTTCCGTTTTTCCTGAGGTATAAATCAAAAGCCTCAACCCTCTGGCTGTATGCGATATCCTCGCTTATTATTACGGTTTTAACCTTTCTTTCGCTGTCAAAATTGAAATCGACCCAGCCTTCCCTGAGCTCGCCGACCTTTTGCACGGTAACGGGCTTTTCGTAAAGGCTCATTATCTTTTTACCGAGCTTTTTAAGCACCGCCGCATCCTTTCTGTAAATCACGCCCTTATCACTCGGCGGTACATTTAAAAGAAGCGTACAGTTATTACCGACGGAATTAAGATAGATATTAAAAAGCTCATCGGCAGATTTTACTGTGCTGTCCCCTTCCTTTGAGTAAAACCAACCCTTACGGATTGACACATCCACCTCGGCAGGATACCACGACAGAAAGCTGTGGTGTGAAAGCACATCACGCGAACCCAAATCCTCGTCCTTTGAAGTAACGGCATTGAAAGCACCCTCGGTATGCTGACTGTTTTTTGAAACCTTTTCAGCATCGCAAAGCATCGACGGAACAACCGAGTATTCGCTCTTTCTTGTCTTTCCGCCCTCGTTACCGACCCAGCGGATATCGGGTCCGCATATAGCAATATTTGCCTTTGGCTGAAGAGTACGGACTATATCGTAATATCTGTCCCAGTCGTATTCAAAATCAACTGCGTTTGCGCCCTTAGCGCCGTCAAACCAGACCTCGAACACATCGCCGTAATTAGTGAGCAGCTCGGTAAGCTGAGCGCAGAAATAGTCGTTATAAGCGGGTGTACCATAGGATTTTTCATGCATATCCCAAGGCGAAAGATATACTCCGAAATCCATATTCTGCCTTATACATTCAGCCGCAACAATTCGCACTATATCATCGCCGAAGGGTGAATTCATCACATTGAAATCCGTCTGTTTTGTATCCCACAGACAAAAGCCGTCGTGGTGCTTACAGGTGAGAATCACGCCTGTCATACCACATTCCTTAAGAGTTTTAAGCCACTGCGAAACATTGATTTTTTTAATTGTAAAATCAGCCGCTCTTTCACTTCCTGTGCCCCATTCCCTTCCTGTTGCGGTATTCATACCGAAATGGAGAAAGGCGTAAAAGGGTTTGTTTGCAAGTCGAAGCTGATTTGCAGACGGAAGCACGGATATGTACCTGTTAACCTCTTCGCTGTTAAGCTCATATCCGTTATTATCCGTCATCCAGTTTTTTTCAAATTTATTGCTTTTTATTGCCATATTCATCTCTTTATAATCCATACGGACGGCTTTCACCGTCCGTATTATTCATTTAAACTGCAACAATATTTACAAGCTTGCCCGGTACATAGATTTCCTTTTTAACAGTCTTGCCCTCAAGAAGCGGCGCAATTTTTTCATCAGCCTTTGCAAGAGCGATTGCATCGTCGTTTGAAATCTCGGCGGGGACGTCGAGCTTGGCTCTGATTTTACCGTTAATCTGAACAACTATCTCAACGGTGTCGTCAACGCACTTTGCCTCGTCAAACGTCGGCCATACGCCGTCCTTTGCGAGCATTTCGCCGTAGCCGAGAGTGCTCCACATTTCCTCTGTAACGTGAGGAGCGAAGGGATTGACAATAAGAAGCAGGTCTTTAAGCTCTGCCCTGTTTATGGTGCCGTTGTCGTAAATCTGATTGAGAAGCGTCATAACCGCCGCAATAGCGGTGTTGAACTTCATAGCCTCTATGTCCTCGGTAACCTTCTTGATAGTCTTGTGCATAG